>WNFX01007414.1_pt1 | contig 12480 bp, 12 predicted proteins | sample 5400111 | NCBI WGS metagenome assembly WNFX01 (sample SAMN13153363, study PRJNA577476) | soil metagenome | isolation source: 40 cm soil or saprolite under grassland replicate 1 | place: USA:California | collected 2016-06-15
CGCTCGCCGTGGACCGTGATCTCTTCGCTCAAAAAATAACACAAGCGCTGGAGAGCCATCCCAACGTCCGCCTCATCCACGAGCATGTCCCCGCGATCCCGGCCGATGCGATCGTGATCATCGCCACCGGACCGCTCACCTCCGACGCGCTCGCCGCGCAGCTGAAAGCACTCACCCACTCCCAAAATCTGTACTTCTTTGATGCCATCGCCCCTATCGTTGACGCTGACAGCATCGACCACGACCGAGTGTTCAAAGCTTCGCGCTATGGCAAGGGCGATGCCGATTACTTGAACTGTCCCATGACCGAACCCGAATACGATGCGTTTTATCAGGCGCTCCTCGCCGCTGAGAAAGTGGTCCCGAAGGAGTTTGAAAAAGTGCCATACTTTGAAGGGTGCATTCCCATTGAAGTCATGGCAGAACGAGGCCGCGACACCATGATGTTCGGGCCGTTAAAACCGGTCGGGCTGGTGGATCCGAAAACCAACACGCGGCCCTACGCGGTGGTTCAGCTCAGGATGGAAAACCGGCATGGTACCTGCTACAACCTTGTCGGCTTTCAGACGAAGCTGACGTACGGCGCGCAGAAGCAAGTTTTCCGCATGATTCCGGGTCTGGCTAACGTCGAGTTCCTGCGCTACGGAAGCGTCCATCGGAACACATTCGTCAATGCCCCGGCCTTGCTGCAGGAGACCTTGCAGCTCAAATTCCAGCCCCGGATCTTCATCGCCGGCCAGCTAGTCGGTGTCGAAGGCTACACGGAAGCGGCCGCGTCCGGTGGACTCGCCGGTATTAATGCGGCACGGCTGCTCAAGGGGATGGAGCTTGTCGTCCCCCCTGAGACCACGGCTCATGGCGCGCTCATGAACTACATTACGACCAGCGATCCCCGCCATTTCCAGCCGATGAACATTAATTTCGGATTGTTTCCACCCCTGCCTGTTCGTGTTCGGGATAAACAGGACCGCCAACGACAGACGAGCCAGCGCGCGCTGGAGAACTTTACGGCATGGATACAGCGGTCCGGTCTTTCCTGACATACCTCCACATCGAGCGAAAGGCGTCACCGCACACCCTTCGCAACTATGGCCAAGACCTGCGCCAATTCCTGGACTTTCTTCGTCGCGACGAAGGAGGCCTCGGGTCGCCTCAACAGATCGAACCTATCACGATCCGAAGCTTCATGGCGCTTCGGGCCAACCAAGGAGACAGTAAGGCCACGCGCAGCCGGAAGCTCTCGGCCATCCGAAGTCTCTTCAGGTACCTGGCACGAGAAGGCCAGATCACGCGAAATCCCGGCGAAGCCGTGCGGGGTCCCAAACAGGAACGCAAGCTGCCGACAGTTCTGACCGCGGACGATGCGAAGAGATTGATGGACGATTGCATTCGCCCCCGCTCCTTTCGCGATCAAGCCTTGCTGGAAACGCTGTACTCATCCGGCGCTCGCGTTTCGGAGGTTGTAAATCTGAATCTCGACGATGTGGATCTGCACGAGGGGATCGCCACAGTTTTGGGCAAGGGACGAAAGGAGCGGATCGTGCCGCTCGGTACTCATGCCGTGAGGGCGCTTGCGGCGTATCGGCGGTCCCTTCCTGCTGGGACAGTCTCCGGCCCGCTGTTCCGAAACCAGCGCGGAGGTCGTCTCACCACCCGCAGCGTCGAGCGCCTGGTGGCCAAGGCGGCGCGTGACTTGCCCAACTTTCCCAGCCTCAGTCCGCATGGGCTGCGGCACTCCTTCGCGACTCATCTATTGGACGGCGGCGTGGACTTGCGGGCGATTCAGGAACTCTTAGGGCACGTGTCCGTGTCCACCACCCAGCGTTACACCCACGTCGCGCTTGATCGGATCATGGAGGCCTACGACAAGGCCCACCCCCGCGCGCGTGCTCGCGCCATATCGTGATGCCTATCATCCGTTCCACCAGCGTCCTCTGCGTGCGCCGGGAACAGCAGGTGGCGATGGGCTGCGACGGACAAGTGACCGTGGGCACGACCGTCATGAAGCACAACGCAAAGAAGCTGCGACGGATGTATAATGACTCTGTCTTGGCGGGATTCGCCGGCGCGACCGCCGATGCTTTTACGCTGTTCGAGAAGTTCGATACGAAGCTGCAGGAATATCGGGGAAACTTAACCCGCGCGGCGGTTGAGCTGGCAAAGGATTGGCGGACCGACCGCATCTTGCGTCGGCTGGAGGCGCTCCTGGCGGTCGCCGATAAGACGAAGCATTTTGGCCATTGGATCGGGCGGTTCGTATGCGCTGGCCTCTGCTAGAGCCTTGCTGCGCCACTCGTCATTGGATGCGAGAACCGTGGTGGAGGAGTCATTGCGCATTGCGGGGGGCATCGACATTTATACAAATCTGGAGATTACGGTCGAGGAGTTGAATGCGAAATAGCACGCCATGCTAGACGACAAACACAGACAGCGGCTCGAAAGCTTAACGCCTCGGCAGATTGTCGAAGAGCTCGACCGATATGTTATCGGCCAGCGGGATGCCAAGCGGATGGTGGCTATCGCGTTGCGCACGCGTTGGCGCCGCCAGCGTCTGCCGGATCATCTCCGGGACGAAGTGATTCCCAAGAACATCATCATGATCGGACCTACCGGCGTCGGCAAGACGGAAATCTCGCGGCGCCTCGCGAAGCTGGCCCAGGCCCCGTTCATTAAGGTGGAAGCCTCCAAGTTCACCGAGGTCGGTTATGTCGGCCGAGACTGCGAATCCATGGTTCGGGACCTCGTGGAACAGGCCGTCACGATCGTGAAAACAGAGTACGCGCAGGCCATCCAAAAGAAGGCCGAGGCTCAGGCGGAAGAACGGCTCCTGGATCTCCTGCTGCCGCCGTCGGCCTCTAAGATTACCGGCGTCTTGGATGAGACGGTCCCGGAAGCAAGCGCGGGCAGCGAAGGGTATGACAACACCCGTTCCAAGCTTCGCCTGCAACTCCTCGAAGGCAAGCTGAACACCCGTTCGGTGGAAATCGAAGTCAAAGACAAGTCCACTATGCCCATCGGCGTTATTTCGAACATCGGCGGCATGGAGCAGATCCAGGATCAACTCCAGGAAATGCTGGGGGGCATGTTTCCCGCCAAGAAAAAACGCCGCATGGTGAAGGTGCCCGAAGCGCTGGAGCTCCTGACTCAGGAGGAAGCGCAGAAGCTGATCGATATGGAAGCCGTCGTGAAGGAAGCGGTCGCAAAGACCGAGCAGAATGGGATTATCTTCTTGGATGAAATCGATAAGATCGCGGGTCGCGAGCGAAGCCTTGGACCCGATGTGTCACGTGAAGGCGTCCAGCGCGACCTGCTCCCGATCGTCGAAGGCTCCACGGTCACAACCAAGTATGGCCCGGTTAAAACCGACCACATATTGTTCATCGCGGCCGGCGCCTTCCATGTCGCCAAGCCGTCCGATCTGATCCCGGAACTTCAGGGCCGATTTCCTATCCGCGTCGAGCTCAGTCCCCTCACGAAAGAAGATTTCATCCGCATTCTCACGGAACCTCAGAATGCCCTCATCAAACAATACACGGCGCTGCTGGAGACGGAAGGCATCACTCTGGATTTTACGGGTGACGCGCTCGAGGAAATCGCGGCCACCGCGGTGCTGGTGAACGAACGCTCCGAGAATATCGGTGCCCGTCGCCTCTTCACGATCATGGAGCGGCTTCTCGAAGAAATCTCGTTCGACGCCCCGACCCTGGCCGAGAAGAAGATCAGGATCGATGCCCAGGCCGTGAAAGACCGGCTGAAGGACATCGTCAAGGACGAAGACCTAAGCCGGTTTATTTTGTAGGGAGCGCCCATCTATGGACGAGCTGATTAAGAAAGCAAACGTGCTGGTGGAAGCCCTTCCCTATATCCGGGCCTTCGCGGGCAAGACAATCGTGATCAAGTACGGCGGGAAAGCGATGACCGATCCTGCGTTGAAAGAAGGGTTCGCCACCGATGTGGTCTTGCTGAAGTATGTGGGATTGAACCCGGTAGTGGTGCACGGCGGCGGGCCGCAAATCGATCAGATGCTCAAGCGGCTCGCGATCGAGCCGAAGTTTCGACAAGGAGTGCGCGTGACCGACGAGGCCACAATGGAAATCGTCGAAATGGTGCTCGGCGGCTCCATCAACAAAGAGATCGCGGCATTGATCAGCTGCCATGGGGTTAAGGCGGTGGGTCTCAGTGGCAAAGACGGAGGGCTGATTCTGGCAAAGCCTTTTACCAGGGCCGAATGGACCAAGAGGCTCGGGACCGATCTCGGCGGACTCGCCGAGCACGAAGACTACGGGCTGGTCGGCGACGTGCAACAGATCAATCCCGCGCTGCTACTCACGTTGCAGGGCAGTCATGTGATTCCCGTCATTGCGCCGATGGGGGTGGGCAAGGACGGACGGACCTATAACATCAATGCCGATCTCGTCGCCGGTGCCGTGGCTGGTGCCCTCAAGGCTGAAAAACTCATGGTTCTGACGGATGTGCGGGGCATTCGCGATGAAGACAGCAAACATATTTCGACCTTGGCGCGCAAGGATGTCGCCCGCATGGTCAAGAAGGGAACGATCAGCGAAGGCATGCTGCCCAAAGTTCAAGCCTGTTTGACGGCGCTGGACGGCGGGGCGAAGAAAGCGCACGTAGTCGACGGCCGGACGCCGCACGCGATCCTGTTGGAGATCTTCACCGACAAAGGTATCGGCACGGAAATCGTGACCTGACCGAGAACGTCCCTCCGCCTGTTCTTCGCGGAACGCCCACGATGCTTTTCGAGAAGACACTCGATGCACCCGAAGTCGCCGCACGCGTGAGATGGTTCACGATCCGCCTGACCATCGGTTTCATCATTGCCGCCAACGCCCTCTTCTTGTCCGCGCTATGGGTCAGCGGCCTGGACCTCGATCAGGTCTTTGGGGAGCGGGACCTCTTCGATCCCGTGCGGGACGTGTGCCTCCGCATGGCGTGGTATCGTCCTCAAGGGGAGCAGGACCCGGTCCGCCTGTGCAAGGAATGGATCAATCTCAAGGACAACTCGGGGCAGGTGCACAAATTTGACAAGGATGTGCCGATTACCAAGAGCAGGGACGGTAAATTTTACATCCATCCTCCGAACTCGGGCGATGGCCGCATCATCGTGCTGCTGATCTTCGTGATTGCGCTCGTCGCCGCCGGCATGTGGGCGGAACGCGTTCTCATCGCGCGCTACAGGGCCCGCCTCCTTGCCGGCAAGACTCAATGACACCCCCCAGGCGGCCTGTGATTCTCGCGCATGGCGGCGCAGGTCTCAGGCCAATGACGACGGCGCAGGAGGAATGTCTCCGGCTGGCGCTCGTTACCGGTTATGACCTGCTCCGCCGGGGTATCTCAGCGATCGACGCCGTGCAAGAAGCCATCCGCACCATGGAGTCTTCGGGACTCTTCAATGCCGGCCGTGGCTCTCGTTTGCAGTTGGACGGTGCGCGGCGGATGGACGCCGCGCTGATGGACGGGAGGCAATTGCGGGCGGGCGCAGTGGCCGGCGTCGAACAGGTACGCCACCCGATCAGCGCTGCCCGCCTGGTGCTCGACAAGACACCCCACGTCTTGATCGCCGGTCCATCCGCAACGCGCCTGGCCCGGCACTTCAAACTGGACCGCCAAGCGCCGCCGACGGTGGCCCAACGCCGCGAGAGCCGCGCTGTTGCCCAGGCGACCGGCAGACAGCGACAAACCGTGAAGGTTTTCGCGGAGATGATCCGCGAGGAGACCGTTGGGGCGGTGGCGCTCGATCTACGCGGGGATGTGGCCGCTGGTGCTTCCACCGGCGGGATCGCATTCATGTTGCCCGGTCGGGTCGGGGACACACCGTTGATCGGTTGCGGCGTCTATGCCGACAGCCAAGCCGGCGCCGTGTCCATGACAGGCATCGGCGAAACTATCATACGACTTGCCATGGCCAAGGACATCGTGGATCGATTAGCGCGTGGCGCGACGCCGGCGAGTGCTGTTCGCCCGGCGCTCAATCGGGTACTCAAGCGCATCGCGACCGCAGATGAGATTTCGGTGGGAGCGCTCGTCCTCGGCCGCGAGGGTCGGTTTGCCATCCGGCACACATCGCCCCATATGCTCGCGGGCCATTGGGCCGGCCACGATCAGCCGGTCGTGGCGGACAGGTTTCGGTAAGCGTCTTCGTTCGAGTCATTGCGCCGGGATCCGCGCAACCCTCTTCCAGAGATAATAGATCGGGATACCGAGGAGCACCACGATTAACCCCGGCCAGGTGTACTGGGGTTTGTATCGAAGCAACTGAAGCTCAACAAAACCGGCCAGTATCAAGTAGATGATCGGAAGGAGAGGGAATCCGAGCCCGTAGCAGGACATGTGGGCGCCAGTTCTGCGGCGTAACCGAAAGACGGCGACCATTGTCATCATGTAGAACAGCAGGACTGTAAAAATCAAAAAGTCCAAGAGCTGCCCGTAGGTACCGGAGAGGCAGAGCAGGGATGCCCACGCGCCCTGGATCAGCAGGGCGACACCAGGAACGCGATACCGGTTCACGGCGCCTACCTGGTGAAAGAAGACCCCGTCGCGAGCCATCGCGTAAGAAACCCGCGCGCCGGCGAGAATCAAACCGTTGTTGCAGCCGAAGGTGGAAATCATCACGGCGATGGCCATGACAATGGCCCCAGTAGGCCCGAAGACGACCTCCGCGGCGGCGGTCCCGACACGGTCTTCAGCCGCGTACTCGATCCCGCGTCCAATCACTGTGGTGGCATCCGGCAAACCAGCCAGAGGCAGAACGCTCAGATAAGCCAGGTTTATTAGGATGTACAGGATCATTACTAATCCCGTACCCAACGCCAAAGCCCGTGGCAAGGTTCGCTCGGGATTCTTCACTTCGCCCGCGACGAAGGTCACATTGTTCCAGGCATCGGCGGCGAACAAGGAACCCACCATGGCGACCCCGATCTGGGTGATCAGCGCCATCCATTCCGTTTCGGATCCGCTGCCGAGGCCTGGCATTCCCCAAAAGGCCTCTCTATTGGCGCGCAGGGTTGCCGAGTTTGCAAACAGAACACCGAGGAGGACAATGCCTACTAAAGCGGCCATTTTGGTATAGGTGAACAGGTTCTGCACGAAAGCACCCAACCGGATGCCCAGGAAATTGATCCACGTCAACGCGACGATGGAGACAATCGCAAGCAGATTCTGCGTGTTGAGCCCGACAGTATAGGGACCAAGCTGTCCGAACCATAGTGTGAACGGACCCAAGGAGCCGATTTTCCAAATCCAGGAACTGGAAGAAAACCAGGGTATGAGTACGCCAGCGAACTTTGCAAAGGCGATGGCGACGGCAGCGATGGTGGCCGTCTGAATGATCAGTAACATCGACCAGCCGTACAAAAAGCCGCACAACAGTCCGAAGGATTCCCGCAGATAGACGTATTGCCCTCCGGAATGCGGCATGGCCGCGGCCAGTTCACCGTAATAGGAGGCGGCGATCACCGTCATGAAAGCGGTGACGAGCCATACGAGCAGCAACAAGCCGGGGCTTTTGACCTGGCGGGCAATATCGGCGGAGACGATGAAGATGCCGGAGCCCACCATCGAGCCCACGACAAGCATAGTCGCGTCCCGTAGCCCAAGGACGCGCAACAGCGGGCTGGGTTCTGAAGCGGACGCGCTACGCGAGCCTGGTTGGCTGGCTCTCATGGAGCGGGACGCAGGTCCCTCATCCTCCCCGCCATTTAAGTAGTGACGGCACAGAATATCCGTCGCCCTGCGAGCAGTCAACCCTAGTGCGATCGCGCGGCAAACCAGGTATACTTTGGGCCATGGTAACGATGCGAAATCATGAAAAGATGAAGGATCTCTGGCCCCCCAAGTTTGAGATGCCTCATGGGTTCTGGGATACCTACCATCCCGGGGGCGAATGGGGCATCCTGTACCAGGTTAAGTGGATCGAGCCTAACCGCAAAGGGGAGTTGCCGTTTGTGAAAGTTATCGTACGCTGGAATGATGTCGATTTCCGGACGGTATTCAGCAGCGACGACACGGTGTTCTTGAAGGGATTGTACGAGACGTTACGCACGCGGGGAGTCGGTCATTCGCTGGAAGATGTGGGCAATCTTGTGGTCGATTTCTAGTCTGCCGTTAATCCTTCCGCCGTGGCTGCGATCTGTGTTGATAGGCATACGTGAGCACGATCCCCAGGACGGCGACCGCCACACCCAATACCATGTACCCGAGATCTTCCATGCGACGACCTCGCAGACGTTTTTCTGAGAATAGCACAGTCGGTCCTTTCCCGGATACTCCAAGGTCCGGGAGCCTTAACTTCAGGTGGCTCCGATGACCCAGGCCGCCGACGCCGACGCATTTGTGGACTCTCTGGTTGGTGAACTTACCCGGCATCCCGTCAATAGCAACCGGTTCTTTCAGACCTTTCTGAGTCAGCGTCTTACCAAGAGCCAATTGCAGGAATGGCTAGGCCAGTACCATTATTTCTGCAAACAGTTCGTCAAGGTCCTCGAAGGGCTCTTGTCCCGAACACCGGTCGACGAGCTAGAGATGCGGGTCCAGCTTGTGAAGACCCTACACTCGGAACTCGGAAGCGGACGAAGCGAGCATGCCCATATACGGCTGCTTGAGCGATTTGCCACCGCCGCCGGTCTTAATGAAACTGATCTGCAGCGAATCTCTCCTCTGCCCGAAGTCGCGGAATATCTCGCGGTGCTGCATCGGCTCTTCATTGAAGCCGATTACCTGACCGCCCTCGGAGCCGAACTCGCCGTGGAAGTCACCGCCGCAGCCGAGTTCCGCTATTTCTATCCGGGGTTGCTCCGGTATGATCAATTTTCGGCCGATGATCTGGTCTTCTTCGAACTGCATCTCGAGGCGGAGGACGATCATGGCCTTTGGCTGGCTGATGCCGTCCGAAAGACGGCTCAGTCCTCCGCAGATCTGAACCGAGTGGCGAGCGGCGCTCGGACGGCGGTTCAAGCCTGGCAAAGTTTCTGGGAGGGCATCTATCGCGGGGTCTTCTCAGAGCTCAACCCACCCGCTATACCGTGGAACAACTGACGCTGACTGAAGACGTTCTTGCACACCATGCCTGGCGGATGCCGGACATGGTGGTCTACCAACACGGCGCTGACGAATGGTGGCTGGCCCCTCTCGATGACGCCATTCCCTTGGTTCGGATTAACCGGATGGGCGCCAACCTGCTTGCGGCCATGGATGGCCAACCCACGGTAGGAACCTTGCTGTCGAAGTTCGGGAATCGAATTTGCGGAACGCAAGGAGAAACGGGCCGCTTCTACCTGGAATGTTGGTCCTTGCCTCACTATTCGCTTTGCTATTTCGGGACCGAACCGCCGATGAAGGATCGGGGGGATGCCCGCTGGGATCTCCTCCTGTTGAAGATTCGCGAAGGGTGGTCCGCTAACGCCAAACTCGAGGGGGAAAACCACCTCTCCGAATTCCACGCACATGAAATTTCATCCGCGGAAGGTCATTTTGAGACCATCGAAACCACGGTGTCTCACCTCTTTCGCGAGCCGACGGAAGCCCTCGGAGGCTTGACCTATGGTCGCCTGCTAGGAAGAAACCTCAAAAAGCTGGGCTGGTGGGATCGACCACCACAGGTCATTCTCGAAGTGGGTGGCGGTCTGGGTTATGTGGCTCGCGAACTCGCCGGTGGACTGGCGGCCGATGATCGACAGGGCGCACGGTACGTATTCGTCGATATCACTCGACCCTTCATTTCGTCTCAATTGACACTTGCCCGGCAGGCCGGATGGCCAGCCACCGGCGCTCAGGCGAACGCGGAAGCGCTGCCCCTCCGAAACGCCAGCATCGATCTGATAATTGATAATGAAAATCTGGCGGACATGACTGCTGTCAAGCTCACCCGCCAGGAGCTCGCCTCCGGCATCGCCACGACATCTCTTCACCAAGAAGCGCTCGATTGGATTCGCAAGTTGAATCTTGCCTTCGGCGAGGAGGTCCCTTCTGAATTCATTTTTAATCTCGGGCCGCTTCGCTTTTTGGCGGAGACCTGGCGGGTATTGAAGCCCGGCGGCCGCGCAGTACTCGTCGAGTTCGGGATCGACCAGGGGTTTTCGGCGCCGGTGAAGCTTCCCGGGCATACGGAATATGAAGTGCAGTTTGCGCATCTGCGCGAGGCCGCCCGGTGGCTTGGTTTTCAGGAGAAGTACGGCACGTTACCGCAGTTCTTGAGTATCAAACCTGACATTCGGGTCCTGTGCACGGGAGCCGCCTACTCGATCAGACGCTTTTGTGAGGCCGAGGGAAAATCATTTGCAATCCGAGCCTACACCGAATCAGAGCTGAACGGCGCCCTTGGTGAGATGGGACCGCGACTCGTCGGCCATCACTACCACGATATCAGCGATCCCGCCTGGTTCGGTCTTTGGGACTTTAAGGTGCTTCTCCTGGAGAAGCCTGGTCCGCCGCCGAGGCCCGTAACAACCATTCGCGAGGTCAAGGGCTTCCGCTGGGGCGGCATGCGCTAAAGCGTTGGTTAGGGCAGAAGCGCGATAATTCGGACCGGGCCGCCGCTTCCTCCCTTGATCTTCATCGGCAGAGCAATCACGGTTGCACCCGTCGCCGGCAGTCGGTCCAGGCTCGCCACATTCTCAAGCCCGTAAACGTTCGCGCCGTTCAAAATCTGATGGACGATAAAATCTCTGGAAGGGCCATGATCAATGCTCGCGGTGTCAATCCCCACCCCGTCGATTTTTCGCTCCGTGACCAGAAACTCGGCGGCCTCTTTGGAGAATCCGGGGAAGTGGAGAGTTTCCGAATCGCCGGGTGTCACACTGCCAAGATACTTCACCTTGTCCGGCCAATATCTTCCCCATCCGGAATGCATAAGAACGATGGCGCCGACCGGAATTCGTCCGTGCCGAGTTTCCCAAGCCTTTAAATCACCAACCGTCAGCCGGTAGTCTCGATCCTTGGCGACGGCCTCCCGCACATCTACGACCACTGCCGGGCCGACCAAGCGATACAGGGGAATCTCGTCGAGCGTGTGATGGTTCTTGGCGAAGTGTATCGGCGCGTCAATGTGCGTTCCTCCATGCTCCGCCATACAAAAGTTCCCGGCAGCGTACCAGTAACCACCAGCCGTCATTCCCCACGCCGTCTTCTCCCATTGAAATGGCTTGTTGTTCGGCCAGAAGATCGTTCGCTCATCGAACGGATACGTCAGATCTACGAGCTTGCGCTCATCGATTTGCGCGTGGACCAACCCTGACAACCCGACCAGCGAGCACAGAACAAAAATAAAGATTCTCAGCATGTGGCGCTCCTCATTCCTGGTTTTTATATTTAGGAATGTGATCTTGCAACAAAACAAGAAGGCAGTCCACAGGAGGTAAAGGAACCGTCCTGGCGGTGCCAGGGAGGGTGGGTGCAATGGCAGAAGGAGGCTGTCCCACGGGTAAGGGACGCGTCTCGACGCGTCCGGGGTTGGGTGGGTGAAAAAGAGACTCCAGGGTGGGCAATGTAAAAAAGAGGCCGTCCCGACCGAGGCCGGGACGGCCAGAAAGAGCTGAGAAAGGTGCTATCTAGCTGTACTGCTTGGCAGAGTTTTTCTTGGAACGTTTCAGTGCCTGGTTGATGGCAGTGATCAGCTCCATGACATCGAAGGGCTTCAGCAAGTGGCACGCGGCGCCGAACCGGATCCCATCCATCGCTGACTGCAGAGTGCCATACCCAGTGATGATAACGACCTCCACATCTTCGTTCTCCCGCTTCATGTCTTTCAAGAATTCCATCCCGTGCCGTCCGGAGAGTTTGAGATCCAGGATCACGAGATCGATTTTGTGATCCCGGAGCATGTCGGTTGCATCTTCGGCGCTCTCGGCGAGGTACAGATTGTAAAAGGGACGCAAGATGACCTTGTAGGCGGCACGTGGACCGGCCTCGTCTTCTACAATGAGAATCGTCGGCTTCGCAGGATCGAACCGTGTCGTTATCTCGTCTTGCTCATCCACCATGTTCAATTTAATCGGCTCCCCGTCCATGTCCATTGCCTCGTCGCCTTCCATCTCATTGCCTCCCCGTTTTGTAATCCTGATAACAATGTAATTTCGGAAACCCTGCGGGATAACATAAGCAACCGCCATGCCTGATACCTACGAAAGCCGGAGATAAACTACGCGAGTCACTGAATTCATACAGTTTTTTAATTATTTATGGGATTAAAAATTGTCAGTCATGCCGTATATTGTCCTGCACAATGGTGTTTCAATTCGCCAAAATAATGGCACTTTTTGACACGAAGTTGACTTGCCTAGCGCCTGAGTGCGCAAACCAAAGGGCTATCCCGGAGGAAAGCGGGAAATCACGACAGGAGAGTATGTGAGACGCGGACCCTCGGGGCTAACATGACAAATCGAGTGCTTCAGCCAATTGACGTCATCGCGCTTGGGAAAATCCAAGCGGTAATGAGCGCCTCGTGATTCCTGACGCGCCAATGCGCCG
>WNFX01005289.1_pt1 | contig 12474 bp, 10 predicted proteins | sample 5400111 | NCBI WGS metagenome assembly WNFX01 (sample SAMN13153363, study PRJNA577476) | soil metagenome | isolation source: 40 cm soil or saprolite under grassland replicate 1 | place: USA:California | collected 2016-06-15
ATCGCATCGGCGTCCGGTCGTGAGCGGGCGCGAAGAGCTCCTCGGCAGCACCGGCCCGGCGCTCGAGGACTGCGACCCGGAAGGCTGGGCGCGCATTCACGGCGAGACCTGGCGCGTCCGCTGCGCGGTGCCGGTCAAGGCGGGCCAGCGCGTGCGCGTCGTCGCAATGCACGGCTCGCTTCTCGAGGTCGTGCCCGAGCCCTGATAAAGGCTCCCATGAACGGAGGTTGATCATGTTCAGTTTCCTTTTCGGCGCGCTGCTGGTCCTCTTCATCCTGCTGGTGTGGGCTTTCAGGATCCTGCGCGAGTACGAGCGCGGCGTCGTGTTCAACCTGGGGCGCTACTGGGCGGTGAAGGGGCCGGGATGGTTCATCCTCATCCCCGTGATCCAGCAGATGGTGAAAATGGACCTGCGCACCGTGGTGCTCGACGTGCCGCCGCAGGACGTGATCACGCGCGACAACGTCTCGGTGAAGGTGAACGCGGTGGTGTATTTCCGCGTCATTGATCCGCAGAAAGCGGTGATCCAGGTGGCGGACTTCCTCACCGCCACAAACCTGCTGGCGCAGACGACGCTGCGCGCGGTGCTGGGCAAGCACGAGCTCGACGCGCTGCTGGCCGAGCGCGAGCAGCTTAACCTCGACATCCAGAAGACGCTCGACGCGCAGACCGAGACCTGGGGTATCAAAGTCTCTAACGTCGAGATCAAGGACGTGGACCTGAACGAGACGATGGTGCGCGCGATCGCGCGCCAGGCCGAGGCCGAGCGCGAACGCCGCGCCAAGGTGATCCACGCCGAGGGCGAGCTGCAGGCCTCGGAAAAGCTCCTGCAGGCGGCGCAGATGCTCTCGAAGCAGGCCGAGGCGATGCAGCTGCGCTACCTGCAGACCTTGAGCAACATCGCCGGCGACAAGACTTCGACGATCGTGTTCCCGGTGCCGATGGATCTGATCACGCCGCTGCTCGATGCGCTGAAGAAGCGCGCATCGTGACCCGTTCAGACGTGCCCGTACTTCTTGAGCATCTCCTTCAGAGTCGCTCCCCGGTCGAGCTCGCGGCGGATGCGCGCTTCCTTCGCCGTCAGGCGTTCGGCTTCGGTGAGCACCTCCTCCGCGACCCGCTCCGGGATCACGATGACACCGTCCGCGTCCGCGAGAACAAAATCGCCCGGGCGCACCCTTACGCGTTTTCTTGTCGCACCCGGTAATTCGACCGGCACCTGCCATCCCGTCACCTTCCAGCGGCCGATCGACTGCACCGGCGTGCGGTAGCGGGCATAGACCGGAAACCTCTGCTTCGCGATCCATTCGATGTCCCGGATGCCGCCGTCGACGAGGGCGCCGGCGCAGCCGCGCCGCTTCATGCCGAGCGCGATTAGCTCGCCGAAAAAGCACACGCCCCTGCCTTCGCCCGACCACACGGTGAGCTCTCCGCGGCCGACGCCGTCCACCGCCTTCATCTTCGGCGGATCGCCGCTCCCGGCATAGCGCGTCATCCTTCCGCGGATCGTGTAGGCCCAGCCGCCCATCTTCCCCGCCGCAGCGGGATACGGCGCGAACTCAGGCGCTAGCCCCTGGTCGGGGAGCCCGAGCACGTCGAGGACATCGGCGACGGTCGCCGTGTCCACTTTCAGATATCGCCTGCGGGTCGACTCGCGTAGGCGGCCGTCAGGTGCCATAGCGCACGGGCGAATCGAATTGACGGAAGGCCGCGAGGGCGCTGTAGCAGGCGAGCATCGCCGTTTTGGGGTTATCGGGCGAGGGCACGCTCTCGAAGCGCAGGTCGATGATTCCAGTCTTGCCCTTGATCGTGATGAAGTGGGTGTTGAACCTGAGCCCCGGATCGGCCACCACTTTCAGGCGCGTTCGGTCGAAGCCGATTCCGGCGAGGGACAGCACCGCCGCGATGTTGACGTTCGCGGGAAAGTGGGGCACGCCTTCGCGCGCGGTGCCCTCGAACAAGGTGACCGGACCGGTGAGGCGGTCGAGATCGATTTTCATGCGCTCGACGTAGCCGATGCCTTTCCACGCGGCGGGCGGTTTGGTCACGGCGATGCTCACTTCGTCAACGCCGGCCGCGCAGGCGGCCTTGAGCGCGTCGAGGCCCCCGATCCCGCCCGAGGGAAGGTAGAGGAGCGCGCGGTGTTTCGCCGAGGCCCGCTCGAGGCGCGCACGCAGTTCCTCGTCGCACAGCGCTCCGCCCGAGAGCACGATGACGGCGATGCCGTTGGAGAGCAAGGTCTCGGCGTGCTCGCGCACGGCGTCGTGCGAGGCGGCTTCGATGACGACTTCGGGCCGCGCCTCGATCAGCCTCTTCACTCCGATGACGAAGGGCACGGCGAACGCGCGGGCGAGGGCCTTGCCGCGCGAAGCCTCGCTGCGCCCAGCTATCGCGACGACTTCTGCATTGTCCATCTCGCCGCGGCGCGCGTGCTCGAGGAAAAACCGCGCGATGACGCCTCCGCCTAGGATACCGATGCGCATTTCAGCCGCGCTTCGCTTTTCTGAGCAGGCGCTCGCGCACCTTCTGCACGTCGACGATGAAGCGCTCGTGGGTGCCGCGCGCGACCGCGTCGGCGCCGTCGTTGACCAAGGCCTCGAAGGTCACGCGCCGGCCATCGACATTCGCGAGCTTGACCGATATCGTGATTTCGGCCCCGAGAAGCGCAGGGCCCACGTGCTCCCAGTTGACCTTGGTGCCGACGGAATCCTCTCCGGGGTCGAGGTGCCCGAGAAGAAAGTCGCGGCAGGTGTATTCGACGTCGCTGATGATGCGCGGGGTCGCGTAGACGCGGCAATCGTCGCCCATGAAGTTGATGACGCGCGGTTCGTCCACGGTGATTTTCCTCGTATGGGCGAGGCCGGGCCTCAAGCTGGGTTTCATTTTCGCTCCTAGCCGGGAATCTTCGGTATTCCGGCGTTATTATGCCCGCTGGAGAACCCGATGAGCTCGACGGAGAACCTGAAGCCCGGGCTGAAAGGCACTGCGGAGCTGGTCGTGGGCGAGGGGCACACGGCGCCGCGCGTCGGCAGCGGCCGCGTGCATGTGCTCGCCACGCCGGTGATGATCAACGTGATCGAGGCCGCGGCGCTCGCCGCGATCGAGCATCTGCTGCCCGGAGGCCATCAGTCGCTCGGCACGCGCCTGGATATCCGCCACTTCGCGGCGACACCGGTGGGCATGCGCGTGCGCGCGGAGGTCGAGGTTGTGAAGGTGGAAGGACGCACCGTGACGTTCCGCGTCTCGGTTGCCGACGAGAAGGAGCCGATCGGCGACGGCACGCACGAGCGCATGGTCGTCAACGTGGCACGATTCGACGTTCGCGTCCAGGACAAGGTCGCGATGGTGCGCGGCCGGAAATAGCGCGGCGCTAGGCCAGCGCCCGGGTGACAATTTCGAGCACGCCTTTCGAAATACCCTTCGCGTCGCGCAGGCGCTCCAAGGCGGCGCGCGCGTGCGCCTGGCGCCCGGCGTCGAACTTTTTCCAGCGGTCGAATCCGCGCGCCATGCGCGCCGCCACCTGCGGGTTGATCGCGTCGAGCGCAATCACCTGCTCGGTGAGGAACGCGTAGCCCGAACCATCGGCTGCGTGGAAGTGCACCTGGTTGCCGCGGAATCCGCCGATCAGCGCATACACCTTGTTGGGGTTCCTGATGCTGAACGCCGGGTGCGTCATCAGGCGCTTCACCTCGGCGAGTGCCGAGGGCAGCCGGGTCGTCGCCTGCACCGCGAGCCATTTGTCCACCACCAGCGGCTCGGTCTTCCACTTGTCGTAGAAGGCATCGAGCGCCCGCGCCCGCTCCGGACAGTCGCAATTGGCGAGCAGGCAAAGTGCCGCGAGCGCGTCGGTCATGTTGTCCGCGGTCTCGAACTGCTTCATGCACAGCGCGCGCACGCCGGCATGGTCGAGCTCCATGAGGAGCCCGAGCGCGGAGTTCTTGAGCGCACGCCTGCCGGCGGAGACTGCGTCGGGCGAGTAGGGACCCGCACCCCGGTGCGCGCGGTAGACCGCGTGCAATTCCTCCCTGAGCGCGGCGGCGAGGCGCCGCCTCAGCTCGTCGCGCACCGTGTGGATCGCGCCCGGATCGACGACCTTCACCTGCTCCGCGATATAGCTCTCCGACGGCAGGGCGAGCATTTCTGCGGCGAACGCGGGATCCTTCGATGAATCGTCCACCACGCGCGCGGCTGCGTCGGCAAAGTCACGCGGCACTTCGAGCGCGCGGGCGCCTTGCACCGCGTCGATTCCGCGAAGCATGATGCCGAGCGCAAGCCGCTGGCCGGCCTCCCAGCGGTTGAAGGCGTCGGAGTCGTGCGCCATGAGATGCGTGAGCTCCGCCTCGATGTAATCGTGCGCGACGATCACCGGAGCGGAAAAATTGCGCAGCAGGGAAAGAACGGGCCTCGCCACGATATTTTCGAAAACGAAGCGCTCCTCGGGCCGCTTCACCGACAGCACGCGCGTGCCTTCGGCGAGCAGATCGCGGCCGTCCGGTCCGACCAACCCGACCGCGAAAGGAATGTGGAAGGGGAGCTTCGTTTCCTGTCCCGGCGTGGGAGGGCAGGACTGCTTGACCGAGAGCACGTAGCGTTTTGCGTCGGCGTCGTACTCGCCCGCGACCTCCAGCACCGGCGTCCCCGCCTGGTCGTACCATCGCATGAACTGCGAGAGGTCCGCGCCCGCGGCATCGGCCATCGCCCGCACGAAATCGTCGCAGGTCACCGCCTGCCCGTCGTGCCGCGCGAAGTACAGGTCCATCCCTTTGCGGAAATTCCGCGAACCGATCAGCGTGCGGATCATGCGCACGACCTCCGCGCCCTTCTCGTAGACGGTGCTCGTGTAGAAATTGTTGATCTCCATGTAGGAGGCCGGCCGCACGGGATGCGCCATCGGCCCCGCGTCCTCGGCGAACTGGCCGCTGCGCAGCTCGCGCACCTCGCGGATGCGCTCGACCGCCCGGGAGTAGATGTCCGCGCCGAACTCCTGGTCGCGGTACACGGTGAGCCCTTCCTTGAGCGACAACTGAAACCAATCGCGGCAGGTGACGCGGTTGCCGGTCCAGTTGTGAAAGTACTCGTGCGCGATCACGCGGTCGATGCCGAGGTAATCGCCGTCGGTGGCGGTATCCGGCCGCGCGAGCACGTACTTGGTGTTGAAGACGTTGAGGCCCTTGTTTTCCATCGCCCCCATGTTGAAGTCGCCCACGGCGACGATCGTGTAATTGTCGAGGTCGACCTCGAGGCCGAATTCGTCCTCGTCCCACTTCATGGATTTCTTCAGCGCCTGCATGGCGAAGCCGCACTGGTCGAGCTTGCCCGGATCGACGTAGATCGCGAGGCGCACGCGCCGGCCCGAGCGCGTGACGAATTGGTCCTCGAGCTTGTCCAGCTTCGCCGCGACCATGGCGAAAAGATAACAAGGCTTGGGGAAAGGATCCTGCCACTTCACCCATTGGCGGGCACCCGCTTCATCGCCCCTTGCGACGAGGTTGCCGTTCGATAGCAGCACCGGATATTTCTCGCGGTCGGCGTGTATCGTCACCGAATACCTCGCCATCACGTCCGGCCGATCGATGAAGTACGTTATTCGCCGGAAACCTTCCGCCTCGCACTGGGTGAAGAACCCATTCTCCGCCGCGTACAGGCCCGTGAGCGTGGTGTTCCTGCGCGGGGTGATCCTGCATGCGGTTTCCAGGACGAAGCGCGCGGGAACCTTCGCGACGGCGAAATGCGCGTCTCCGAGCGCGTATTCGCCAGCGGCGAGCGGCCGGTCGTCGAGCTTCGCCCACTCGAATTCGAGCGCCTCTGCGTCGAGCACCAGCGGTGCGTCGGAATCGGCCGACCCGGGATTGCGTAAACCCTTGAGACGGGAGCGAACGCGTGCGTGATCCTCGAACAACTCGACGTCGAGCTCGACGGTCTCGATCAGAAAGGCGGGCGGCGCGTAGTCCTTGAGGTGAATTGGAACGGGCGTGGGATCACGCATCGGTCGTGGGGGAGCTCGGCGGAGAGGAACGGAAGGTCGGCGCGCGGCGCACGCTGCTTTCCTGTTATGCCTCTGGAAGCGGGATGAACTCGTCGTCCCCTGGAACCCGCGCGAAGCGGTGCTCGCGCCAGCGTAGCTTCGCCTCCTCCAGGAGCTCGCGCGAGCTCGCGACGAAGTTCCACCAGATGAGACGCTCGCCGTCCGTCTTCGTCCCTCCGACGAGCATGAGGCGTGCGCGCGTCAGTGCCTTGACCTGCACCGTATCCCGATTTCCGATGACCGCCATGTGTTGCGGCGGCAGCGGCGCTCCGGCAACCGTGACGTCGCCTTCGAGAGCGTACACGGCGCGCTCCTCGTGCTCCGCGTCGAGCTCGAAGGCACGGCCCGAGTCGATTTCGACGCCGACGAAGAGCGTCGGCGTGAAGACCCGGACCGGAGCGCGCTTGCCGAAGGCACTGCCCGCGACGACACGCAATTCCAAGCCGGGAGCGGAAATCCGCGGCAGCGTCGCCTTGGGGTGATGGCTGAACTCGGGATCGGCGAGCTCGTTCTTCTTCGGGAGCGCGACCCAGGTTTGCAGGCCCTGCAGGCGCGCGCCCGTGCGGCGCAGCTCCGGTGCGGTGCGCTCCGAATGGACTATGCCGCGCCCGGCGGTCATCCAGTTGACATCGCCCGGCGCGATCGCCTGCACCGTGCCGAGGCTGTCGCGGTGCAGGATTTCGCCTTCGAACAGATAGGTGACCGTCGCCAAGCCTATGTGCGGATGGGGGCGCACGTCGATGCCGCTGCCTGCAGCGAAATCCACGGGACCCATGTGATCGAAAAAGATGAACGGGCCGACCATGCGGTGCGGCATCCCGGGGAGGACCCTGCGCACCGAAAACCCGCCGAGGTCGCGGGTGTGCGGTTTGAGCAGGAGAAGGGGGCTTGCGCTCATGAGGGGCCGCGGACGAAGCGGCGATGATACGCCTCTCGGCAACGGGGCGCGAGGCCGCTTCAGGCGAGGCGGCGGTTTTCCCTCAGCATCTTCTCGCACTCCTCGGCCGTCGTCGGAACCGAGAAGTAATAGCCCTGGATCTCGTCGCAGCCGTTCGCGGCGAGCAGCTCGAGCTGCTCCTGCGTTTCCACGCCTTCGGCTACGACCTTGAGTTTGAGGCTGTGCGCGAGGCCGATGATCGCGAGCGTGATCATCGCGTCCTCCGGATCGGTTGTGATGTCGCGAATGAAGGAGTGGTCGATCTTGAGCGCGTCGATCGGAAAACGCTTCAGGTACGCGAGGCTCGAATAGCCCGTGCCGAAATCGTCCACCGAGATCTTCACCCCCGAGTCCTTCAACCCGCGCAGCGTGCGCGCAGCGCCCTGAGGATCGCTCATCAGCAGAGACTCGGTGAGCTCGAACTGGACGAGCGACGGATCGATGCCCGCTTCGCGCAGGATGTGCCTCACGATGGACTCGAAATCCTTCTGCTGGAACTGGCGCGCGGAGAGGTTCACCGTCACGGGCAATACCGCGAGCCCGCCCCGCTGCCATTCCTGAATCTGCGCGCACACGTCGCGCAACACCCTTTCGCCCACCGGCACGATCAGGCCCGTGTCCTCCAGAACCGAAACGAATTCCCCCGGGAGGATCAGACCCTTCTCGGGATGCCGCCAGCGCAGCAGCGCCTCGAAACCGCAGATGAGGCGGCTCTCGAGCGCCACCTTGGGCTGGTAGTGGAGGAGGAACTCCTTTTGATCGATGGCCCGGCGCAGCGCCGCCTCCATCCGCACGCGCGCGAGCGCCCGCTCGTTCATCTCGCGGGTGAAGTACTGGTAGGTATTGCGGCCCTGTTCCTTGGCGCGATACATGGCGGTGTCGGCGTTCATGACCAGGGCTTCGGGGTTGTCGCCGTCGGCCGGAAACAAGGTGATGCCGATGCTCGCACTGACATAGGTGTCGTGCGAATCGAGCTTGAACGGCCGGGCGAGGGCGTCCAGGACCTTTTGCGCAACGACGCCGGCGTCCCCCGGTTTCGCGAGGTCCGACACGATCGCGCCGAACTCGTCGCCGCCGAACCGGCCCACCGTATCGCCGCTGCGCACGCACTGCGAAAGACGGTCGGCCGCTTCCTTGAGCAGCTTGTCCCCGGCGCTGTGCCCCTGGGTGTCGTTCACGAGCTTGAAGCGGTCGAGGTCGATGAAGAGCACCGCCATGGGTTGCCCGCTGCGCCGCGCGTGCGCCACGGTTTTCAGCAGGCGGTCGTGAAACAGATGCCGGTTGGGGAGCCCGGTGAGAGAGTCGAATTGCGCGAGGCGCTCGAGGCGCTCCTCCGCACTCCTGCGCTCGATCGCGACCGCCAGTATGTTCGCCACGCTCTGCAGGAAACTTGCGTCGTCAAGTCCGAATTGGCGCTCGGCGCGCGCGTGCGCGCTGAGTATTCCGAACGTTCCGGCCGTTCCGAATATGGGGACCTGGATGCCGCTGCGCACGCCCAAGCGCACGAGGGGCGAATCCGAGAATCGCTCGTCCTTCGCCAGATCTTCGGTGATGAGAGGCTCGCGGCGCGACAGCACGAATTCGAGGCGGCCGCCCGGGCGGATGGCCACCGTGCGGCGCGCCATCATCTCGCTTGGCCAGCCCGACGCCGTCTTGATCAGGAGTTGCTTGGCGCTCTCATCGAGCTCGAGCACGTTGCAGTAATCGGCCTTGAGCGCCACCGTGACGAGCTCCACGGCACGGCTCAGCACGTCCTCGACGTCGGAGCTCGCGAACGCCTGCTGGCCGAACTCCGCGATGAGGCGCTGCCGCAGCGCCTGGTTGTGGATTCGCTCCTCGGCCTGTTTGCGCGAGCTGATGTCGGCCATCGCGCCGATCATGCGCACCGCACGTCCTGCGCCGTCCAGGATCACCTGGCCGCGGTCGAGCACGTGGACGAAACTGCCGTCGTGCCGCCGGAACCGGTACTCGTCGCTCCAGTACTCCCCGCCCGCGCCGATCACGCGATGTACGCCGGCGATGACCCGCCCCTGATCGTCGGGATGAATGCCCTCGTACCAGGATTTGACCGTGTGATCCGCGGCTTCGCGCGCATGGCCGAATACCTTGGTGAAGTTCTCGTTCCACCAGATTTCGTCGGTGAGCAGGTCCCAGTCCCAGATCACGTCGTTGGTGGCCCGCACCGCCATGTCGAAACGCTCGTTGCTCTTGCGCAGGGCCTCTTCCCGTGCGATGCGCTCGCGGATGTCGCGCGCGGTGACGACGATGATCCAGCTGTCCCCGGAGCGCATCACGCGCCGCCTCGATTCGAACGGCAGCTTCGAGCCGTCCTTGCAGCGGTATTCGCTCCTCATGCCCTGCGTCGAACCGGTCGCGATCATCTCGTCGTAAGCGGTCTCCAGGTCCTTGCGGGTGACAGGCAGGATATCTTCCGGGGTCATCGCGAGAAACGCCTCGCGCGAGTACCCGAGATTCCGGCAAGCGGTTTCGTTCACGTCGACAAAGCGCATCGTCTTGCGGTCGATGAGAAGGATCATGTCGTCCGACATGTCCATGGAAGCGCGAAAGCGCAGCAACGCTTCCTCGCTTCGCTTGCTCTCGGTGATGTCCCGGCCTATCCCGCGGTAGCCGCGGAAACGCCCCTCGGAATCGAAGATCGGCTTGCCGCTTATGCTGGCGATCTGGAGCTTGCCCGCGTTGTCGAGGCGGTGCCACTGCAGGTCGCGGAACGGCTGATGCGCTTTCAGCAGGGCGCGGTGCGCCGCCCAGTCGGCCTCGGTCATGTTGAGCGTGGGCAATTCCCAGCGGGCCTTTCCGATGACCGAGTGCGTTACGGTTCCGAGGCGCCGGTGGAGATTGTCGGAAACCATGGTGAAGCGGAAGTTCTCGTCCTGCTCCCAATACCAGTCCGATGAGAGCTCGGTCAGGTTGCGGAAGCGTTCTTCGCTTTCGCGCAGCACTTCCTCTGCCTGCTTGCGCTGCACGAACTGTCCAATCTGCGCGCCGATCACGTGGATCGCCTGTATCAGGTGCTCGTCCGGTTCGCGGATCTCGCTGCTGTTGAAGGCGAGAACGCCGATCGTCTTTCCTCCGGAATTCACCGGAAATACGAATGCGCCGTGCATCCCCGCTTCGATGGCCATCGCCTGCTGCCAGACGCGCGAATCCCGCGTGATGTCTGCGACCCACATCGGCTCGCCCGATTGCCAAACCTTTCCGGCGAGTCCGACGCCCGGGATGTAGGCGAGTTTGCGCGAGCGCTCGATATACTGATCGAACTGCGGTCCGGGCTTGCTCCAGGCCTCTGCGAAGCGCAGAGCGCCGGCTTCTTCGTCGACGCGGAAGAAGCGACCGCACTCCCAGTCCTGCGCTTCGCAAACCGTGCGGATCACCGCCTTGAGGGCCGCGGCAACGCTGTCGGCCTCCGTAACCGAGCGCGCGACCGTGTGCTCGAGCCAAAGCAGTTGCTCCGCGCGCTTGCGCGCGTCGTTTTCGCCGGACCCTTCGCCCGCCTGCTTCGGAACGGTCCGGTCGTTGGTCTTCTGCTTGGGGCGGGTCGACTGTCTCATGCGAGCGGGCATTGTAGACCCGTTACAGCCGGGCTACCGCATGACGCGGTTTCGCCCCGCGCGCTTGGCGCGGTAAAGGGCTTCGTCCGCGGCGCGGATGACCAGCGCCGGCCTGATGAGCGTATCGTCGCGCTCGGCTGCACCGATGCTCACTGTCACCGACAGAGTCTTTTCCGGAGCCCGCGTTGCGCGAAAGCGTGATCCGGTCGCCCTCTCCCTGGGCCGGTCCCCGCCGCGCACTGCCATTCTATAGTCCTCGATATCGCTGCGCAGTTGCTCCAGGTGCGGCAATGCCTGCTCGAGGGTGCGATCGGAGAAGAGAACGCAGAACTCCTCGCCGCCGTAACGGTAGGACGTGCCTCCGCCCTCGATCGCGGCGAGACGGGCGGCGACGAGCTTCAGCACCTGGTCGCCGATATGGTGGCCGTGGGCGTCGTTGAACTGCTTGAAATGGTCCACGTCTATCATGCCGATCGCGTAGGTCGGGCCCAGGCCCGTGAGGCGCTCCTCGAGCGCGCGGCGGCTGGGCAGGTTCGTCAATTCGTCGCGGAAGGCGAGTCGGTGCGATTCCTGGAGCACGGCGGCGAGCAGGATCACGCCCGCAGCCGACATGAACGCGCCGAACGCGAGCGGCGTCGTTCCCCATTCGCAGCCGATGAAGAATGCGACCAGCGCCGCGGCGATGCCGATGTCGAGCGGCCGCGGCTCTTTGCGCAGCTGCTTGGGCCCGCGGCGCGGCCAAGTCCTCGCCAAGGCTGCGGCGAACGCCGTGGCGAGCATGATTCGCGCCACAATCGGCGTCGGCGGAGAGCGCAGCAACCAGTGATCGAGCACGTCGCGCCACGCCGTGCCCGAGAGGCTCGAGCGGCCGGCATACGCGATCCAGATCACGATCAGGATTTCAGCCAGGCCGAGCAGGAGCCAGCGATAGTTTCGATACTGACGCACGCCGCGCTCCGGAAAGGCGAGCGCGAGCAGCACGTTGAATGGCACGAGCACGGCGAACGCGGTCAGCACCGCCCGCAGGGCGAAACTGTGCGGACCCAGGTCCGAGGCCAGGTTGTAGCCGGCGTAGGCGGCGAGAAGCGACGCCAACATGATGAGCGCGCGGCTGCGGTTGAACCACGCACTGATGGCCGTCCCGAGGAGCAGCACGATATAAGGCCCCACGCCGATCAGGCCGGACAGCGAGCGCGGAAGCGCGTGGCTTGCCGCCACTGCGAGCGCGGCCGCCAGGAGGATCGCGGCCGGCACCGCAACCAATTGCAGAATTCGCAGGAGCAGGGGGTTCAACAGGGGCGTTCGACCGGGAGTAATTCCTTGATTCGTCTCCATTATCGTGGTTTCCTGACATCAGGTGTCCGGGTTACCCGATGGACGACTCCCGCCCGTCCGTTTAGCCTCAAACCGCAGAGGCACGCGCATCGAAAAACCGTCAGAATTATAGATTCGGCCGAGGAGCACCGTGGAAGATTTTTCAAAGCCAGAGGGACCGAAGGACGACTACGGGCGGCGGAGAGAGGACTGGGTTATCGAGGAATCGCCGTTCCTGCTCGGGATCGTCGCGCTCGATCTGAGGCTCAAGAACCTGAATCGAACCTGGGAAAAGGTCCTCGGATACCCCCGCGCAATGTTGCTGGGCAAACCGCTCACCAGGCTCATCGATCAGGGCGAGCAGGCCCCTGCGCTGATGCTCGTAAATACGCGCCGGGTCGTCGAAGCGAGGCCGATCGAATTCTCGCTACGCTGCAGCGACGGCTCGTACCGGTGCTTCGAGTGGGAGAGCCGGCCGGCGCGCGGAGAGGAGGGGATGTTCATCACCGGGCGGGACATCACCGAGCGCAAAAAAATGGAGACCACGGCCAACCTGCGGAAGTACCTGCAGGCGAAAAAAGCCGAGCGATCGGCTTGAGCCCGTTGGAGGACGGCTAGACGACCGCGGG
>WNFX01005290.1_pt1 | contig 12472 bp, 13 predicted proteins | sample 5400111 | NCBI WGS metagenome assembly WNFX01 (sample SAMN13153363, study PRJNA577476) | soil metagenome | isolation source: 40 cm soil or saprolite under grassland replicate 1 | place: USA:California | collected 2016-06-15
TTGTCGTTTGACGCGAGGAGCGCGCCGTTAGCATCGCGTAACTCGAGCCTCGGATCGGGAAGGGGATTAGCGATGCCGAATTGCTGGAGCGAAGGGCCGAGGGCGCGGACGGCGACGCGAGTCGCACCGATTTTGTTGCCGGTGATGAACCCGCCGATCAGCACATTGGAGCCGGTTCCGACCTGTGCGCGCGTGCTAATATTAGCGAGCCGGGAATCGGCAGCCTGATCGAGGTCATAGACTTCTGCCAGGGCGACGCCAGTCGTTCCATTCTTACCGCTCACGATGGCACTGTAATTTCCAGCGGTGAGGGTGGCGATCAATGCCGCTTCCTGATCGTTCGATGGGGCGAGACCGGCGCCTGTAATCGCCGCCTGCTGCGTATTCTTCCAATTGTCGTTAGACATAACAAGCGAGCCGTCACCTCGGTTCAGCTGGATTATCGGATCGGCCAGCGGGCCTGATACGCCGAAATTGGCGAGCGACGGCCCGATTCCACGAACCCCGACACGTTTCGGCGCGGTGCCTGTGACAATGAAACCGCTGATTGCAACGCCCTCGCCGGTTTCTACTCGCGCACGGCCCGAGATGTTTAGTGCTTGCGCCGGTAAAGCACTGATCCGAAAAACTTGCCCGCCCGAACCTCGAGCGAGGTAATAGAGCGCACCATCAGGTCCAACATGGAGATCAACGGGACTGAAGATGTCGGTCGCGAAGCCGGTCGCCGCGCCGGCAGTGGGATCGAAGACACGGATCCAGCCGTCGCACAGATCGGCAAAAAAATACTTGCCGGTATAGGAGGAAGGGAATTGAGGCACCGGCGGGTTATAAAAAGTTGCGCCGACAATGGCGCAGCCGGTCACGTTGTTTGTACCGTGTCCATAAAAGTAGATCGGGCCTCGGAAAGCTGGATTGCTGGTCGGGCCTTCGGTTATCGGCCAGCCGTAGTTCGAACCAGCGATGCCGTCGTTGATCTCCTCGTAGGTCGATTCGCCGACATCGTTGATAAACAGGCGAGTTGTGCCTGGCTGAAAAGCGAAGGTAAAAGGGTTGCGGAGGCCAAGCGCCCAGATCGCGCGATTGCTTCCCGAGGCAGTATTGTAGAACGGGTTGTCGGCCGGGATGGTACCGTCGGCATTGATGCGCAACATCTTCCCGAGCAGGTTGGAAAGAGTTTGCGAGTTTGCGCCGTTGGCGTTTTCCCCTACGCCAATGTAGAGCTTGCCGTCCGGGCCGAAATGGGTGGCGCCGCCATTGTGGTTGGTGGCAGAGCTAAGGTTGTTGAGTTCCAGGATAACGGCTTCGCTGCCCGGTGCCGCAGTGTCGCCGGCCGCGGTAAACCGGCTGATCCGATTGTGGATTGGCGACGTCGCAACGGTGTAATAAACGTAGAGGTAGTGATTGGTGGCGAAGTTCGGATCGAACGCGATCCCAAGAAGGCCGCGTTCGCCGGAGGAATCGACAGTGAGGGTCACGAATGGCGTGCTGAGCAACACGCCGTTTTTGATCACGCGCAGTTGGCCACCCTGCTGGCAGACAAAAAGCCGTCCATCAGGCGCAAACGCCATCGCTGTTGGTGAGCCTGACAGATTGCTGCCGACCTGTGCCTCAGTAAATCCCGGCGGTAAGGTCGCCGCCGTCGCGCGCGAGGACCCAAAAGCGAGCAAAGCTGCAATAACGAGCGCGAGGATTGATTTCAAACCAGAAGGTGGAGGTAGAAAGATCGCTGCGACTTCATTCGATGTTGTGAAACAACGGTGATTCAACACGTTCCGGGAATCAAGACGTAGCCAGACCAAGGCTTCGCGTCCAAATTTGTTACTTCACATTTGCGATCTTTACGATACTGCCCTTTGCCTGCGGGTCCTTTGGATCCTTCACCACAGTCACGTATAACTCTTTCTCGTCTTCGCTGAAGGCGACGTTTGTTGTGCCATCACCGGCGGCGATCTCAAATACGTGTAGAAGCTTGCCCTCAGGAGATATCTTCAAAATCTTACCGCCGAACCATTGGGCAACATAAATGTTACCCTTGCTGTCGACCTTCATGCTATCAGGTCCAAGCCACCAGGATTCGACCTTGTTTCTTGTGAGAAGGTTTAGCAGAGCAAAATTCGATCTGTTACTCAACGAGCCGTCGGCATTGATCTTGAATTTCAATATGCAGTTTCCGACGGTTTCGCTGACGTAGAGGGTCTTTTGATCTGGAGAGACGCCTATTCCGTTGGCGTAATTGAGTTCGCCCGCTACCTCGACCCATTTCTGGCTGCCAGGCGCAAGATAGAGAATTTTCCCCACGACAGAGGTCGGTAGGTCCGCGTATGGACCAAAGACCGTGGCATAAGCACCGCCGTTGGCGGTCACCACAATATCATTTATGCCGCCCTCGAATGGCTTGCCGTTTTTGTCGGCATCCCAACGCCGCAGCTGCTTGCCGGTCATATCGAGTTCAAGGATCGCGCCATGCTCCTCGGTGCACGCAAGGAGGAACGTCTTTCGTTTCGTAAGCGCCAGCCCGTTATGGCCGCAACCCGGAGTATGGTTCAACACGGTGGTCGTTTTGCCATCCCATTTCGACAGCGTGTTGGAGACCCAGCCAACATAGTAAAGGTTACCGTCAACGTACAATGGACCTTCGGGTCCAAGAATATTGCTGACGATGAGGGTTTCGCCGGCACATGCTGCCGTAACAGCCAATATTGCGCCAACCGCGCAGCAGATAATTTTACTTACCCTCATTTTGATTTCTTTCCGGTTAGCCAAGGACCACAGATCCTCTGAATTTCTTACAGAAGGAAACGAAGGGAACAAAGAGGTTCGGGTTCCTAAATAAAGACATGCGCTTCGTTCTCTTAGTTACCTTCTGTTAATTCTTCTGTCGCAACGAAGAAGCCATTCGGAGCGAAAAGATGCGTGCGATTCGAGAGGCCATCAAACATCATACGTCATACATGCGGCGTCAGCCGCGCAGCTGGCGTTCGTATTCCGCGACGTCGAAATTCCCTTTCGATTCGCCAATCAATCTATCGTTGTCGATCTTCCAAAGTTCGTAGCCGCTGATCCGAACTTTGTTTCCGGTGCCACCCGGGGCGGTGTTCGTTCCGGTTAATGTCCAATGAAATGCCGTGCCGTTTCCGCGCGGCTCCAGTTTGTCGAAGGTCACGATCATGTCCGGAAATGTTGTCATGAATGCTCGGGCTTCCTTGGCGATCGCCATGCGTCCAACCGCGGGCGGCCCGTTGTTGATGCTGATTGAGCCACGCTCCGCGAAAAATGCCGCGACCTTCTCCGGATCCTGGCTGCACCACGCATTCGCATAACGCCTCGCAAATTCGCTTAAGTTCTCGCTATTCATTAGCTCGCTTGCCACGCCGTAGTCTTCGCGAAGGCGGGTCACTCGTCACACATCACTCGCCACTTTTATTACAGTTCTGACGTGATCAATGGAATCCTGAAGTGCGTCCAGTGCCGCGTTGATTTGGACTGCGTCGAGTTCGACAACGCGCAATGTCTCTGGCGGAAATCGAAGTTTTCCGCTCCGCGCGAATTCGAGGAGTGCTGGAACTTCAGTCCCGAGATGATCGGAGACGCCGATGATCTCCGCTTCTTTGTTGATCAATTCTGGGTAGGGAAAGATCGACATCGACTCGTTCGTTAGGCCAACCAGCACCGCGCGTCCGAGCGAGCCCAAGCATGAGACCGCCTGGCGCATTGTCTTTGCGGAGCCGATCAGTTCGAGCGAAACGTCGACGCCTTTTCCAGCGGTTGCTTCTCTGATCTGTTCAACTGGATCTGCAGCCGTTGCGTCGATCGCGACCGCTCCGAATTTTTTGGCTAAAGCGAGTTTGGCGGGATTGATTTCAACGACATAGATTTCGCCACAGCCGAAAGCTGGCGCCAATTGCAACGCCGAATAACCTAATCCTCCCAATCCGAAGATCGCGACCGACTCGTCGGCTTTGAGACGCGCTTTGTTCAACGCATGAAATGCTGTCGCCGACGAGCACATCATGATCGCGCCCACTTCGAATGAGATCTCATTCGGAAGCACAAACGCATTTCTGGCCGGGATCTTGATGAACTCCGCGTAACCACCGTCGCGATCCTTCCCGATCATTTGTACATGGCCGCAAAACTGTTCCTGGCCGCGTTTACAAGAAACACAGCGTCCGCAAGTGACGAGATAGTGAACACAAATGCGATCTCCCGCCGCCAGGTTCGCGACCTGCGCGCCAACTTTTTCCACGCGGCCGGCGATTTCGTGCCCCAGTGTCAGCGGCAGAGAACCAATTCGCGAAATACCGGCGCGATAGTGCGCGTCGGAGTGACAAATGCCGGCAGCCGCGACGCGAACCAAAACGTCGGATGGATCGATCTGGGGAATTGGAATGTCCGCGTGCTCGAGCGGTTTTCCGACCTGCACGAGTCGCACCGATTGCATTTCCCGGCAGCGCTACTCGCGCTTTGAATGGGCGCTCGTAGTATTCAACGAATGAGCGCGTCCAGCTTGCTTACATCCAGGCTGGCCTCGCGATAGTACTTCCGTGTCAGCTCAAGAAGAGTGAATCCATCCTCGTAGGCGGCAACGGCGCCGTGCACCGGCTTATCCAGATAGATGAGGCCGCCTTGAACGACGAACAACGTCATCATGGGCTCAGGTGAGTCCTCAGTGATCACCAGCGTGTGGGCCTCGCCGGCGGGTTCGTAGATGTATGTTCCAGGCTTTGCGATCCAGTCATGCTCAAGGTATCGCCAGTAACCGCGCATCGTATAGCCATGAACGGTCCCAACGTGGTAGTGGGTTCCAACCATAGAGCCGGGGAGGCCTTTCAGAACGACGCTGAATCCTCCAGATGTGACATTAAAGCAACAAGGCTGGAACCAGACACCATTCGCGTAGGGGACCCAAAGACTGTCATCGTCCAGGTTGGTGTTAGTGATGAAGTGTTCGCGGCTCCTTCGAGCCGGATCGAGGCCGTCGGTGAAACTGTTAAAGGCAGTGATCGGCATAGTGCTCCTTTTTTCTGAGTCAATAATTGAGGCGCCAGTCTCCGTTGGAAACGATTAGGCCGCCTAATCCCATTATAGACTGAATTTCTGGGACGGACGGCACCTACTTCTTCTCGGCAGGCACCGGGAGATCGGAATTCCAGATGTCAGTACCGCACTTCCATTTTCCATCGGCCTGCTTTTCCCAAACTTCGACGTATTTGCCATGGTCGTTGACCGGCTTACCGCTCGCGTCATTCATGGCAAACTCATAGGTCCCGCTTAGGCAGGCCAGATCGCCGGACTTCGCCAGTTCTATCTTGGTCGCCTTCCAACTAATAACGAAACCGGGGCTCGCGATCAGATCTTGCCAGAGTTTTCGGATCGCTTCCTTTGTCCTTGCGGCGGAAGCGTTCGGAGGCATCACGATGGCGTCGTCCGAATAAAACGAGACCGTCTTGTCGAGGTCTTTGGCTCCCGCGGCTGCTGACCATTGGGCATCAAGATCGCGAAGAGTTTGCTCGATCTTCGTGTCCGCCGCCGTCGCCGCACCGACGATTGTGATTGAGAGTAGAGCAATGCAACCGCATAGGAATAATGATTTCGTTTTCATGGTAAGCGCGGACCTATTTCTTTGTCGTTACACGGGTAACAGTGAAAATCTCGCTCGGAAGGACCTGACCTTCGGGCCGACCTGGTCCCTCCTGTGAAATGATGCGGGACTTAAAAATCTTTTCAGTGAGGTCGATGATTTCGTCGACAGTCATCGAATCCGAAGATTCGCCACTAAATCGCCAGGTCTCAATCAACCGGCCGTGTTCGATCCGCCATTTTCCGCGGGAGTTATCTCCTTCGTCCGGTGGATCCATAATCCAGGTTCCGTCAGCGCGATATTGAGTGTCGTGGCGATGACCGTGCCATGTTCCAACCAAAAGCCGTGACAAAGTTGCGTCGTCCGGAAGCGCCAGCGCGATGACCGGCATGATCAAGGCGACAACGACGAGAGCGCTGCGCATTAGTGCTTCTGACTAACGTAAGCAAACATCTTCTCGTTGTACCGGCGCGCATATTCTTCCTGTCGTTGCCGAAGTGGTATGTCGTTCGTGACGCAGCCAATTCCAGCATTGGCTTGTGGATATTTCTTGGCCACTTCGGTCGGGACACTAACTGGCATCGAGGCGATGCTGCCGGACCAATAAAACTTGATATGCCCTGTGCGAATATCCTGCTCGGCTTCCTTCACGGCATCAGCCGGATTCCAAGTCAGTTCGGCTGTAACGCAAAAACCAGAGACCAGGGCGAGTATGAGAACGCAGAAGATTTTCATTTGAGTGACGAGAAGATCAGCTATAGCGCCGAAAAGCGAGGCTTTTTACCGGCTGAGGTCAATCCATAGTGATTAGCACTTTTCCGCGGGCGTGTCCTTGCTCGAGATAAGCGAGCGCCTGCGGGACTTCCTCGAGTTTGTAAGTTCGATCGATGACAGGTTTGAGTTTTCCCTCCTGCGTCAATTCACCAAGCAGCGTCAGATCTTTGGTAGACGGGTCGGCCATCATCATTCCCATTTGTTGTTTCCCAAACTTGGCCACAATGGGCGCCCATAGGGCGCGCGCGAGGCCGCCAAGCAGTCCCTGCTCGCCAACTCCGCCGCCTCCAATGAGAACGTATTTCCCATCCGGCGCCAGCACCTTCCGGTATTCCGACAAAGAGTGACCGGTCCCGACGTTGTCGAGGATTACATCGTAACGCTCGTTGCCCTTCGTGAAATCTTCCTTCGTGTAGTCGATCACCTGATCGGCACCAAGCGATTTCACAAGATCGACATTTCGTGTGCTGCAAACGCCGGTCACGTTTGCACCGAACGATTTCGCGATTTGCACCGCGAACGTTCCGACTCCGCCGGAAGCGCCGTTCACCAACACTTTTTGGCCTGCCTGAACTTTTCCTTTGTCTCGAATTCCCTGTAACGCGGTGATTCCGGCAATATTTAGAGCTGCGGCTTGTTCGAACGTCACGTTCGCCGGTTTGAGCGCGATCGCCCCGGTGGCGCGACGACAAACATACTCGGCAAACGCGCCGGCTCTTCCACCGAACACTTCATCGCCTGGTTTGTACTGCGTTACGTTTTTGCCGACAGCCTCGACCGTTCCGGCAAAATCAACCCCGAGTCGGATATCCTTCGGTTTACGCAGGCCCACACCCATTGCGCGCATGACGTAAGGCGTGCCTTCGACAAAATGCCAGTCATACGGATTGACCGAAGCCGCGCGAACTCGGACGAGCACCTCGTCGTCTTTCGGGACGGGCTTTTCAATTTGGTCGAGCCGAACATTGCCCAAACCGTAGTCGCAATAGACAATCGCCTTCATCGGATTGCTCGGTGCGGCCGCGTTTTTTCGATCGCAGTCATTGGTCGATCGCCAGTAGGCGATAAACACAAACAGGAAGGCGACGATCAACAAGACGAGAACGATGCGGAACAGCCATTTGAATATTCGTTTCATAAGCCGGATGATTTTTGTTATTCAGTGACAGTGGGTCTCATGGCGGCGCTGTGGCGGTACTCTGGCGCGGTAATCCTTTAAACAAAAGCCAAAAGCTGACGACCAATTCGAACAAAGCCATCGGTGAATCGAAGATGTAGTCGTTAACAATTTTGTTGAAGTTCGGGAAAATGAGGAAACTGAAAGCGCAGAGCACGCACCAGGCGGACGCGATTACACCGAAGATCGACAGTCCCTTCGGAATGTAATTCGACTTGAGCCACAACCAGGCGCACACGGTCGCGGCCAGGCCGAAAAATGGCAGGCCCACATAATAATCGTCGAAACTTCCGGCGATTTGCACACGCGCGAGTGCCTGCAAGCGGTCGGGTTCCAAAACTTTCAGATAACTCGCGTCGCCGAGAAGACGAAGCGCGGCCAGACTGTTGAGCGGCGCGATGAGCCACAACATCGCGAAGACAAGGCGAAACAAGGCGCCGGCGAGCGCCAGTCCGCGATTTACAGGTGCGAGCACGACATATAACGCGGTGAGCAGAACGATTGCGCCGATTCCGTAGGCGATGAAGCAGGTCAGCGCGACGCGAAATTGCGTTTCATGTGCGAGGATATTTCGCGCGGTATCGGCTGCGTTGCGCGGGACGATGAGCGGCCCGAGCAATACGTAATTGCCGAACACAACGAGCGCGAACGCCAGAACGCCAGCAATTCCCGCGACTTTCGCCGCCGTGCGTTGTGAACTATCGATCTTATTAGTTATCATCTGGTTAAGAGATCACGGGAGCAGGATCCGGATGTTGCTCTTTTGCTCCCCAGATCAACAGCCAAAAGAACGCGAGCTCCCCAGCTCCGAGAATCATCGCGAGGTCGCCAATGCGCTGCGCGGACGGGGGCAGAAAAAGAGCGACCGAGGAGCTGATCACGTAGCCGCAGCCCGCAATGATCGTAGCGATACCGACAAAGCGCGGGATAAAACCGGATCGCATGACGGCGATGCCGAAGGGAAAGAGCCAAAGGCCCCAGAAGATTTGAGCCAGGATAAACCCCTGGTTGTGTAAACGGAGGAAGAACAAGACGAAAGCATCCAGTTGCGCCTTATCAAAGACAGCGGAGAGAAATTCGGGGCCGCGGGCGAAGGTGTGCGCGGCGAGATCGTTGAGCACGTTGAGATATGAGATAGGAACGGAGATGAGCATGAGGATCATCATTGCCATGGCGTGTTTCTGACTGACTGCCTTAAACAGGTGGTAGAAAGCGAACATGGCGAAAATTACGATGGTCGAAGAGAACAATTCGCCGGCCATCCCGAGCCGGAGCAGAAGCTCGGAATCCCGGACATTGTTGGCCGTAGCCGCGGCGTCTCCTCGCACGATCAGCACGCTGGGGACATACAGAAGGGCAAATGGGGCGGGCAGGGCGTTTACGAAATATAATAGAGCCGCGATCCTGGATTGTTTTTTTAGTGAGTTCATCGTTCTGCCGTTTCCGTAGTGAGGTCGCGATCTACTCCACAGTGATTACTACTTTCCCTCGCGCGTGGCCTTCTTCGAAATACCGCATCGCCTCGGCGGTCTCGCTCAACTTGTAGGTTCGGTCGATGACGGGCGTCACCTTCCCCGTTTTCATGAGGTCGCTTAACAGGGTCAGATCCTCTTTGTTCGTTGTTGTACTGTACCTGACGAACTTCTGATCGGTGAATCGCGACAACAGATTCGCTTTGAGCACACCAGCTATACGCATCAACTGACCCTCGTGTAGTCCTGCTCCTCCGATTCCGGCAAGGATGCAGATGCCATTGGGAGTCAAGACGCGCTGCCGATCTGAGAAGGAGTGGTTGTTAACGTTATCAAAAATCACATCGTAACGCTGGTCACCTTTGGTGAAATCCTCTTTGGTGTAGTCAATGACGTGATCTGCGCCGATTGATCGGACAAGATCCATTTTTCCGGTACTGCACACACCCGTTACCTCCGCGCCGAATGACTTCGCTATCTGGACAGCGAAAGTGCCCACGCCTCCCGTTGCGCCGTTGATCAGAACTTTTTGCCCCGGCTGAATGTTACCTTGGCGAAGACCCTGCAAGGCGGTGAATCCCGCCCACGCCACGGCGCCCGCTTGTTCAAACGTCACATTAGCTGGCTTAATAACCAATCCTCGCTCGCGAGCACACGCATACTCCGCAAGAGTAGGACGACCCACGCCAAACACTTCGTCGCCCGCCTTGAACTGCCTCACGTTTTTGCCAACCGCTTCCACCTGGCCGGCCACATCGTTGCCTAGCCCTGTCTTCTCTGGTTTGCGCAGCCCGGACATCAGGCGAAGCGGCCACGGCCCTCGCATCACGCCCGGATCAATAAAATTGAGGGAAGACACGCGAACTTTGATCAAGACTTGATTGTCGTTCGGAACAGGCTTTTCAACGTCTTCAAACTTGAGGACGTCAGGTGAACCATACTCGCAAAAACGAATGGCTTTCATCGGAACGTTCAGAGCAGCCATGTGCTCACAGTCGTTAGTCGATCTCCAGTAGGCGATGAACAGCGTTAAGATCGACAAGAGCAAAGCGACCAAGATCACTCGGACACTCCACTTGAGAATCGGTTTGAGTTTCATTGGCCAAACGAAATCGATTGACGCTTATGCTGATGCCGCCGCGACGGATTCAGCCGGCACCTTTGCGCCTTTGATCAGAAGCCAGAGCATGATTGCCAGCTCGCCGAACAAGATTGGCTGCGCCCAACGAAACGCGGCGCCGTAATAATCCGGGGCGAGCAACGCGATAAGGCACAGCGCCACATAGCCGAAACAATTGATCATGAGCCAACCGCCGATGAATCGTGGCAGAAACCCGGAGCGAAATACCAGCAGTCCAAAGGGAAAAAGCCACAGACCCCAAAAGAGCTCGTTCATGAAGATTCCCTGGCCGTGCAGGCGGATGAACAGATAGCCCAGCGCGTTCAACTGTGCTTTGTCGAAGACAGAGAGAAAGTCGGCCCCGCGAAACAGAATCAGAGCAGCGACATTGTTCAGCGTGTCGAGAAATCCGACTGCAGCCGAGACCGAAACCAGTACAACCATCAACAGAGCCCATGTCTTGCCGACACTGCTCAGTAACCGGTAGAGCGCGATGCCCAGACAAATGAAAATTACGTGAGTGAAGAGATCACCGATGATCGCAAAACGAAACATCGTCTCGTGAGCCAGGATGTTGTTGGCGGTGGCGGCGGCATCTCCGCGCACGATGAGTTTGCCGGGGACATACAGCAGAGTGAATGGCGCGGTGAAGACCATTGATAGATAAATTGCGCCAGCAATGCGCGCGGTTTTCTTGAGTGGGTGCATGGCTTTCTCGTTGTTGGTTGTCGGGGCGAAAATTGATTACAGCGGCCCGCGATAACGGCGCAGCCGGATTGCTACGGCGATGAATGCCACGGCCACCATCAGTCCAAGCCAAAGACCGGGAGAGCTCAGGTATGTGCCAGGGGTGAGTTGTGGGCAGTCGACCGAGTGCATTTTAAAGGCGAATGCCGTCGGTGCGAATCCCATCAAACGGTCTTTCAACATCGAGGCGAAATGCGAAGTGCCGAACGTGATCCTCTCGAAAAACGCGATCGCGAAAAACGGCAAGACTGCCCAAAGAAAAGTTGCCCGCCGAGCCCAGCCTGAAATTAACAGAGCCCAGCCATAGATCGGCGCGTGCCAAAGAGCAATCGCGGCTAATCCGTAGAGGAGAATGAAGGAATTTCGAAACAGCGGAACATATATCCAGGTCGATGCGGGGCTCATGCCGTGAGTTATCAGCAGCGCGCTGGTCCAAAGCAGCATGACCAACTGTGCCGCCACGACGATCGCGAACGTTACCAGCGGCAGAACGACCAGCGGGATTGTGGCCTTCGAGAGCAATGTGGTGCGATCGGATACGGGCAGCGACTTCCAGAACAGGATGCTGCGATCACGGCGCTCACCGTATAGCGCGTCGAGACAATAGAACACGCCAACAATGAAGGCAGTCAGTATCAACATGATTGCCGCCATGTCATACGGCGCTTCGATTGCAGCTCGCGCTTTTGCAGGATCGAGCAGCAAAACTTCCCGGCGGCGTTCCGGCAGCCCAATCGTGCTGACGAGGAAACCGAACAACACAACAATGGCAACGAGTATTGGCGCGACGTAAATCGAGCGGTTCTCCCAAAGTTCCCGCCGCACCGACCAATAGAACGGCTGCTGTGTGGCGGGTCTGTCGCCCGGGTCGCTGACCCCGGCAGATTCAGGCACAGTCTCGGATGAATTCATTTAGCTGCTCCTACTTGATTTGCCTGGCCCGCCGGCTCGTCACGTCGGAGTGAAGCGGAAACGGCAACGTTTTGTGAATGCGGACTCATCACGGCGACGAACAGATCGGCAATGCTCGGGCGGCGCACCTCGCCCATCGTTTCGAGTTGGTCGCGGTCAACGCGATCGAATAACAGTACGCTGCGCCCGAAAACCGGCCGTTCGTGCATCGGTTTGAGGGCGCGTGCGGCGGCGAGGTGCTCTGGATTCACCATCACTTCGAGGTAACGCGAGTCGAATTCTTCCATGCTGCACTCGAGCACGATCCGGCCACGGTCGATGAACATGAGGTCCGTCAAAACGTCCTGGACCTCTTCCACCTGATGTGTTGTCACGATAATTGTGCGACTGCGATCGAAGTAATCGTTTAGCAGGGAGTCGTAGAATTGTTTGCGATATAGAATGTCCAGGCCAAGTGTCGGCTCATCGAGCACGAGTAAGCGCGCGTCGATTGCCATCACGATCGCGAGATGCAACTGCGCCACCATTCCTTTCGATAGTTCCCTGACCTTGCTCGTGCGTTTGATCGTTGTTCTTGCCAGAAAATTTTCCGCCTTGGCGCGATCGAATCGCGGGTGCACGCCGGCGACGTAATCGAGCAATTGTGAGACGCGAATCCAGCGCGGCAACACCGCCACATCGGCAATGAA
>WNFX01005292.1_pt1 | contig 12471 bp, 13 predicted proteins | sample 5400111 | NCBI WGS metagenome assembly WNFX01 (sample SAMN13153363, study PRJNA577476) | soil metagenome | isolation source: 40 cm soil or saprolite under grassland replicate 1 | place: USA:California | collected 2016-06-15
CCTGTGTACTTGTCTACCTATTCATCCTTCCAACTCTCCCTGCGCGAATAATTCCTCAAATGGTGCGACATATTTTTTGATCCCATCTACATCCAGCCATTCACTATTGTTACTGCTTGAATAGTGATAACCATCCGCGAGCTCCCGGCCTTTATCTTTCCAGGAATAACCAAACCAGATCGCCTCGGCCGGCTGAATCACATACATCTTTTCAAGTTCAATTGTATTGCGCGCTTCATCTTGAGAGATCAGGACTTCATGTAATTTCTCGCCCGGCCGTATGCCAATGATATTAAGCTTCGCTGTAGGCGCGATGGCTTTGGCAAGGTCAATAACTTTTGTGCTTGGGATCTTTGGGACAAAGACCTCACCGCCTTCCATTCGTTCGATGCAGTTCATTACAAAGCGAACTCCCTGTTCGAGCGAAAGCCAGAAACGTGTCATACGTTCATCCGTGATTGTGACAGTTCCACTCGCACGTTGTTTAAGGAAAAGTGGGACTACTGAACCGCGACTTCCAACCACATTCCCGTATCGGACGCACGAATAGCGGGTCGCTGTCCCTGCCGCGTAGGCATTGCTTTGAATCGTTAACTTCTCTGCCGCAAGTTTGGTAGCGCCATACAAGTTTACTGGATTGACGGCTTTATCTGTGCTGATAGTCATCACTTTCTTCACGCTCGCATCCAGCGAGGCTTCAACAACATTTGCCGTCCCCATGATGTTGGTCTTGATAGCCTCCATGGGGTTGTATTCGCAGGTAGGCACTTGCTTCAACGCTGCGGCGTGGATGACAATGTCCACGCCATGCATCGCGCGGACGAGCCGCTCTCTATCGCGCACATCACCGATGAAATATCGCAGCGACGTATGATCGTATCCGTGCATTTTCATTTCATGTTGCTTTAACTCATCGCGGCTGAAGATGATGATCTTCTTCGGCTGTTTTTCTTCGAGCGCAATTTTCGTAAATTTCTTGCCGAACGAGCCTGTCCCACCCGTGATAAGTATGGTTTGGTCCTTCCAGTCCATGATTACCTCTTTGTTTTTGCTACCTAACAGTGGTTGAGACGCACACTTGTGCCTGCGCAGTGCAGGTGAGCGTCGAGACCACATGATGAAATTTCTTGTTTACTTCTAACTTGTGGTCTCGATATGACGGCAGAATAGCACTGCCGTCTACTCGACCACCGATATTGAATGTTACTTTATAGCCTCAAACAAGCCAGAATCTTTCACAATGAAAATTTTGCTTTTTTCTTTCAATTCGTTTTCCAAATCACGTTGAAGATTTACAAGCTCATCTTCTGATAAATCCGTTGCATGTATTGAGGAACGAATATAAGCAAGGATTGGCTTAACCTCTGTCACCTGCAAATTGTCAGGATAGCGAGAAACCAGCACTTGTGGGAAAAATTGTTTCAACTGTTCCAAACCGTTTTCCAAGGTAAAAGGACTGCCAAATGAGACAAAATCAGTTTGAGGGTTAACCCGCCGAATCCACTTCGCCATTTCTTTCAGATGATTCTTCCCAATGGTTGTAGCGATCAATCGCCCGCCAGGTTTCAAGACGCGTTTGATTTCTACAATTGCTTTTGGGCGATCAGGCACGTGATACAACATATGATTTGCAATCACGGCGTCGAAGGTTTCATTTTCAAATGGAATGGACTGTGCATCGATTTCCTTAAACTGAAACGCGCGGCCGGTGACGACTAGATTCCTCCACGCGGCATCCAGCATCCCCGAAGAAAGATCGCTGAGGGTGATGTTCCAACCTACAGGAATGCGACTTATGTTTTCCCTCCATAGCAATCCATGACCACATCCCAGTTCCAGAATTCTGGCGTTCTCAGGTAATTTCGCCAGTGTATCAAAGACCCACTTGAACCATCCATATGAGTTTGTGCTAAAGCGCTGATGAATTGTCACACGCGCATCGAGATTCGATGAATCACGGTATTGGTCAGATTTGAGATACTGCTGGTCGGTGAATTTTGACATTTATTATTTCCTAATCACAATCAACGGATATTGTCCATTCTCACCGAAAAAACGCGGGAAACGTTCTTCGAGCCAGAAGATCAAACGCAGATAAGTTTTTCCACCAAATTGCGGACGCACAAACCAACGCATAAAACGCGGGCTGAGACTACGCCACGGAAAAATCTCAAATTTCAATGTGCTATTCAATTCATTCTTCAACCAGCGCGGCGTCATCTTTTCGACAAATGTCCCGGCTTGATCTTCCTCTTGGTTCCAGTTCTTTTTCTTTTTGGCAGAACGTCCGCTGAAGAAACGGGCAAGCCCAATCAATGGTTCAGCCATCCGCATCAAAAGCGGATTATGCCAACCATTGATCACTACAGCCGATTTGCCTATTTTCAGAACACGGTTTAATTCGAGGTAAGCACGTTTATGTTCGCTCAACGGCAAATGGTGAATGGTATGCATGGACACAACACCGTCGAACGCGTCAGGCTTGAAAGGGAGATTTGCAATATCTGCAACGACAAACAACCCCTTGCTGCCAAGCCTGGTACGCGCTTCCTTCAATGCGGTGATGGAAATATCTGCACATAGGCGATAGTGATAACCTTCAGAGTATGTCAGATATTCAGGCCATTGTACGGGGCCCGAACCCGCGTCGAGCAGGATGTCTCCTTTCGGTGCGAGATGTCGCTTCACACGCATGTGACATTTATGGACGTACTCGCGCGAAACAGGACGCAGGTCTTCATAGCGGGCATTTTGATAAAGTCCATCGCCAGCCTGTGACCAGCCGATCTGATCATAAAATTCGCGCACTTGCTGTTTGGTGTTATCCATAATTTCTTGTTAGGGATGGGCAGCTGCCCATCCCTAACAAATTATTTCCATGTAAACGGTTCACCGACCAAAAACCTGAACGTATCGCTAAACTGCACCATACCTTCATCGCTCAATACTTTCTCAACCGGCCATACTTCGAGATCATCCCAAAAATTCATCAAGCGCCATGGAAACGGACGTGGATATTCAAAGAAGAAGCGGTAGGCATAATTCCATGCTTTGGCTATCTGCTTCTCGGTCAAGCGATGAGCGGGTAAATCAGCTAAAACCTTTTCGAGTATGGAAAAATATTCATCCCATGAGTTCGGGTCAATCGTAAAACCGCGACTGCGGTAATGCGTATCTCCGCATGAAATGACAGAAATTCCATTCATCGCGGTTTCGACCCCAACAGTTGTTGTATACGCCAAACCTAGACCAGCAATCTCGATCAAGTCATAAGTATTGACATTATCCAGTGCACCAATCAAATGAATGTGATTCGGGATTTCAGGCAGCGCTTCGCGGACAACTATCCCCATGGATTTTGCCTGCGGGACAAGTTTCTCGCCTGGATGAACCCGAATCACCAACTGGACATCAGGTCTGTTTGCAAAAAACTGGACTGTGCGTGTGATCCATTCACTCATCGACTCGGCGAAGATGTTTCTGCCTAATGTGAGACTGTCTCCAAGCACATTCGCCGCAAGTAGAACAACGGGGCGATCATCAAGTCCCAATGCTTTGCGTGTTTGCTCCGCTCCCTGCGCAGAGACATATTGCCACAAGCGCTTGGATTTTCCCCACACACGCGCGCCACGTCGTGCATTCTCAAGATCAGCAAGGCGTTCATACATTTTGTCGGTCATCGGTAAACTGCAGCGATCTCGAACAAGATAATCCGTGTCCTGCCGCATAATGGATGTGTTCTGCGCCAGCCAAATTTGTTCGCGCTGGTCATTGAACTCAAACGTCATCGCGGGAATGTTGAGATACCGCGCCACGCGAAATAGGATTCCCATCTCAAGGATCAAGCCGTTGGGAATGAGAACGACATCAGGTTTGTGAGTCTGCATCCATTCGAGGGCAGTGAGCGCGGCGAAAGTGTTGCGCTTGATACGTAAGTCATAAATCACGCGATCTTTGGGCGAGTCCATGTCTACTTCTTCGCGCATCAACGTATATTGCGCGTCCCATAGAGAGACCTCTTCCACATCAGCTTTGAGGGCAGCTGGTAAAACGGAAGCAGGTTTCAAATTCAGAAGAGAGATGTGCTGAACGAACGCAGCGAGTGCGGATAAAGAATCCCGCGTGTGTAGCGCGCGCTGTCGCTGGGTCAGCTTATCCATTTCTTTGTGCCACTCGGAATAAGGCAGAGTCATCAACGTGACTTTGTGTCCCAATCCCGCGAGCGTGAGAGAAATATATGCAGCTTGCTCGATCCAATAATGAAGCGTTGCGAAGAAGAGAATATTTTTTCCAGTCGTTGCGTTTTCAATAAACGGCTTGACCCGCTCCACAGCGCGCGGCAATGACTTTTGCAAACGGGAAAGATTATAGTGATCCTTGCGGACGTGGTTCCGCCCTGCGTGCCGAAGCGCATAATCAAGCTCGGCGGCAAGGGGTAGTTCCCCAATGAAGTTGCGGAGGGAGGTTTTGTTGATCATCAATTTAATATAGGGCAAATTGCCAATTTGCCCTTCGAACTAATCAAGTTTTTCAATTTTCCAATCCAGGCGTGGGCGGATGGGTCCTTGACGAACCTCGGGCCATTGCGTGCCAGGCGCGCCAGAAATATCGACGTTGAACGAGAGCGCGTTCTCGTCCATGAAATAGCGGCGCACGCCGAACGAACTGGCATTCACGCCAAGTGAATAGCGACCTTCGTTGAAAAAGTCTGCAGGAATTTGGCAACAACTAATATATCGTCCCGCCTGACGCGAGCCGAATTGTTCGTATTGTTGTGCATCATCAGTGTCGAACGCGGTAAAGACATATTCGCCGCGCATGGTACTGAGATACATTCCCACACGCAGACCTGTGACAGGCGCGTCGAGTTGATATTCCCATTCGACATTGACCGGCTCTGTGGAGCGGACGGTATCTACGACCTTCCCGCTTCGATCCCTCAGCCGCAAACGGATCGGCCTGAACGGCGCGCTCGCGGCCGGGATGTCATCCGCATCCCAAACGCGCTCGCCCGACTCGGCTTGCCCCGAGGCGAGATAAAAATCCACAGCTTCGGGTGTGGGCGCGCGTTTGATGAGTTGTCCCTTTTTGAGGACGATGGCTTCCTGTGTGAGACGCAGAATCGCGGACATGTTGTGACTCACAAAAAGGACTGTGCGTCCCTGCTGTGCCACATCGTTCATTTTGCCAAGACACTTGCGCTGGAATTCTGCATCACCCACTGCCAGCACTTCATCCACCACAAGGATTTCAGGTTCAAGATGTGCCGCGACCGCGAACGCGAGCCGTAAGTACATACCTGATGAATATCGCTTTACAGGCGTATCAATGAACTGAGCGACTTCAGAGAACTCAACCATCTCATCGAATTTTTTGTCGATCTCAGTTCGCTTCATCCCGAGGATGGCGCCGTTCATATAAATATTCTCACGCCCTGTCAGCTCAGGATGGAAGCCGGTTCCCACCTCGAGCAGTGACCCAACGCGGCCACGCACCGCGACTGTCCCTTCAGTTGGTTCTGTCACACGCGAGAGGATTTTGAGCAGCGTACTTTTGCCCGCACCATTGCGCCCAACAATTCCTAGCACTTTGCCTTCTTCAAGATTGAAGGAAATATCCTTCAATGCCCAAATAAAGTTTTTACTATTCGTCAATTGATGATTGTTAGAACGACCAACCAGGGCTTTGGCGTAGCGTAGAGGCGCTGTGAGTGAATCGACAAATACATCCCGCAACATTCCATAGCGAAATTTGGTCTGTGCCGCCCCGATGCGATACCTTTTACTGAGATTATTTACATTGATTGCTGTTGCCATATCAGATTGTGTCCGCGAATGTCTTTTCCATGTTGCGGAAATAGAACAACCCACTAATCAGGATCAGTATGGAAATGCCAACAGAAACCCAAAGCCCAGCATCCGGACCGTTGCCAATTCCAAGCAATGCCCAACGAAACCCATTGACCACTCCAGCCATAGGATTCAGAGAATAGACAAGCTGCCACTTCTCGGAAATCGCTTTGGCAGAATAGCCAACCGGAGTAGCAAAGAACCAAAATTGGGTTAGGAAAGGAAGCACATAATTTACATCGCGATACTTGACGTTAATGGCAGAGAGCCATAGGGCCACTCCCGATGCGGTAATAATTGCCAATAGCAGAAAAAGGGGAAGAACCCACAAGAGATTCCACGCGGGTGTAACTTTGTAATAAAACATCAAAACAACCAAAATCACAGAGGCGATAGCAAAATCTACCAGCCCAGCAATGACAGAAGCTAATGGCAAGATCAGCTTTGGAAAATAAACCTTTGTGATCATATTGTGGTTCGACGTCAGTGAACGGCTACCCTGATTGAGCGCAGCAACAAACAATCCCCATGGAAGAAGTGCCGTATATGAAAATATAGGATACGGAACGTTATCTGTAGGCAGTTTTGCCACTTTACCAAACAGAAAAAACATCGCGAGCATTGTTAGCACAGGCTGAATGATCGCCCAGGCCGCGCCAAGCAGCGTCTGCTTGTAGCGGACTTTGATATCGCGCCAGACCATGAAGAAGACAAGTTCGCGATAAAGCCACAGATCGCGCAGATTCAAAGCAGTGAAACCCGCGGACGGTTTGATATAGATTGTTGTCGGTTCGTGCTTTACGAGTTCGGTCATAGCATTTACCCGTCATTGCGAGGAGCGTTTGTCCCTGGCACCGCCCGCCAGGGGAGGTGTGCGACGAAGCAATGACGAAAACTATTTGATTTTTTCTCTATTCTCTCTAAACCACTCAATCGTGCGGCGCATCCCTTCTTCAAATGGAACTTGCGCGCTCCAACCGAAATATTCCGTTGCACGCGAAACATCCAAACCGCGGCGGGGCTGACCATTGGGCTTATCTGTCTGCCAGACGAGTTTGCCTTCGAAACCTGTCATTCTAACGATCATCTCAGCTAAGTCCTTAATGGAAATTTCATAACCGGAACCAAGATTGACAGGCTGATCGCCGTTGTATTTTTCCGCGGCAGTGACGATTGCATCCGCGGCATCTTCGACATACAAAAATTCACGCGTCGGAGAACCATCCCCCCAAACCGGCAATTCCTTATCACCGCGTTCACAGGCTTCCATAGCCTTGCGGACCAGCGCGGGAATGACATGCGATGATTGCAAATTGAAGTTATCGCGCGGACCATACAGATTCACGGGCAATAAGAATATAGCATTGAATCCATACTGCTGACGATATGCCTGTGCCTGTACCAACATCATCTTTTTGGCGAGGCCATAGGGAGCATTTGTCTCTTCAGGATAGCCAATCCATAAGTCATCTTCTTTAAAAGGAACAGGTGTGAACTTGGGATAGGCGCATACCGTTCCAATCGCAACAAACTTGCCAACGCCATTTTTATATGCCTGATGCATCATTTCCACGCCCATCATCAGATTGTCATAGAAGAATTCAGCAGGATGTTCGCGGTTCGCGCCAATGCCTCCCACGTTTGCGGCGAGATGGATAATGATTACATTCTTTGGGTCAACATCTTTCAATGTATCCGCATACAAACGACGGATGTCATTCGGATCCACAAGGTTGTAGTTTTGAATGCGTGGGACAAAAATGTCTGTTGCGCCGCGTTGCTTCAGTTTTTCAATTACGAATGATCCCAGGAAGCCTGCACCTCCGGTAACAATGACTCGTTTATCCTGCCAAAAATTTTCTGCCATGAATTCTCCTGCTTACTGCACAATGAATTGAGCGTTCCTGTACTTTTCGTCGTTAGGATTTCGAATAATGCCTGATTTCAACGCGAACAATAATTCGCGAATTCCATCATCCACATCGAGCGTTGTCTCAAAGCCCAGCACATTCTTGATCTTTGCAAATGACACAGTAATATCACGCATATCGCCACCAAATGTTAGATCTTTATACTCAACAACTGTCTCAGGCATACGCTTGAGAACCAGTCGCACAATATCATCTTTTGAATAATTTCCGTTATCGGTGCCAAGATTAAACACCTCATTACAAATCTTCGACTGCTCAGCTTCCAATCCTATTATCACACCACGTGCCACATCCCGAATGTGAACGAACGAACGTGAGTATCCACGCTGATAAATGATTAGTTCGCGCTTTGTAAACGCTTCAAGCACAAATTGATTGACGATCAAATCAAAACGCGTGCGTGGTGAAATTCCGTACAATGTTGCGAATCGAAAGATTAACGGTGCACAGGAGGAATCTCTTTGCGTGAGTAAAAACTCTTCTGAGGCGATCTTTGTCTCTGCGTATATGGATTGTGGGTTTAACGGAGACTCTTCCGTGACAGGTTTGCCATCAGGAGATAATCCATAATTGCTATAAGTGGATGCGAACACGAATCTTTCTACGCCCAAATCGGTCGCCTGCCCAAAGACCATTTTCGTCGCCTCGACGTTATACCGCCACGCCACCTGTCTCCCAACAGCCTGGCATGCAGGGAAGCCCACGATCGCGGCGAGATGGACAATCGCATCTGGTTTTTGCCAGCCCTCTTTGAGAGAATCTTTTACCGCACGCGGCTCTGTCACATCTGCTTTGACAAAGTGAAAATTTGGATAATTTAGAAATGGAACCAGTGATTCGCCCCCGAAGAGAAGTGAGTCTAGAACAGTCACACGATAGTTGGCGCGTAACAGTTCCGAGGTCAAAAAAGAGCCGATATATCCCGCTCCACCTGTGATCAGCACATGGCGGTCACTCATGATTTTTCCTCCATCCGCAAGAAAACTTTAAATCCTTCTACTTGCAAAGCAGGCGCGTCTTTGTCATTCACCACACTGATACCATGTTCCAAACAAGTTAAGCGGCAAATATCCGCCACATCACCTTTGCCAACGATCCGTACATGGTCATATCCAGCATTTTTGACTTGTGAGAGATATTCACTCACACGCTGACGTGTTTTGCGATATAGGGAAAAAGATCGCTCAACGTAATCCACGGCAAGACGAGCGCGCAAGGCAATCCCTTCGGGCGTGATGATATAACGCAGTTTCTTGCGCTCGGCACGCTTGACTTTGACATACCCTTTCGCGATCAGGCGCTTAAGATGCCAATTCACCGTTCCAACTGCCACACCCAGTTGGGTGGCAAGTGTGGACTGGTTTACATTAGGATCATTTTCAATATTTTCGAGCAGGGTAAGCTCACGGAGCTCTTCGTTTGGCGATTCCATTGTTCCAAAATTCAGTGACTGAATTATAACCGAGAACAATCCCCTGTCAAACTAGTCGATTAAACAAACCATCCGAAGCAAATTTGCTTCGGATGGTTTTCTATTTATGCAGGCTGGGCGAGCCTCAATGTGGAGGCAATCAGCGGGAATACCTCATCCGCATACTCTTCAGCAGAAGAACGTTTTCTATTTTTATCGTGACTCCATTGTAAAACAAGTCCGTAGAGTGCCCAACTCGCGGCGGTAGCAGCAGTTTTGGAGTCAGTATCCGAGTCCTCTTTTTCCAACCATACTTCTAACAACTCCTGCAATTGGTTTTTGACCTGTGTTTCCACTAGAGATTCGAACTGCGGATGCGCGGGTTTGCAGTGTGCATTGGCATTCGAAACAAATTCGCAAACCATAATGATGAGCGCACGCAGATTTTCGTCACTGTAATGGCAAGCATCCAGCATTCGCTTTTCGATCTCCTGCCGAAACATCTGACTGATGCTATGGTCAAGCAATACATATTTATCGGGGAAATGCGCGTAGAACGTGGCACGGTTGATGCCCGCCTTTTTAGTAATATCCTGCACTGTCAGCGATTGGAACCCTTTCTCAGAAAGAAGTCCTATAAAGGCTTGCAGGATAAGGTTGCGAGTGCGTGTAATACGAGGGTCTTCCTTTTCGTTTTGTAACTTAGACAACATTTTGGCTCCCGTGTTGCTTACCCAACAGATTCCGATTTTTGATGGTTGACTTGGAAAGGTAAGGAGGATAAATTACACAACATCTGTTGTTTAGGCAACAACCGTATAATAGCACAACACAGAAGGAGAGTCAAGATGAATATCGCATTATGGATTGTACAAGCATTACTGGCGGCATTATTTGCATTTGCAGGTTTCTTGCATGGCTATCAGATCGAAAAGGCAAAAGCACAATTCGCCTGGGCTAAAGATACGCCGGTTGATTTGTTGCGCTTTGTGGGTACCTCCGAAATCCTTGGAGCGTTAGGCATGATCCTGCCGATGGTGACAAACATTTTGCCCTGGCTTACGCCGTTGGCAGGCATTGGTCTTGCCACAATTCAGTTCCTGGCATTGTTCACGGTCCACATCCCTCGCAAGGAATACCTTGCGATACCCGTCAATGGTGTACTTATGGCGTTGTCATTATTTGTGACTATTGGACGCTGGTCGTTATTTGCGTAAGAATCCAGACCCTGGAGTCGGTCAAATACTACAAGAGAGCAAGTTTTACGTGCTAAGAGATACAACTTCAATTTCCAACAGAAAAATTGCACAATCGGCAAGCGATGAACGGACCGCTTGCTCTCTAAATCAATACAAGTAAGGAGAAAATAATGAATGTAACAATCATTGGTCCAGGAAAGATGGGACGTGCTATTGGCACCCGGGCAGTGGCTGGTGGTCACTCAGTTACTTTTGTGGGCAAAACACCTGAGAGCGCTGAAAAGGCTGCTGAGGAAGTGAAAGCTTCTGCCGAAAAAGGTACGGAGGTTTCAACCGCGAATCTCGCCGATGTGGAACTTGGCGATGTAGTTGTGCTTGCGCTTTGGTATGGAACGAATCTAGAGGTTGCGAAGCAACTTGGAGCAAGGCTCGCAGACAAAACTATTGTGGATATCGCCAACCCCGTGAATTCGACCTACAACGGACTCGTCACACCGCCTGATTCTTCCTCTGCAGAGGAAGTAGCTAAAGCTGCTACACCAGGAGCGAAGGTGGTGAAGGCTTTCAACACAACTTATGCAGGTACGCTCCTCGCGAGACAGGTAGCTGGTCAGCCACTCGACGTGTTTATCGCCGGCGACGACGCTGACGCGAAAAACGAGGTCGCGCAACTAGTAAAGGATGCTGGTATGCGACCCATCGACACCGGCCCTTTGAGCCGCGCCCGCCAAATCGAAGGGATGCAACTCTTGCATATCACATTGCAAAATACACTCGGCACCAATTGGCAAAGCGCAATCAAGATATTGAGTTGACACTCCTACTCTGACAGAACGTCCCGAAGGTTTTCTGGAAAGATATTGTTGTTCCGGTCGAACCTTCGGGACGGTACGTAAAGAAAGATCAATACATGTTAGATACACGAGATCATGTTTCAGAATTAGTTCCCAATCAAGAATTTGCGAAATTGGCAAGCGATGAACAGATTCAACGCGCCGCCAAAGCGCTTGAAGCAAATGGTATTCACACTGTGCTTGCTGAAAACGGTGAAGAGGCAAAGCGTATTTTCTTTGAATTAGTTCCGGAAGGATCAGAGGTTTTTCTCGGCGCTTCGGTCACGCTGGAAACACTTGGTATCCAGAATGACATTGATAAATCGGGACGATATGATTCCATACGTCCAAAGATGTTCGCAATGAACCGTGAGACTCAAGGCAGGGAAATGCGCAAACTTGGTGGCGCGCCCGATTATGCGGCGGGCAGTGTTCATGCGGTGACTGAAGATGGTCATGTTCTGATCGCATCGAAGACTGGGAGTCAACTAGGTCCGTATGCTTCGGGCGCTGGAAAAGTGATTTGGGTTGTTGGTGCGCAAAAGATCGTCAAGGATTTTAATGAGGGATTGAGACGCATCCAGGAATATTGCTATCCTCTTGAAGATGTGCACATGCATCAACTTTATAACACGGGCACCGATATAAATAAAATATTGGTCATCAACCGCGAGTTCAAACCCAATCGCATCACGATGATTATTGTAAAGGAAGAATTGGGATTCTAAGCCTGACCTTTCGCTTAAGTGTGGTCAAAAATATCTAGAGCACATGACGTGCTCAATGAAAAATAATCAGGATTTTCTCTATGTCAAATACAACTATGCAAGCAATTCAAGCTCACGATTATGGCGGGCCGGAAGTGCTCAAACTCGAAGAGACTCCACGTCCGCAGCCTGCTGCAGATCAGGTGTTGATCCGACTCAAAGCAGCTGGTGTCAACCCGGCGGATTGGAAATATCGCGCCGGTTTATATAGACAATTCATGCCACTTCAGTTTCCGTGGACTCCGGGGTTGGAAGGTTCAGGAGTCGTCGAAGCGGTTGGCGCAAATGTCACTACATTGAAAAAAGGTGATGAGGTCTACGGCACTGTCACGGGCGGATATGCTGAGTATGCGCTGGCTTTGGCAAGTGATGTGCAGCCCAAGCCAGCCAGACTCACTTTTGAACAAGCAGCCGCGGTTCCCACGGGTGCTCTTACTGCCTGGGGAGCGGTGATCGATACCGCCAAGGTCGAAGCAGGACA
>WNFX01005296.1_pt1 | contig 12470 bp, 10 predicted proteins | sample 5400111 | NCBI WGS metagenome assembly WNFX01 (sample SAMN13153363, study PRJNA577476) | soil metagenome | isolation source: 40 cm soil or saprolite under grassland replicate 1 | place: USA:California | collected 2016-06-15
TTCTCCGGACATCTGTTAATCCGAAAAGCCACGTCCCGATCGTGTTGAGAGTCTCAGGCGGAGCGAGCGTTGTTGGAGAGTCGCTGACGAACGAGACTATCACAACGTCGTTTCGGGAGGCGGTTCGTCTTAATGTTGCAGCAGTTGCATTATCGATCTTTGTCGGGACACCGCATGAGCATCAGACTCTCAAGAATCTAGGCAAGCTCGTCAATCTGGGTGAGGACTATGGCGTCCCGGTACTAGCCGTCACAGCCGTCGGGAAGGAGCTGGAGAAGAGAGACGCAAGATATCTGGGACTAGCCTGTCGCATCGCGGCCGAGATAGGAGCCCACTTCGTGAAAACGTACTATTGTGAAGACTTCGCCAAGGTTGTCAAAGGTTGCCCAGTTCCTCTGGTCGTAGCAGGAGGGCCGAAACTGGAGACCGAGTTGGACGCGTTCGAGCTCGCGCACGAGGCAGTCAGCGAAGGAGCGGTCGGAGTTGATATGGGCAGGAACATCTGGCAGTCCGAGCATCCAGTTGCGATGATCAAGGCCATCCGTGAGATTGTACACGATGGTGCGAGCGTGAGAGAGGCACAGCGCCTCTATGAGAGCTTCAAAAAAGCCGGTAGTCCGTTGCTGGCAAAGACTCAGACACGCTGAGCTCCTCTTGTCGAGCATGTAAAACAATCAAGCCTTCAAACCGGAGCGTAGATCGAATTGACGAGAAAGCTGTACTGGGAACTGCCCTACTCGCAAGATTTCACGGGAAAGGTGATCTCAGTGGATGGAGCTAGGGTCGAGCTGGACCAGACACTGTTCTACCCTAGAGGTGGAGGAGTGTCACCCGATACTGGAGTTATGGACGGTGTCAAAGTCGTCGAAACGACAAAGGATGGAGAGAGGATATTGCACACTCTGGAATCCCTACCAGGGTTTCATCAGGGCCAGACGGTGACTGGAAGGGTGGACTGGGATCGGCGACATCGGTTGATGAGAATGCATACAGCCGGGCACCTGCTTAGTGCTCTCTTCTATTCTCGAGCCAACTGCCGGATAACCGGGAACCAAATTGACGTAGAAAGGTCCAGGATGGACTTCAACCTCGAGTCCTTCGACCGCTCACAGATTGAGACTTTCGTAGACGAGGGAAACAGGCTCATCAGTAATGACGCTCCGGTCAAGACCTACTTCCTCGATCGGAATGAGGCACTTAAGCTTCCTGAAATGGTCAAGCTTGCTGAGGCTACTCCCCCAGCAGATGACAAACTTCGCATCGTTGAGATCGCCGGAATAGACAAACAGGCCGACGGCGGTCTTCACGTAGCCCAACTCAAAGAGATAGGAAGAATCCAACTATTGAAACTAGAGAATAAGGGAAAGACGAATCGACGATTGTACTACGATGTCATTAGCCCCTAGAAGGAGCCTGAATCAGGACCCTATCTCTACTCGTATCTAATCGGGTTTTTATCTCAGCCTTTCCCCACATTTGATGAAGCACTAGGGTTCAGGCGATCCCTCAGACTGTGAAACACGATTCGTCCCAGCGCGAGGCACGAATTTGATTACTTTCAACAAGGCTGGCAAAAGATTCGGCACGCTAGACGCCGTGAAAGACTTCTCCCTAGAGATTCGGGATAGAGAGATTCTTGGACTTCTGGGTCCGAACGGCGCAGGTAAGACTACTCTAATGCTCATGATGGGAACCGTCTACCGCCCGACCAGCGGAGCCATCTCAGTCGATGGACTCGATGTGGTTCGACATCCGAACGACGTGAGGAAACTGATCGGCATCGCCTTCCAAGACCCTCGGGTCGACGGCATACTTGGTGCATTTGACGTTCTAAATTGGCATCTCAAAATGACTACCGGGCTTAGCAAAGAGGAGAGAGCGGAGCGAGTCGAACAAGTCCTGCGAGCCGTCGACTTGTGGGACGCGAGGAAGAAACGGACATGGCTCATGAGTGGAGGAATGCGAAAGAAGGTCGAGGACTGTAAAGTTCTGGCTCAGCGTCCAAAGATTGCAGTGTTTGACGAGCCAACAGCCTTCCTTGACGTTCCGAGCCGTCTTCTCATGTGGAAGATGATTCGCGGACTCAGAGAGGAAGGATCCACAGTGATCGTTGCGACCAACATGATGGATGAGGCCGAAAGGCTGTCTGACAGAGTGGCAATTGTGAATCTCGGCAAACTGGTCGCCACCGATTCACCTGAGAAGCTGAAAAGCACAACGAAGGGCGGAGAGGTGTTAGAACTCATTGTTGGAGATGGACAGGAATTTCCTCGTGAACTGCTAGCACAATTTAGCGAGGTACAAGATGTAAATCAGGTCGAAAACAAAGTAACGGTGTATCTCAGCTCCGGTAGGTTGTTATTGCCTAAGATCGTTGAGACACTCACCAACAAGGGCGTTAAGATCGACAGCGTGCACTTGAAGGAGGTCACCTTGGAAGATGTCTTCCTCAACTACACAGGTCAAAGACTCGAATAGCCTACCCAGCGGAGACTCCACCTCCCGCCTCGTCCTCCAGATGGCCCGAAGGGACATCTCAACACTATTCCGCACGCCCTGGATCATAATTTCCCGAAGTTTGGCGTTCATCGTACAACTCTTCGTGTTCGCCTACCTTATCAGCGGATTCGTCGTAAAATTCCCGAACTATTTCGAATACTACGCGGTTGGAAGCGTAGTCGGCACAATAGCATCTATCTCCTTCATCATCGGATACGATATCTTCGAAGAAGCAGAGGAAGGTCTTCTAGACTACCTCCTGACTCTTCCCATCTCCCGGCGCCAGTTCATAATCGGTCGCGCCCTAGGCGGAGCAGTACGCGCCATGATCTATACCATCCCCATGTTCGTCATAGTTGCTATTCTGGAAAAATTCTCAAACCCACTCTCAATCGCGTTCGCCATCTTCGACCTGTTTCTACTCGCCTTCGGTGTCACGGGACTCTCAATCACGATGGCAGTAAGCGTTCGCAGCGCCAACAGGTTCGACGTTACCCTCGCCCTCTTGGAGCTTGCAGTCTCAAGGGCAAGTACAGCCCTCTACCCACTCGCGTTTATGCCAGGATACGTTGCTGCGTTTGCACCATACTCCCCGGTGACATTTGCAGCGGATAGCGCACGGGACGTCCTAGAGGGCACTGGTCTGAACCTGTTGGGGATCGCTGGTCTTCTCGCTTTCGTCGCGATATTTCTCGGGCTGGGTTCTAAGTTCTACTTCCGGCGCTTGGAAGGCGGGGTCTACGCTTGAGTTCAACGAGCCTGGTTTTCCGAGTGGTCGAGAGAGACATCAAGATACTCTTCTCCGACACATTCTTGATCGGAATAATGTTCGCCAATTTTGGCATCGACCTCTTCGTCACCGCAGCTACGTTCGGCAATCTGATCGGATACAACTATTTTCTGAGAATAGCTCCCGGCTCCAACTTGATAACAGCGATGGTCGCAGCCTTCCAGTCCGGACGAGATATCTGGCGCGAGAAGTACATCAAAGACCTCGCCTCCTACCTCTTAACCCTCCCCGTTCCACGCCGACTCTTCGCCATTTCCAGGATCGCGGGCGGAGTCGTTCGCAGCCTCATCGCGACCTTCCCGGGCACGCTAGTAATATCCTATCTCTACGGAATACTGCTGAGCCCCAGACTCATCGAAGCCTTTGTTATCGTGGGATTGTTCTCCCTGGGTATAGTCGGGCTTTCCATGTCTGTCTCTGCGTTCGCGTCCTCGATTGAGGTGTTCGCGACGGTAAGAAGCGCAATCCAGCTTTACCTCTCGTTCCTGAGCACAATATTCTACGACGTAACGCTCTTTCCTGCGATAGTGCAACCGATAATACAGACGAACCCGATGACATGGGCCATGCAAGCATTTCGAGCATTGGGGAGCCAGGGATCAACACTCTACCCTGTATCTATCCTGATTGGCCCATCAGTAGCCTTTGCGCTGCTAGGAATGGGCTGCTACCTCTGGTACGCGAGGTTGTAGATGGAAACCATGACATTAGCGAACACGCGCGCCAAGAAACGGCCAATCTAGGAATAAGATGAAATAGTCACATTCCGAAAAATCATCTGTTATGCCTAACTGTCCAGCATGTGGAAAAGAAGTCCAACCGACGACACAATACTGTCCAGCTTGCGGCAAGAATCTAACCCAAGGCGGAGCACAATCGACTCAAGCAGCAAACTACTCGCCAAGCTACTCTTACCCTCAGCAGGGAAAGGGAATGCATGACACGAGCCAGCCTCACACTCACAGAAAACATGTTTTCGCGATCATTGCAGCTTTGCTGGTTGGCTTGATCATCGGTGGGATTATTGGCTTCTCGTTTCCTATAGCGGCAGATTATACACACCTTACTGGATTAGTTACAGTAGGCGACCAGTTTCAAGGGTTCCCGAATCTGATCATGTTCAACAGCACCCTATATGGAAATTTGACGTCGGCTGTGTTGTCTGATCACTCTTACGTGGTCAACCTTCCCATCGGAGACACATACAATGTCTCCATACAATGGTTCAACGCGACAGCAACCCCGAGTCAAATGTTCGGCAGATGCATTCCATCCCAAAGCACGTTCACATCAGACAGCCAGAACGCAACGCAGGACTTCTCCTGTTGATTAATTGAAACCAAAGAGGAACTGTCAGAGATCCTACTGCAACGTCTAGTGGTGCGGGGGGTGGGATTCGAACCCACGAAGGCCTACGCCACGGGATAACACACCCGCGCTCCCAAGGGCATAGATAAGTCTCCATGCCCAAATTCGATCGGGTCTTGAGTGTAGCGCGCGCGTGCCAAGGCGCGACCCGCCCATCTGATCGGATATTGACCTGACTCTGGTACCCCCGCACGTGACTTCGCATTGCCTCTTTACCTCAGATATATCTTGACCCGTCGACTCTCTGCCATTCAGCAACAACGCACCTGTCCAGTTCGAAGGTCCGTACATTTCCATGGATCATTTGTTATGGACCTCAGCATATTGACCAAGGCCCTATTAGCGAGTCTCGTGCCCGATGCTGACTAAGCCTCCTTCAGAAGTAATCGGGCTGAGACTGTGCTGCAGAGCAAGACGCTTGCAATTATCGTGATCGTCTCTGCTGTCGCGCTGGGCGGTGGGATAATGACCTTCGCGATAGGCATTCCCGATTCCCCTTGCGCGGGCGTCGTTGGAACAAGCCGCAGCTTTACTATCATTGCCAATGTCAACGGCTACAATGATAGCGTAGACCGTCAGGGACAATCATGGCCCGTGATGAGCGTGAACCGTTGCGACATGGTCACAGTCAAGATCATCAACGCGGACACCCAGACCCACGGGTTTGCCATCGAATACTACGCGGTTAGGGGGACCGAGATTGTAGGCGGGCAATCAATTTCATTCCAGTTCTTGGCAACCAGAGCAGGTAGGTTTACAGTCTATTGCTCTATCGCGGTTTGTACTGTCCACTATGCGATGTTGAATGGTCAGTTGACAGTGTCGTAGATGGGCCCGCCATGAGTAACCCGCCGCTCGCAATAGTTGTTGCTGTGCTTCTCGCGATCTCCTTGACGATCTCAACTAACTCAACTGCCCGGGAGCCTGAGTTGCCTGTCACCGTACCTAACGTTCCCCTGCCCTCATCGGCTTACGTGACAATGTATCAGATTCAGAATAACTCTACAGATGCTTCGCCTTGGATACTATATCCGGCAAGCAACAAGACAGTCTTGGTCGTCACAATCAAGCTAGGACACGTGATCCAGTCGCAGATAGTCAACTTCACCATGGGAGTCCCTCCAAAGCCTATCGCGACACTCAACAACACCATCCCAACCGATATCGTCTACGACCATTCTACGAAAGAAAACGCAAAGCGCGTTTGGATCATTGAGAATGACAGCTTGGCTTATTACAATCAGGCGGCCGGAAAATTTGAGCCTGCGGTGTCATTTCCCCTAGGAGCCCCCCAGTACATGACAATCGATCCCTCGGACCACTTCTGGATAACTCTCTTCAATACAGATCAGATCGTTGAGTACAATCCTTCTAGGGGAAATTGGTCCAGCTATACGACCCCCACTCCCAATGCTGGGCTTCAGGGAATAGCCGTCTCGCCCGTAAACAACTCAACATGGTTCGCAGAAGCATACGCTGGAAAGATCGGTCACTTGACTTGCAAAGCCTCGGCTTGCGCCATTACAGAATATGGTCCTCCTTCTGGTCTTCGCATTCAGGGCGTAATCCAAGTGGCCGTCGACAAGAATGGCATTGTCTGGTTCACGATTCACAGCGGGAACGAGTTCGGGAGTTTCAACCCTTCTACCGGAGAGTGGAAATTGTTCCCAATCGGATACTGCTCAAACAGTTACGTAGCAGACTGTTGGGTCGGGCTTCCAAACGCAATATCCCTCGACTCGAAAGGACAAGTCTGGTTTTCCGAACATTACGCTGGGAGGATCGCCAGGTACGACCCGGACGATAGCACTCTGGTAGAGTACATGATGCCAACTGCTTCGGCCGTCTGCCGAAGTGCGTGTACGCCTTACGCTTGGTGGATGTGGCCTGGAAAGGATGATAAAATCTGGTTCACTGCTTTCGGTCTCGGAGAAATCGGCTATGTCAACGCCAGTCTGCCTATTCCTTTCAACGTCACGTCGGAATCGAGCATCGTCGTCCCGCAGGGGGGATCAACGAAGATCTCGATGTCGTCCACATACGCGGCTGGACTACCGCCTTCTCTCAGCGCCTCGGTTGCTTACCAAGATACATCGTCGAATCCTCCAATGATCTCGTTCTCGGTGGGCCTAGAACGATTTTTTGCAAGTAACAGCACTGCCTCATCAACCCTAAGCGTGTTCGCTGGTTGGAACGCCACAACGGGCCCTAGAAACATCGCCCTAACGGCTTACAACGAAAATGTGACAGTGAACACTTTCGTTAAGGTAGACGTTATTGCCTGCACGCCTCATCTTTGGACCTGTGCAACGACACTCGGCCTCTACACGACTGTCGGATTTGCCGGCGGAATATCCAGCATCTGTCTAATGGTTCTCGGGATAAGCTTGTATCGGCAGAGAAGGAGAAATGACGGAGTTCCTCGAACTGTGGAAGATTGGGAGTCGGAAGCTATACGAGCTCTATCTCGATGAAAACGTCGTCCGGGGCTCGAATCCTCATCAGTCGTTTCAGAAACCGCTCGTTCGGGTCAACATCGATCAGGCGTTTGTGGATCCTCATCTCCCACTTGTCGTAAGTGTTCGTGCCCTGACCCGCAGGCGACTTTCGAGTCGGGACCATCAGCTTCTTGGTAGGTAGGGGAATTGGACCCTTCAGCTTGACTCCAGTCTTCTCCGCGATCTCTCGAATCTCCCCACAAATCGTGTTGATATCCTTGGGGTCTGTGCTAGACAGCCGTATTCTAGCTTTAGAGACCATTCCAGGATACCTTCATTGCTATCTCTTTCTCGCGGAGTCCACAGCCCGCCCGTGTACTGTTAAAAACGTTGGTATGTTTACGACTACCGTGATATCAACATATTTGAGCCAGAATGGTCTCATGGGCGGCATGAATTCTCAACGAATTCTCCCTTCGAACTCACGCCTATTTGGAACGGGGGAATCTCGTAGAATAAAGACGACTTGGGACTATTTCCCAACTGCAGATGTTAGGGACCTGTGTCTTCTTCTGAGAACTACTTCCCAAGCGATGGCTGCGAGGGTGATTACACTCCCAATCAAGCTGTAGAAGATTATTGGGTCCAGGCCCAGTATGGCCGGATTCACCGTCAATACGAGGACAGTAGGTATGGTCGTTGTGCCCATAGGGTTGCCGGTGACTTGAACCTGGAACGAGCCAATTGGTGTGGCAGAGGTCGTTGATACGGTAACTGTACTGGAAGCGTTTGTAGACACTGAGATTGGGTTGAAGGAGCAAGAAGCACCATCTGGAAGAGTAGAAGCTACGCAGAGTAAGCTTACAGCCTGAGGAGTACCGCTCGACAGTGCTACGTTGATGGTGGTAGAGCCTGAACCGCCCTGCAGGACGTTGACCTTTCCAGAGTTAGACAGGGAGAAATCAAACCCGGGTGGGGCAGCAACGTCTAGCTTGACTACAATCCCGGGCGATGTGTAAGTTGCGAAGTAGGCGAATCCCGCAGCTGGATCAATGACGGAGGTGGAGAGATTCCGTTCGCCTGGATTAAGAGCGAGGTCGGTGAGCTTGGCGAAATCCCATAGCCTAACCTTGGCGATAACCCCGTTGCCTCCAAAGTAGCCATATCCGCCATGAGAGTCAATGACCGAGACAGTTATGAACCCATAGTCAATCGCGCTCAAGGTCCCAACCTGAATAAGATCAGACAGCCTAACCTTCAGAACTGTCCCGAAATCTGATCCGAAATACGCATAACTACCAGCACTATCGATTGCACCGCTTTGAAGTAGCCGATTCAGAGTCACGGAACCGATTCGAGCGAAGTCTGAGAGCCTAAGCTTTACCAAGAAGCCATCCGACGTGTATGTTCCAAAGTAAGCGGAGCCAGCGGCAGAATCGATGATAGAAGTGGAGAGATAGTCCTCCCCTGAGTTTAGGGTTAGAAAGCCAGCCTCCGTAAAGTCAGACAGCCTCACCTTCACAACAATTCCTGGCGATGTATCGGTACCAAAATACGCAAATCCCTTTGCGGGATCAATTACGGAGGACCTCAGGTAGCTTTCCACCGGCTTCAGGATCAGAGATCCAACACGAGAAAAATCTGAGAGCCTAACCTTGACAACAATGCCTGGATATGTGCGCGTTCCAAAATACGCGAAACCAGCAGTGGGGTCGATTACAGCAGATTGCAGGTTATCTTCGCCTGCATTTAGAGCCAGCGATGCCACGCGGGTAAAATTGGACAACCTTACCTTCACTATGACGCCTGGTGATGTGTCAGTTCCAAAATATGCGAATCCAGCCGCGGTATCGATTACCGAGGAGGCGAGGTCGTTTTCGCCGGGGTTGAAGGTCAGGGAGCCCGCCCGGTTGAAGGTTTGTGCCTCCGCAGGATGAATCAACGGCAACGCTGAAAGAACGAGTATGGGCACTGCGACCAAGACGAACGCAATTCTCTTCCCCTTTTCCATACGTCCGCTCACTGGTCTGGGGAACTGCTTTGCGAACTTCTCGGACTAGTCTTCAACTTCCTCTTCCACTTGATCGCTACATACGCACCGAGAATGGCTATGACTCCGGTTATTCCTCCAACAATTGCGTAGAATAGGGTCGGATCAACGCCCATGACACCGGGATTCACGGTCAAGGTGAAGACAGCCGGGAGTGTAGTGGTCCCTAGCGGACTGCTAGTCACTTGGACCTGAAAGGACCCGGTTGGTGTTGCAGAGGTTGTTGACACAGTCACAATGCTGGACCCGTTGGCAGTGACCGACGAAGGGTTGAACGAGCAGGAAGCGCCTTTGGGAAGAGTAGATGCAACGCAGGACAAACTCACAGCCTGGGGAGCGCCTCTTGACAGTGCGGTGGTCACAGTTGCAGAGCCAGAGCCACCCTGGAGGACATTGACATTTCCGAGATTTGACAGAGAAAAGTCAAACGCGGGTGGAGCCGCAACATCGAGCTTGATAACACCTGAGTCTGTTCCGAGGTAGGTGAAGCCAGCAGCAGGATCTATGATAGCCCCCCCTGTAGGATTGTCACTCGGGTCCAATGTCAGTATTTGATCGCGAGCAAGGTCCGACAGCCTAACTCTGACGACAGCGCTTGGCGGATAATTTACATCTGTCACGAGGTAGGCGAAACCAGCAATAGAATCAATTACGGGGGACCCGAGGCCGCCACCGACTATAGCGAGGGCCCCAACACGAGTAAAATCTGACAACCTAACCTTCACGATACCCCCTGCTGATCCAAAATAGGCATAACTACCGGCGCTGTCAATTACAGCAGTCCCCAAGTTGTCATCACCCTGGTTCAAAGTCAGCGATCCTACTCGGGTGAAGTCTGAGAGCCTAATCTTCACGATGATGCCAGGTGAAGTGGATGTCCCGAAATAGGCCAATCCCACTGCAGGATCAATGAAGGAGCCAGTGAGGCCGCTTTCGCCCGCGTTGAGAGATAGGGCGCCAACCCGAGTGAAGTTTGACAACCTAATCTTCACAATACCGCCTGGACTGGTACTCGTTCCAAAATAGGCGAAACCTGCGGCCGAATCAATGAGTGCGGATGACAGGAATCTTTCTGAGGGGTCCAGGATCAGGGATCCTACGCGCGTGAAGTTGGATAATCTAATCTTCACCACGATTCCTTGATTCGTGCTGCCTGGATTCAGAATACCCGCAAAGTAGGCGAAACCTGCGGCGGGATCGATTACAGCTGACCCCAGGAAGGCCTCGCCTGGATTGAGTACCAGAGATCCTACCCGGGTGAAGTTGGAGAGTCTAACCTTCACAATGACGCCTGGCCATGTGTGTGTCCCAAAGTAGAGGAACCCTGCGGCAGAATCGATGACCGCAGGACTTGCATTGGTTTCGCCGGGGCTCATGCTTATGGCGCCGGCATTGGTGAATGCGGAAAGTTCGACCTTCACGACAAGGCCGGGCAATTCGCTTGGGAGTCTATAATTTGTAAATGGGTCCGTTCCAAAGTAGGCGGAGCCACCGGTGGAATCAATCACAGAGGATACTAGGTTGAATTCGCCAGAGTTGAAAGACAGGGAGCCAACCTGGGTAAAGTTCGAGAGCCTAAGCTTCACAAGAATGCCCGGTGTTTGGCAGTATTGGATGAATTGGGGTCCTAGGCAACCCGATGCTCCGAAATACGCGAAACCGGAAGTAGGATCAATTACTGCCGTAGTGAGAAAAGATTCCGCCGGATTGAGGGTAAGATTGGCGACCCTTGTGAAGGTCGATAGACCAACCTTCACGATCATGCCCGGCGATGTGTCCGTCCCAAAGTAGGCAAGACTAGAAGTCGGATCAATAACCGCGGATGCGAGCGTGTCTTCACCAGAGTTGAGCGTCAGAGCAGAAAATCGGGTGAAGGTCGATAGTCTAACCTTCACCACAATACCCGGCGCCGTGTCCGTCCCGAAATAGGCAAATCCTCCGGCAGGGTCGATCAGCGCGGATTCTAGAACGTTTTCGCCAGAATTCAGAGATAGGGAACCGATTCTAGTGAATGCTGACAGACTAATCTTCACAACAATGCCCGGCGAGGTGCCTGTCCCGAAATAGGCAAACCCCGCAGCAGGATCAATGACTCCAGAGCTCAGAAGATTTTCGCCAGAATTTAGGGTTAGCGAGCTGACCCGAGTGAAGTTTGACAGCCTAACCTTTACGACTATGCCCGGGGATGTGCCAGTTCCAAAGTAAGCGAAACCGGCAACAGGGTCAATGACCGCGGATTGCAAGTTTGTCTCACCAGGATTTAGCGCTAGGGCTCCCACACGGGAGAAGTCTGACATCCTAATCTTCGCAACAAGACCCCATCGTGTTCCAAAGTAAGCGAACCCAGCGGCAGTATCAACCACAGCGGAGGCCAAATTGGTTTCCGGACTTGGGTTGAACGCCAAGGATCCAACGCGAGTGAGAGTTTGCGCGTTGGCTGGATGAATTTCAGGAAAGCTTGCTACGGTGACAATTGATAGTGAGATTAGAATCAGCGCAAGCCCTTTGCTTCTTTCCATCAAATGTTCACCGAACGTTCCATCTCCGAAGGATTAGGGGAATCCAGAGCAGGATTAGGAAAAGCACAGGACCGTTGTCTATCGACCCCAAGCCACGAGGTGGGAACCCTGATGAAACATATAATCGTAGTTTCGAGATTCGAGACACTCTGATGTAGGGCAAAACATCGCGGCGGGCTACACTCTGCTCTCAACAAGAATTAGCTAGCGCAGTCGATTTCTCGGGACCCTATCCTCGAGCCTGCCTGTGGACTCTTCTTGCCTGGGAAACCGTTCAAACCAACTATAGTTTTCAACTGGGATACATGGGATGGGTCTAGCCAGAGAGCTTCTTAGCTATTTGAGTTGCTGCTCGAGATCCTCCCAAGCGGATGGCAATGGAGTGGAAAGTATTCTTGTCTGATGCTAGGCTTTCGGAATTTCGCCTTTTTCTTTGATCTCTTGGACTACTCCCACGCCGATAGTGGCTCCCATGTCCCGGATCGCGAAGCGTCCGAGCTCCGGAATCTCCTTAAAGTTCTCAAGCACGACTGATCTGAGGGGAGCCATCTTTACGATCGCACTGTCGCCGACTTTAAGGAATGATGGTTTCTCCTCTACAACTTGCCCCGTCCGAGGGTCCAGTTTTTGGATGAGCTCTTCGAATGTTACCCCGACCGTGGCCGTATGAGCGTGCAGAACTGGCGTGTAACCAGCCGCAATCGCCGTCGGGTGGTATATGACGATGATCCGGCCGATGAACGATTTTGCGACGGTAGGTGGCTTGTCGGTGTGGCCCATGACCTCACCTCTCCCGATCTCATTCT
>WNFX01012565.1_pt1 | contig 12467 bp, 14 predicted proteins | sample 5400111 | NCBI WGS metagenome assembly WNFX01 (sample SAMN13153363, study PRJNA577476) | soil metagenome | isolation source: 40 cm soil or saprolite under grassland replicate 1 | place: USA:California | collected 2016-06-15
CCTCACCGACGACCCGGTGCACCAGGACCCCGCCGCCGTGCTCGGGCGCGCGGTCGCGGTCGGCCACGTCCTTGGCGCCGCCGCCGGGCTGCGCGAGACCGACCGGCTGCGCGAGGTGCTCGGCGAGCGTCACCGGTGGCACGCCGTCCGCGGCCACCTGCACGAACTGGGCGGCGACCTCCCTGCCGCCGCCACGGCGTACGCCGAGGCCGCCCGCCGGGCAACGGACGTCGCCGAGCGCGACCACCTGGTCCGTCAAGCCGCTCGCGCGCGGGCCGCCGAGCTATGTAGGAACAGTCATCTCACGGAGCGTCCTCCATAGGCTCACGTACCCAGCTATGACCCGATTGAGCCGAGCAACTCGCCGCTGGTCTCTTCGGACCAATGGGCGGCGCGTTCCCACCAGCCGATCGGCAACCGAGAGACGTTGTAGCTGGGGCCGTCGTATCGCTACCGTCGCGCGCATGACGATCCAACGCATCGAGCACGTGGGCATCGTGGTCGACGACCTCGCGGCCGCGACAGCGTTCTTCGTCGAGCTCGGACTCAAGCTGCAGGGCGAGGGGCCGGGGTCGAGGGCGGTTGGGTGGACCGCGTGGTGGGGCTCGAGGGCGTCCGGGCGGAGATCGCGATGGTGGAAACCCCGGGACGGTCACGGACGGCTCGAGCTGACGAGGTTTCACGCCCCGTCGGGCCGGGGCGGCGACCGGCACGCGTCGGCGAACACCCCCGGCGTCCGCCATGTCGCATTCGCAGTCGACGACATCGACGCCGTCGTCGCTAGCTTGCAAGCCCGCGGCGCGGAGCTCGTTGGCGAGGTGGAGCGCTACGAAGACAGCTATCGGCTCTGCTACGTCCGCGGCCCGGAGGGGATCATCGTCGAGCTGGCCGAGCAAATCGGCTGAGGGCGCCGGCCGACCGCCAACCGCCTCGCCAGCGGCAGTGGTGGTCCCGGGGCAGGATCCCCGATTGAGACGCCTCTTCGGTCGCTGAGTCCGTCGAGGCGACGGCGCGCCCGGCGAGCGCCAACTGGACCGACACGCTGGCTCCACCGATGGCACCCAGAGCAAACGTACACCCGTTGATCATCCGTTCTGCTAACTCTTGCAAGCAGGAAGGGCAACCGTTTCGGCTTCCTCAGCCGCACCCGGTGGACGCTCTGACGTCGCCCATAGTAGCGGCGGGTATACGCGCGCTCTGTCGCGGCCGGTCAGCGCGAAGCGTGGTATCGAGTGCGGCGAGAGCCTGGCGGCCGGTGGGGAGAGCACGGAGCTGCCTGTGGGCGCCCGCAAATGTGACGCTCAGGCGTGCGGCCGCGGTTGGGATGATCCGCTTGCGGGCGTGCTGTGATCACGGCCGGGGGTTGCCCTCGGTGCGAGACTGGGGCACGTGGACGGTGAGCCGCGATCGCGCCTTTCGTCTGCTGCGTGCGCGGCTGGTGGCACAAACGCCGCGTCGGTTGGTGGGGCAGCAGGCGAGGTGGCCGCCGGCTGGGATGCGGTCGTGCTGGTCGAGGGGATCAGCGATCAGGTCGCGCTGGACACCCTCGCTGCCCGCCGCGGCCGTGATCTGGGCAGCGAGGGTGTTGGCATCGTGGCGATGGGGGGTGCGGCCAACCTCGGGCACTTCCTGGATGTGTTCGGCCCGCGCGGGCGTGATGTCAGGCTGGCGGGTCTGTGTGATGCGGCGGCCGAGCGTGGTTTCCGGCTAGGTCTGGAACGGGCCGGCCTGGGACCGCTGACGGGCCGGGCCGACCTGGAGCGCAACGGTTTCTTCGTGTGCGTCGCTGACCTGGAGGACGAACTGATCCGCTCGCTGGGTGCCGCCGCGGTCGAGCAGGTGGTCAGGGACCAGGGCGAGCTTGGCTCGTTTCGCCGGTTCCAAAAGCAGCCTGCGCAGCGCGGCCGGACCTGTCAGGCGCAGCTTCGGCGGTTCATGGGCACTCGTTCGGGCCGCAAGGCCCGGTACGCCCGCTTGCTCGCCGGGGCGCTGGACCTCACCCGCCTACCCCGGCCGCTCGACCGTGTCCTTCCCGGTGAACCGAACCATCCGTGATCTCGGCTGGCCAACGCAGACCGTGCGCTCGATACTCGCCCAGATGCCGCTGCGAGCTAGCTCCCTCGCAACCTCCGCCACCTTCGGCGACTACCTCCGAACGAGCGCTATGCGGCAGAAAAGTACGCCTGAATCGTGCTAAAATACGCCTTATCTGCGGGGCACTCTGTATAACCGAAATCCAGCCGGAGCGCCCCTTGATTCTCCGTGAATCCCCTGCCACGGAAGTCGGGCCGAGCGCGTGCTGATGACGCATGGAATGATGTTGTCGCACGAGTTTAATCGCAAACGGGGGAACCAATGCCAAGCCAGCAGGATAAGCAAGCAATGGCGGACCTTTTCGCCAGGCACATGGACGCAGAACTTACGGGGGACCTTCAGGCGACGCTGGCAACGATGACGGACAACCCCCACCTCGTCAACGTGCCTTCCATGGTCGGTGGCGCCGGCCGCGAAGGAGTCCGGCAATTTTATGCCAACCACCTCGTCGGGAAATTCTTCCCACCCGACGTTGAGTTCACCGAAGTATCGCGAACTTTCGGGGACGAGCGCCTCATAGACGAGCTCATCATCTCCTTCACCCACACTCAGGAAATCGAGTGGATGCTTCCCGGTGTTGCCCCCACGGGGCGGCCAGTCTCAGTCGCCTTCGTCGTGATCGTCGGAATAGAGAACGGCAAAGTGGCCTCCGAGCACATCTACTGGGACCAGGCCACCGTCCTCGTCCAGTTGGGCCTGCTCGACCCCGCAGGACTCCCCGTCTCCGGCCGGGAAGCAGCCGCCAAGATCCTTAACCCGGCCATCCCCTGCCCGCACCTCTGATTCACCCGATCCTGCCAGTCCAGGAACAGAACCTCATCCCGCTGAAGTCTGTCACAGCATGCTTGTAACCTCGCCCAATCCGGCGCGGCCTTGAGGCTTGAGGCCAGCCCGTACCTGGTCGCAGCAGATGAGGATGGGTCTGGGCCTCCTCGCCGGGCCTGCGGCTAAATATCCGGCCCTGAGACTACCTTGGCGAGTATGACTGGAAGATCGAACTCGTCGCGATACCGGTGACGGATGTCGACCGCGCCAAAGCGTTCTACGTGGATCAGGTCGGCTTCCCGCGATCTTCCCGTGCCCACCCGCGATCACTACGCGCATGCCGCCAGCCTACTTACGGGGATCACCGGCAGAAGCCACGACGTCGCCAGCAGGCCGCACTGCGATCGGCAAGGGGCGGGGCCGGTGAGGGCGATGCGTGTGGTGTTGGATGGGCGGAGGCCTTTACGAGCGAGGGAGATGAGCCTGGGTGAAGCCCATGCTGGATGGCACGGTCGCGCTAGTGACCGGGGCGTCGAGCGGCATCGGCGCGGCCACCGCGGCCGCGCTGGCCGCCCAGGGCGCCGCGGTGTCGCTGGCGGCGCGGCGCGGGGACCGGCTGGACACGGTCGCCGCCGGCATCAGGGGCCAGGGCGGCACGGCGCTGGTGCTGGAGTGCGATATTACCGGCGAGCAGCAGGCGGCCGGTGCCGTTGAGCGCACGGTTGCCGAGCTGGGCCGTCTGGACACGCTGATCAACAACGCGGGGGTGATGCTGCTTGGCCCGGTGGCCGGCGCGCCGGTGTCCGAGTGGGAGCACATGGTGCAGCTCAACGTGCTCGGGTTGCTCTACTGCGCGCATGCGGCCTTGCCCCATCTGCTGCGCGCCGCCGAGGATGGCCCGCGCCACGTCGCCGACATGGTGAATATCAGCTCGGTGGCGGGCCGTGCGGCCCGTAACGGCAACGGTGTGTACTCGCTGACCAAGCACGGCGTCGGCGCGTTCAGCGAGTCTTTGCGCCAGGAGGTGACCAAGCGGTACGTGCGCGTCTCGCTGGTCGAGCCGGGGGCGACGTCAACGGAGTTGGCCAGCCACAACCGGCCCGAGGTGCTCCAGAGCATACGAAGCCAGTTCGGGCAGCGGATGGAGGCCGGGGACATCGCCGATGCGATCACCTACATCGTTACCCGCCCGCGGCATGTCGCGGTCAATGAGATGCTGATCCGCCCAACCGAGCAGGAGCGGTAACCCCGGCGCGGCCAGGGTGTCTCAGCCCACTGCCCCACTTGCCCAACGCGTCTCCGAGGAGCCCCGCAACCGACCGGCGGCAGGAGCGGTCGTTCCCAGGCTCGTTCCGCGGTGGTGCCCGGGGCCGCCGTCGACCAGCGGGGGCCGGCTGAGCAAGTGTCAGCGGTTGGCGTCGTTGCCGAGCCACGCGCCAGAGATGGCCGACATGAAGTGAGGCTGGTACCGGTACCCGAGTGCCGCATAGAAGGATTCAGCCTCGTCGGTTTGCAGGCCGATGTGCTGGCCGGGAACGCGGTTCATAAGCTGGCGGACCAGCCGGGAGCCGACACCCTGCCTGCGGTAGGCCGACAGCGTCCAGACATCCAGCAAGTAGGCATTGCAGACCCCGTCGGACAAGAGCCTGGCCATCGCGACCACGCGATCACCGTCACGGGCGATCGCTACATGCTGGGACCGCGCAAACGACGCGCGCAGCGCCTGGGGGGACCGGCCGTTGTCAAAGGCATCGGCGGCGAGGTCGGCCTTGACCTGGTACCAGTCGATGCCCTCCAGCGATTCACCGATGCGCACAGCCATTCCTGAAGCATGCCGCATCCCCGGTATCAAACTTCCACGCCGATACCCTCGCGCGATCAGCGGCATTAGCGGGGCGGCGTGAAGAAGACACGAGCGTCGAGCCGGCCACGTCGCTGTTCGCATTGGAGATAACTCAACGTGGCCGAGAGCGGCAGATGAGCGCGTTCGATTAATGGTTGATGTCGTACTCGGCCATGGCCTTGACGCTCGCTACGCGGCTCACATCGGCTCTAGGATCGGCTCGTGCGTGACCGGTCGGAGAACCTGTGGTGGGGTACCACCATCGAAGCGCCGAACCCGGGGGCGCTGGCCGCCTTCTACTCGAAGTTGCTCGACTGGCCGGTGGTGCACCAGGAGCCAGGCGCGGCCATCGTCAACCGGTTTGGCCTCCTGCGCCGGGTGAGCAGCGCACGATGATGCACCTCGACATCGAGGTAGAAGATCTTGAGGCTGCCGTCGCCGACGCCGTGGCCCTGGGCGCGCGGGTCGCCGGCTTCCAGCCGCAGGACAGCGTCCGGGTTCTGCTGGATCCGGCCGGGCATCCATTCTGCCTGTGCCGGGACAACGAACACTGACCTTCGGGCAGAGTAGAGCTCCGCCACCCGCTCAGGCAGCGGCAAATGAGCACGCACTACTAGTGATATTTCCGGCATCCACGGCCCAGAATTGATGCCGAATTGGCCGGTCAAATTCTCAGCGGTTCGCGTCATTGTCGAGCCACGCGCCGACGATGACGGACATGAAATGCGGCTGACGCTGGAACCCCAGGGCCGCGTAGAACGATTGAGCCTGGTCCGTCTGCAGGCCAACGTGCTGCCCAGGGATACCTGTCGAAGTCACGCCCACAGCGCCATAGCCGCCCCGCTGGTCTGCGACACATCCCACACGTACGCGAGCCGAGGTCCCGCACGCCTCCGCCGAGGATTTTCCATAACGGCTGCGCCCCTGGCACACCCGCATCGCCGCCGCCGGCCCCGGAGGGTGATGCACTGCGGGGTTCGGCGATGATCTGGATGCCGCGTTCTCCTTTGCCGACCTGTCGGCCGAGCCGCTGCTATTGCTCGTAGCTGGCCACCAGGCTCGCAGCGGGGCCCTGCGCGGCGATCAGCAGGATGTTCGCGAAGCTGTGGCCGCGCAGCCGGGCCGCCAGCCGCAGCCACGCTGCCCAGTCCTCGCCCGAGCGCATGGCCCGCGCCTCATCCGCCGTCGGGGCACTGCCAGCCGATTAGCCAGGCGCGGGCCGTGGCCAAGCACACGGCGTCCATCTTCCGGCGCCTCGGCCTGCAGCCATCTGACGACGACAGCAGCCGGTGCCCGCGGTCATCGCCTGCCTCGGCCGCTAGGCATCGCGCAGCCGGAACGCGAAGGCGCCGATAACCAGAGCCGCTGCCGCCCAGATGCCCAGCACGCCGAGCCCGCCCCACGGGTGGTCGGAAGCCCGCGCTAGTCTGCGGACTGAACCACGCGTTCATCGCCGGCATCGTCGAGGGACTGGCCGACACCCGCGTAGAAGCACGGCTGGCGCCCCGGCCCGGCGCGTGCTGCGTCCAACTCGCCCGTGTCACGCCCGGCCACGTCGGCGTGAACGAGCAACGCCCAGCTCCACCCGCCTGACACACCATCATCAGCCAGCTATGGGCCGGCAAAGAGTTGAACCTGGTTATCCGACGTCCGCGGCTGCCCACCGCGCGGGGTGCGCAGCGCAAACTACAACGTGTGACACAGGGACAGCGGCTCCTGGTGCCGGATCGATGCTCCTATGCTTGTCAAGTGCTCAAATGGCGTTTTCTGAGATTCTTTCTGGAATGGCTGTCGTAATTGATTGCAGTCAGGCAGGGCTGGAATGCGGACAAGACAGGGAAGGGCCGCTCGCGGTGGAGGGCAAGCTCTTATTAGGTCACGTCCAGCCAGGTTGGCAGTGCTCCGGGGACGGCCGGCGAATCGTTCGAAGGCCAGCACGAGGGTGCGGCAGCCGATTAGCGGGCCAGGCCGCCCCCGGAAGTGTGTCAGCGGGCCGGCGGGCGCAGGTGCGGGTAGACCTCGCGGGCGACGTACCGCTTGAGGCAGCGGATGATCTCGGTCTTGGACAGCCCTTCCTTGCTGCGCCGCTCGACGTAGGCGCGGGTGGGCGGGTGCGAACTCATCCGGGTGATCACGATCCGCCACAGCGCGTGGTTGGCCTGGCGGTCACCGCCGGGGTTGAGCCGGCGCCGGACGGTCTTGCCCGAGGACGCGGGGATCGGCGCGGCGGCGCACAGGTGCGCCCAGGCGGCCTCCGAGCGCAGCCGTTCCGGGTGGTCGCCCGCCGCGATCAGCAGCAGCGCCGCGGTGTCTGGGCCGACCCCGTACAGAGCCAGCAGGCCCGGGGCGTGCGCGGTGACGAGCGGGAGGATGAGCTCGTCGAGGCTTGCGAGCTGGCCGCCGAGGAACTGCGCGCGGCGGCCCAGTTCGCGCAGCGCGATCCGGGTGGCGTAGCCGACGGTGGCGCCGGGCCGGGGCCGCAGTCCGGCCAGGTCGGCTACCAGGCCGGATGTGGTGTGGTGGATGAAGCGGACCCGGATATCATCGGGGCCGGTCAGGACTAACGACCGGGCCTGGTTGATCGTCTGGGTCCGCTCGGAGCGGGCGGTGCGCTTGACGACCATCAGCACCCGGATCGCCTCCACCGCACCGTCCCGGCCCTTGGAGGCCCCGGCCGCCCGGCCCGACTGCGCCGCCCGGGCCGCGCTGATCGCATCGAGGGGATCAGACTTGCCCTGGCGGCGGCGATCCTGGCGGTCGGAGCGGTCCACCTCCACCACCCGCACGCCCGCCCAGGTGATGTGGCGGGCCAGCCCAGCGCCATAGCTGCCGGTCCCCTCGATCCCGACCAGGCAGACGGTCCCGAACCCGCTCAGCCAGCGCAGTAACTGCCCATATCCGTCCGGGGTGGCCGGGAACTCCTGGACGCCGAGCAGCCCGCCGATGGGATCCAGCGCGGCTGCGACGTGCACGCCGGCATGGGTATCCACGCCGCCGGTAATGGCGGGTGTCTCTACGATGGTCATTGCCGTCCCCTTCTCAGGTTGAGGGATGGCACGCACCCGCTGGCCGCCCGGACCTGTGAACCCCGGCCTCTTGCCCAGGCCAGGCAGATCAGACCGGCAGCGCCGGTGGGTGCCGTAAAAACCTGGGCCCGGCCGACGGATCGTTATCAAGACAGCCCGAGCGGCGTCAGCCGATTCGGAGGTCAGGCCGGGACCCAGGCCTCCGACGCTACGCCCCCACCAGCACAAAACCGGGGAAGCAGGGCCGGAAGCACAATCCACATCCTCCCTGCCGAATAGGCGCGTATATCCGCTGTAGGAGCCGGGCAGGTGGTCGCACGCAGATCGTCCAGTTCCGTACTGATGGGGTGGTACGGATCGAATGGCTCCACAACCGGTCCAGCAACGACTGCGCGAATCCCCGTCATAACCTGTCAGGACGCGCAGCGCGAAGTCCTTTACTGACCGATTCGCTGCCCAGCACGAACCCGCAGCCGCGGGCCGGCCGACGGTTACGGGGAATGTGGCAGACATCATGAGATCTCCGGCTCAGGCTGCCTGATCGGCCCGCCGGTCGCTGTGACCGCGCTGGCCATCGCGTTGAGCGACTGCCGGACTTCGCGGGCGAGCTGGCGCTTGCGGAGCGGGCCGGCCAGGAACCTGCGGTCGAGCGTCTTGAGGTAGCAGTCCCACGTCACGGTGGCCTCGGCACCGCTGCCCGCAGTGGCGACGTGCCAGGCCCACCTGGTGTACGAGGGGTTCCCGTCGGCGTTGCGGGTCTGGTAGACGAACCGGAACCGGCCGCGGTCGAGTTCCTCCACCCGGGAGATGCTGAGCCAGCTCGGCATCCGGGGCGGGTGCATCTTGACGGTCCACTCGGCGCCCTCGGCCAGCGCGGGGGGCTGCCCGGCGACCGCTTCGATCGCGGCGTTCCATCTTGGGAGCCGGCCGATGTCGGTGAGGAAGCCGAAGACCTCTGCTGGCGGAGCGCTGACGCGCACCGACGCGCGCCCGTGAAACTCATCCATGGCGATTCCTCCCTCCGCGAGCGGGCGCGGGCTGTGCGCCCGGGGCGACGGCAGTGACCGGCGTGGTGGCGGCCCCGACGACCAGCGGGCTCACGAAGGACGGCGCCTTCGGCAAGGTGGTGTGCTCGGCCTTGGTGACGGTGAAGCCCGCCGCCTGGATCGTGGTGAGCGTCGGCCGGTTGCAGTCGCAGCACACCACCAGCTGGTTCAGCCAGTTCAGGCGGTCCTGCCGGCGGGCGAGCCGGGGGTCGCTGGACCGGACGTGCTCGATGAACAGCAGCTGCCCACCCGGGCGCAGCACCCGGCGCAGCTGCCGCAGCGCCCGCGGCTGGTCGCTGACACCGCACAGTACGAGCGTGGACACGGCCACGTCGAAGCTGGCGTCCTCGAACGGGAGGTCTTCGGCCGGCGCTCGCAGCACCCTGGCCAGCGGTGCCTGCTTGCGGGCGCGCCGATCGAGGCGGCGCACCATCGCCGGCTCCGGCTCGGTAACCGTCAGCGACTCGACCTCCGGTCCGTAACAGGCCAGGTTGGCCCCGGTCCCGCCGCCGATCTCGAGCACATCGCCGGCGGCCGCCGCGAGCAGGCGCTGGCGCATGGCCCGCAGCCCGGCCTTCTCGGTCCCGGCGATCTGACGGTCGTAGGTAAGTGCGAACAATCTGGTCCGGAAACTCATGGCGGCCTCGATTCAGCGTTTCCCGATCTTGCTCGCACGCTAACGAGGCGGCCGGCCAGGCCGCATGAGGCAGGTGCCTCATCTTCGCGCTCAGGTGACCCGGTACCCGTCGGCCAGCAGGCCGTGCTGCATGGCGAACAGGCTGGCGGTGGCGCGGCTGGAGGCGCCGATCTTCAGGTAGATGTGCTCGATGTGGTTGCGGGCGGTCTTTGGCGAGATCACCAGCTGCGACGCGATTTCCCTGCTGGACAGGCCATGGGCCACCAGCCGGAGAACGTCGACCTCGCGGGCGGTGAGCCCGGCCGGGCCCTCCCGCCGGCGCGTGACCCGGTGCCCGGCGGCGGCGAGCACGCCCTCGGCCGCATCCCCGTCCAGCCGCCCGGCCCTCACCTCGGCGCGCAGCTCAGCCGCGGCATCCGCTGCCGACAGCGCGGGCCGGTGCGGGCGCGGCTCGGTCATCGACTGGTACGCGTCCGCCGCGCCGAGGATGCGCGCGGGCCGGCTGATCGCCGGCCCGGACAGGCCGCGCGGGTAGCCGGAGCCGTCGAGCCGCTCCCGGAGCTGCACAGCGATCGCGCCCAGCGGCGCCAGCGACGGTGACTGGTGCAGCATCCGCTCGGTCAGGTAGGGCTGCATGCGCACGCGCTCCCACTCGCCGGCGCCAAGCGGCCCGCGCTTGTCCCAGATCGAGTTCGACACGCCCAGCCGGCCGAGCCCGTGTACCAGGCCAGCCCGCCGCAGCGCCGCCAGATCCCCAGCCGGCAGCTGAAGGCGGGCCCCGGCGGTGGCGGCCAGCTCGGCGACGGCACGGGCGTGGCCGAGCGTATACGGCGACTTGAGGTCGACGAAGTCGGCGACCGCGACCAGCGCAGCGTCGAACTGCTCCTGCGACAGCCGGATCCCGAGCGCGGGCTCAGCCGCGATCACCGCCTGCCAGGTCCGGGCGGACTCCAGCCCGCCCAGGATCGCCTCCGGGTCGGCGCACAGCAGCGCCGCGAGCGCGGGATCGAACTGCCCGCCCGCCCGCTTGCGGGCCAGCGACGTCGCCGCCTCCACCCCGCCAACACGGTGGGCGACCTCGACGTACTCGGCCAGCTGCGCCAGCCTGGCGGGGACCGGCACCGCGTCCCCGCGCAGGTTCCCCGGCCACCCGCGCCCGTCCCACTGCTCGTAGGACGCGCCGACCGCCTGCCGCACGGCATCAGGCAGGCCGAGCTGCTCGGCCAGCAGCCTGGCCATGGCCGAGTGCCGGGCGATCATCCCGTCGAGGTCCCGCCACCCGGCGAGCGCGAACTCAAGGCCCACCCGGAACCGGTGCAGCGGCGGGTTCCCCGACCCGACCATCCGCATCGTCGCCGCCGCGCCGGCCAGGCTCCGCAGTTCGTGGTCGTACTTCGCGTTCTTGAGCGCAATGTCGTCCCCGAACCATTTGGCCTGCTCATGGGCGTCTGAATGGCAGCCGACGTTCACCAGCAGCGCCGTGTAGTAGACGACGACGCGCTCGCCCTCATCGAGGCCGGCGCGCTCGGCGAGGCGCAGCGCGATCAGACACTGGCGCAGGACGTGCTCCATCGGCTGCCCGAACCCGAGATCGACGCCCAGCGAAAGCGCCGCCACCAGCTCGGCCAGGCGTACCTGCGTGCCGTCCCCCGGCGCTTCGTCGGTCATCGCGTCCTTCGGCCCCCCGCCGGCTATCGCCATCGTGATACGCACCGGGCCCACAAGGCACCTTCGCCAGCCGCGAACGCTCTGCCGGCCAGCACGGCCATGGGCACCGTCAGGCTCACCATCTTTGCCCGTATGACACGGGGTCCTCGGGGTCAACGGGCGACGGTGTTGGCGTAAAACGAGCTGCGTAGAGTCGGCTCATGGTCAATGTCTGTTTCGCCGGTATCACCGGGTGGGCCGCACCTCCGATCGTCGCTGCGATCGACGAAGCCGATGACCTGACGTTGTCCTCGGGCGTGTCCCGGTCGGCAGCAGGGCAGAGCTTGGCCGCGGCCACAGGTTCCAGGAGCCACGGCTGTGTCTACCCCACCGTGTCGGCGGCGCTGGAGTCCGCAGAGGTAGATGTTCTTGTCGACTACACCAGCGCCGCCGCGGTCAAGAACAACGTGTGGACCGCGGTCGGGGCCGGGGTTCACGTGGTGATCGGCTCCAGCGGGCTGACCTCCGGCGACTATGCGGAGCTGGACGGCCTCGCCCGTGACCGGGGCATGGGCGTGATCGCTGCCGGAAACTTCTCCGTCATGGCCGCCGTGCTGCGCCGCGCCGCCTCGATGGCCGCGCAGCACCTGGGCCACTGGGAGATCATCGACTACGCCAGCGACGATAAGGCCGACGTGCCCAGCGGTACCTCGCAGGAACTCGCCGAGACTCTGGCGCAGGTCGGCGAGCCGACGGTCACGGTGGCGCTGTCAGACCTGCACGGACCTGTTGAGGCACGAGGCGCACAGGTCGCTGGCACCCGAATCCACTCGGTGCGGCTGCCCAGCTTCGTGGTCACCACCGAAGTCGTGTTCGGCGGGCCGGGCGAGCGGTTGATCATGCGCCATGATCCAGGGCTGACCCCCGCCCCGTACGTGTCCGGGACTCTGCTGGCCGTGCGCAAAGTGGCCGATGTGGTGGGTGTGCGCAGAGGACTGGACTCATTCCTGTTCGGGGAACGCGCGCGAGACGGCGGTCCGTAGCGCAGCGTCTCACCGATGGGACGTCACCAAGGACGACCAGCCGGTCGACGGAACCTGGGTGGTCTAGGGCCAGGCGGTGCACGACATAGCCGCCGCGATCGTGGCCGACCGCGTGGAATCTGCTGTAGCCGAGGGTGTGCAGCGTAACCAGGTCTGCGGCCATGGGCCGCTTGCTCGCCTGTGAGTGATCTGGGCGGTCGGGCGGCACGGTGGATTCGCCATAGCCGCGCAGGTCGGGGCACACCACGCGGTAGCCGGCCGCCGCCAGCGCCGGCCCAACGGCGTACCACGTGGTGTGCGTCCGGGTGGAGGTTGGGGTCGTTGACGCCGGGAGCCCAGCCGTGACAGCCGCTGATTCGCAATGCG
>WNFX01006661.1_pt1 | contig 12466 bp, 9 predicted proteins | sample 5400111 | NCBI WGS metagenome assembly WNFX01 (sample SAMN13153363, study PRJNA577476) | soil metagenome | isolation source: 40 cm soil or saprolite under grassland replicate 1 | place: USA:California | collected 2016-06-15
ATTCCAGTCAAGTTCCTACCCGCTGTCGCGCCAATGCGACACTGGACCGGTCGACCGGCTGAAACTTTACTTGAGCAGCGTGAACGTCTGCGTGTACGAGCCATCCGCATTCCGCGTACTGATCAACTGACCGCGTGCGCCCATGTACTTACCGGTACCGCCCAGTATTGCGCGCACGACTGGCTGGCCCGCATCAAATTCACCAACGGTCGGTGGATAATCGCGTGCGCCCAAAGCCACAATTTGATCCTGACGATTGGCAAAGCTGAAGAACAGAACAGTTGCGCGCGTCTCCAAGTTTGGGTTTGCGTCAGTCGCCATTTTGATCAGCGTCTTCGAGCCAAACACCTCGCCTGTGACGGGACCGCCGGGAGTAGAGTGTAGCGCAGCAAAAAAATGATAGACGTCGCCCGGACTGTTTCCCGGCGTGCCGAGATCAAGCAGCTTCAGCGTTGGTGCGTCTTCATACACAGTAAAAGTTTCAGTGGAAGGATTCGTGGACCGGAGACCACAGGCTCCGATCAGAATTGAAGCGAGTAGCGCAGCCGTTGTTATTATTTTCCGTTTACCAGTCAGGTTCATTCTAAACTCCTTTCAAAAGTATACTTTGAAACGTCCCGAGCGTTGCCGCTCGCAATCACAACATGCCCAAGAGCTCTTCGCCGCCTGTACGGGCCAACACATGACACGTCGGCAATAGGCAGAGATCGGAGCAGGTCTTTACAAGACTGATTCGCCATCGCTGCTGAGATTGCGCGGATAATAAAAGAAATTCTGTTTCGCGAAATGCGCGCGCCACGATAAAATTTCAGAGTGCGACAATATCACGATCTGCTCCGACTCGTTCTCGATCACGGTCGGCCACGCAATGATCGCACCGGCACCGGAACATTATCGGTTTTCGGCGCGCAGACGCGGTTTGATTTGCGCAGTGATGGACCCGGATTTCCGCTGCTCACGACAAAAAAGCTGCACATCAAATCCATCATTTACGAGTTGCTTTGGTTCTTGCGCGGCGACACCAACGTTCGTTATCTCAACGAGCACGGGGTGACTATCTGGGATGAATGGGCTGATGAAACCGGCGATCTCGGTCGTGTCTATGGCGCGCAATGGCGCGATTGGCGCGGCGGAAACGGGGCGCGAGTGGACCAAATCCATACTGTCATCGCGCAAATCAAATCAAATCCACAGAGCCGGCGGCTCATAGTGAGTGCATGGAACCCGGCTGAAATCGAGAAGATGGCGTTGCCACCATGTCATGTGCTCTTCCAGTTTTATGTGCAGGACGGCGAATTAAGTTGCCAGCTTTATCAGCGCAGCGCCGATCTGTTTCTTGGCGTACCATTCAACATCGCGTCCTACTCGCTGCTGACGATGATGGTGGCGCAAGTCACCGACCTAGCGCCTGGCGATTTCGTGCACACGTTTGGCGATCTCCATCTCTATAACAACCACCTTGACCAGGCACGCGAGCAGCTTTCCCGCGATTGCCGGTCTTTGCCCCGGATGAAATTAAATCCCGCCGTCAAAGACATCCACGATTTTACCTTCGAAGATTTCGAGTTACTCGAGTACAACCCGGCGCGCGGCTTTGAACGAACACTAGCCGCGCGATTGCAGGGGAAACAAAAAAGGTTTGACACAATTTCGCCGCGCGAGCATCTCATTGGTTCGTTGGGACGCGATCATCCCGTTGCGTGTTTGAGAATTCTTTAGAATCCAAAGCTTTTTGCTGGACACGCGACCGCCTCTTTTGAGATGATCCGACAGTTTTGCCGAAAATCAGCTCCACCGAAAATCAGCTCCACCGAAAATCAGCTCCACCGAAAATCAGCTCCACCGAAAATCAGCATATATGAAAATTCGCTCCATCTCCATCACCATCGTTGCAGGTCTCTTCACGCTCTTCGTCCCGTTCGCCGGGTCGAATCAGGCAGGTGACACCACGATAAGAATCAACGGGCACACGCCAGGCGTCACGCCGTTCATCAGCAACGTGAGCCTCACAGCCAGCGACACGACTGATCTGAAGAGCATCCAGTTCACGATCGAACCAAAGCCAGGCTCCGTCACCCGGGCACTTTCAGGCACTTACGCTAATTACTACCTCGTGAACCGAGGCTTTGAAAACCCGCAAACCGGCGAGATCATGCTGCCGGTCTATGGACTTTACGCTGGACGCGCAAATAGCGTTACACTGACTTATCGGTTTAAGGACGGTTCGTCGAAGCAAGCTAATACTACAATCCGGACCGCCGCCTACGTTGATCAGTGCGGATACAACAATGCTACCCTACTGCAGCCCAGAACCGACAGCACCGATTTAAGCTATGACTATATTTTCATCTCGAACGGGGGATGTGAAGGGAACTCACCGGTGATCATCGATACTGACAACGAGGTTCGCTGGGTTAGCCCGACCAGCATCTTGAGTGCCTTGAACGCTTCCTCCCTTTTCATTAACAACGCAGTCTATGAGACACAAGGAGCCACCCTAAGGCGAGTGGATCTTGATGGAAGGATTACCGTGCTAGGGGACTATAGCAGCGATGACGTTGAGAATTTCCATCATAATATCGATCCCGGTAAGACTGGGGCACTCCTCGAAGCAGATACCGCAGCCTACTATGAATCTGTTGTTATGGAAGTTGACTTTTCCGGCAAGCTGCTAAAGACATGGAACCTGGCTGATATTATCAGCGCAGCGATGAGGGCCGGGGGAGATGATCCCAGTCAGTTCGTCTTTCAAAGGACACCGCAGTCCAATAACGACTGGTTTCATAACAACTCCGTTACCTATAATCGCGCGGACGACTCTTTGATCGTTTCGAGCCGGGAAAATTTTGACATTTGTATCGATTATGAAACAAGCGCGATTAAATGGATCCTCGGAGATCCGACCAAAAAATGGCACCAATTTCCTTCTTTGAGGCAATTTGCGCTCAGGCTCGCCCCTGGTAGCCTGCCGCCGATTGGGACACATGGTCTTTCGATTACCTACGACCAGGCCCTCCTGCTTCATGACAACGGATTTCCTAGCAGCTTTCAGCACCCAATAGGAGAATTACGCCCTTTTTCCAGTCCGCGGAAGTATCAGTTGGATTTGAACAGGAAAGTGGCCACGGAAGTCTGGAATTACGAACAGAACCAATCTGTTTATAGTCCCATCTGTAGCTGTGTTTACGAAGATGCACCCCTGAACTACCTGATCGACTTTGCTTTCGCTAACAGCTCGCTCCAAACGGGGATGGGCGATGCCATACTTATTGGTCTGGACGCGGAAGGCAATAAGATTTTTTGGTATCAGTACGCAACCCGTTTTTGTAACACCGCTTACAACTCACGACCGATTCACTTGGAAAACAGCAAGTTTCCAGCAGTGGGGCCTCGAGTACAGAATCTTTCCACCCGCGGGACAGTCATGGGCGGCGACAATGCCCTGATTAACGGTTTCGTCGTCAGCGGGCCTGATCCCAAGACGGTAGTGGTCCGCGCGCTGGGCCCATCGCTCAGCAGATTGGGGCTTTCTAATGTTCTTGCCGACCCAGTTCTCACCGTTTATAACTCTTCCGGCGCTGTCGTCGCAAGTAATGACGATTGGCAGAGAGACATCGGCCGCACATTTATAGCGCAAAACGGGCTCGCGCCAAGTGATCCATCTGAATCAGCTGCTCTAGTAACAAACCTGGCACCCGGCGCCTATACCGTGGTAGTTACGGGAAAGAACTCGACCGAGGGGATTAGCCTGGCCGAGGTTTACGAAATCCCCCAGCCGGGGGTTAACTCTAAACTGACGAACATCAGTGGCCGCAGTTTCGTAGGCACGGGCGATAACGTGCTCATTAGCGGCTTCGTTGTTGGAGACGTGGGTAGCGCAACCGTGGTCGTGCGCGCCCTTGGCCGATCGCTCGCTTCCTTTGGTATAAGCAATCCGCTAACTGATCCCGTCTTAACAATCTACGACTCGAAAGGATCTGTTATTGCGAGCAACGACAACTGGCAAAGCGATCCCAACAACGTTCTCTTGCTCCCGAAGAATGGACTCGCCCCGCCAAATCCGTTCGACTCGGCACTCGTGCTTCACCTGCCCGCAGGAGCATATACCGCCATCGTACGCGGCGCTAATGGCGCGACAGGTAATGCCTTAGTCGAAGTTTACCATCTCCATTAGTCCTTACACCTACACCTACGGCTACAGCCACAATTCCTCCCATGCCTACTGCGACGCCGCGCGAGCGGATAGCCGTTAAATGCAATTTGCGAGTTGTAGATAACCGCTGAACCGCGTATGGAAAAGCGGCGATTCGGTGGCAAGACAGTCCCATAAGGAACGCCAGATGGAAATTGACCGGTTTCAATTCCCGGAGAAGACTATTGACGGAGTTTTTTTACAAAATCTTAATTCGCCATGAAAACTTTTGGTAGATATCTGTTTATACTCGCCGGCGCACTGCTCGGCGTTTGTTCGATTTGTACTGTCCAGACAACCTCCGGGCTGACGATTCACAATGGAAATACCACCGGGCCTGGCGGCGGCAATCTAATCATAGAGCTTAATAGCGCTCCCGGTGGACCCGATTGTTCGGGCAACGGCGGTGTTCAATCAATGGGCTACAATATAATCGGCGACAATGCTGACGCTTTCATCGGGTCGCAACCAACGGATCAGATCGGTACACCTGGTGCACCGATCGATCCACGTCTAGGTGCTCTGGCAAACAACGGTGGACCGACTTTTACCCATGGACTCCTGGCCGGCAGCCCGGCGATTGACAGAGACGCTCCGGATGCGTCACCCCACGATCAACGAGGATACAACCGTGTCGGGTTTCCAGACGTCGGGGCATTTGAGTTTGGGGGATTGCCAGCGAGTATACCCCCGCCGCCAACAGCCAATCCGGCGACCTATATCGGCAGTAACAGTTTCACAGCGAACTGGAGCAGCGTGAGCGGAGCAACCGGTTATCGGCTGGATGTCTCCCCGAACAGTTCGTTTAGCACTTACGTGGCAGGCTATCAAAACCTGAACGTTGGCAACACGACCAGTCGGAGCGTTACCGGGCTAAACGCTAACACCACGTATTATTATCGCGTACGCGCATACAATGGTAGCGGGACCAGCGGCAACTCCAACGTTGTAAATGTGACGACCCTGAGCGCCACGGGACCTCCGGTGGTCATAACAAGCCCGGCAACGTTGATCGCAAGCTTTTCAGCTACGCTTAACGGCTCAGTGGATCCGCATGGATTGACCACGACTGTCTACTTCCAATACGGCACGACGACCAGCTACGGGTCCACCACTCTCTCCCAGATCAAGACCGGAAACACGTACCAGGGTTTCAGCGCCAATATTAGTGGCTTAACTGCAAGCACCACTTACCATTTCCGGATTGTAGCCACCAACAGCAGTGGCACCAGGTACGGCAGCGACAGGACCTTTACCACGCTGAGCGCCACGGGGCCTCCGGTGGTTACGACCAGTCCGGCAACCTTAATCGCCAGCTTTTCAGCCACGCTCAATGGCTCAGTCGATCCGCACGGGCTGACCACTACAGTTTATTTCCAATACGGCACGACGGTCAGCTACGGCCTCACCACGGCTCCCCAGAGTAAGAGCGGAAACACGTATCAGAGTGTCAGTGCCAACATCAGCGGATTAACGGCAGGCACTACATACCATTTCCGGATCGTGGCCACGAACAGCGCGGGAACTGTTTACGGTAACGACCGGACATTTACCACGCTGAGCGCCACCGGGCCGCCTGTGGTAATTACGAACCCAGCGACAAATATCGCAACTAATTCAGCGACACTCAACGGGTCAGTCGATCCGCATGGTTTGACCACGACTGTTTATTTCCAATATGGCACGACGACCAGCTACGGGCATACAAGTGCCTCCCAGAGCAAGACCGGGAACACGTACCAAAATGTCAGCGCGAACATCTCTGGGTTGACTGCGAGCACGACGTATCATTTCCGCATCGTTGCCACGAATAGCAGCGGGACCACGTACGGCAGTGACAGAACATTCACGACACAACCCTATTGAACTGAGCAGACCTTCGTCGCGAGTTGGAGATAATCACTGAATTCTGAGGCAGCCTTACACTCTAACTGCAGAACGGCAATCGCCGTGTAGCCGAGGCGCTGTCTGCCGTATCTTCGCAACGCGGTGCCCCCGACAGAGCGAGGCGGCTACAAACCTACATCCGGCGATCAAGGCCCCGATCGCGGTATAGGTTTGCGACTTTCTGGCAGCGCGCGGGTTTAAACGCAGTGTGAGGATCGTCGTCATTGCCCTCTCGATCTTTTTCTGCGCAGCCATCTTATTGCGCGCCGAAACTTCGGTCGAAATCGACTTGGAAGAGCAGATGGCGTATCTCCTTCACAATGGGCGCCCGGTATTGGCATCTCTTATTTCCAGTGGGCGTTACGGGCATCTCACGAAGACCGGTTCATTCAAGGTCATCGAGAAAGAGCGAACACATTATTCCAGTATGTATGGCAAAATCGTTGACGCGCGCGGGAACACGATCGTAGCCGATGCCGATGCTGGCATGTCCGTCCCGCGTGGAGAAAAATTTATTCCGGCGCCGATGCATTATTTCATGCGTTTTAACGGGGCTGACGGAATGCATGCGGGCTATTTGCCCGGCTATCCCGCGTCGCATGGGTGTGTCCGGATGCCGGAACAGTATGCAATCGCGTTCTTCAACTCCGTCAGCGAAGGCACTCCGGTTACAGTTTTTGGAAGAACCCCGGGGGGACGCTATCTGGGACAATCACAATCCCCATTCATGCGGGGCAATAGATTTGCAGACCCACGCTTCCGCCCGCGATTTATGCCGCCTCCGATGCCTTGGTGGCGGTGAAAACGCACTAGCAGGAACGCGGCCGATGCGCTGAGGCCGAGGCCAGCGCCCACTACAATGAAGCGCGCCTAATGATTCGTGCTGGCCGTCTTCGGGCCACGCGAAAGATCGACAAGATCAGTCAGAATATTAAGTGTCTCGTCGCGCTCGGGATCGATTGCCGGTTCTTTACCATCACCATCGGTGCCAGCTCCGGCGATCAGATCCGAATCTGCATCCGAAGCGGCTTGAGGATCAACTTTCGGTGTAACGCCGTTCTTCTTCGCCTCGGCCAATTTCCCGGGATACATGATCAATTGGAGATTGGGCTTATCAACCGTGTCGAGCGTTAACCGGTAAATTCGCGGCTCCTCCTGGTTTCGCGCCAGCCGCTCCTTCGAACGCATTTCCTTGCGCAGTTTATCGTCCTGAAGCTCCTTTTTTCGCACATCTTCGTTCAGCGAAATCCGATTTTCATCGATCTTATGGCGCAAACGATCGATATCCTCCACCACATAGTGGAATTCGGGATCGTCCTTGACGCGCTCTTCCGAGCGTCGCCGCAGTTGGTCGACAAACAGTGAATGGCTGTCGGACCATTTCGTGTATTTCGCCTTGGCTACTTCGTCATAGGCCAAGGCATTCTTTAGCGCGCCTTCACCGAACTCTGGCAGATCACTGAGGCTCGGCAGGACAATGTCGGAAGCCACGCCATGCAGCTGCGTCGAGCCGCCGGCCACGCGATAGAATTTTTGGATCGTCAGCTTCAATGCACCGTCTTCATCGGAATGGCTGCCCAAAAGGGAAGCGAACCGGCCAATGGGCAGGATCGTCTGCACGGTACCTTTGCCAAAGGTGTTCTTGTCACCAACGATCACCGCGCGACCGTAATCCTGAAGAGCAGCCGCGAAAATTTCGCTGGCGGACGCGCTTTGACGGCTGGTCAAAACGACGAGAGGCCCGGAGTACGCAATGCCCGGATCTGGATCGGACGAAATCCTGGTGCTTCCATTGTAGTCCTTGGTCTGAACGATTGGGCCCGATTTCAAGAATAAGCCGGTGAGCGAGAGCGCCTCTTCAAGCGACCCACCCCCATTTCGCCGCAGATCGACAACCAGCCCGGCGATGTTTTCTTTCTTCAGCCGTTTGAGCAACGCCAGCACGTCGCGCGTGGTGCTCTTCTGGTGTTTGTCCATGTCTGCATAAAAGGAAGGGAGCGTAAGCCATCCGAGTTTTATCGGATCGCCGTTCTCATCTTTCTTCATGATGATATCGGCGCGAGCTTCCTGATCTTTGAGCTTAATTTCATCGCGCACCAGCTCGACATTTTTCCGGCGCGACGGGTCCGCGGCATCCGAGGGAATCGCGAGCAACCTCACACGTGTGCCTTTTTTGCCGCGGATCATTTCGACAACTTTGTCCAGGCGCATCTCGCGAACATCGACATAATCGGCTTGGCCCTGCGCCACAGCGGTAATCCGGTCGCCCACCTTGAGCCTTCCATCGAGTTGCGCGGGTCCGCCGGGCACCAGGCTTTCAATTTTCGCATAGCCATCTTCGGACCGGAGCATGGCGCCGATGCCTACGAGCGAAAGGCCCATGTTGATGCTGAAATTCTTCATATCAGCCTTGCTCAGGTATTCCGAGTGTGGGTCGTACGCCTGGGCGAGCGCATCGAGGAAGAGTTTGATTTGCTCGTCCTTATCTTGCTCGTGGACGTTGCGGGCGAGCCGATCATAGCGGCGCACGACCAGTTGCGGTGCGGGCTCGATCGGATGCTCGCTCAGATGCTCCTGCAATAGCTCGTTTGTGATACGACCGCGCCAGAGTTGGTCGGCTTCGGCTTCATCTTTTGGCCACGACGATTTTTGGCGGCTCAACTCGACCGTCGTATTGCTCTTGAAATCGACCGGCTGCTTCAACAGCTCTTTTATCTTAGCGACCCGCTCGTCGACCCGCTTCGTGTAGAGAGCGTAAATCTCGTAAGCCGGTTTCAGCGTCCCGAGGAGAACGTCTCCTGCAATCGAGTTGCCGTATTTTTCAGTGAGCGCGGCAACGTCTTGCTGCGTGAAGAACAGGTGACTGAAATCGAGCAACTCCAAATAACTCTGGAGGAATTTTTTCGAAATTTCCTCGTTCAGCTTCTGGCGGGTATAATGGCCTTCCTCCAGGAGCCGGCCGACGGACATGGCGATCGTTTCCTTGGACGCTGCCACTGCAGGCGGCGCGGCAATCGCGGCTGCTAAAACGATGGCGCACAACGCCAGGCTTCGCTGCAAATGTGATTTCATGTGTAATTACGCGGTTTCCCACCTTGGCAGATTTTACGGCGGAGCGCAAGATGATGAAACGAGAACGACCCGCTCCGCGTCTCCGGCAGCCGATTGCGAGCAATCAGCTGGGTCGCCCAGCTACTTCGGTTTTTGGTTTTGTGTGACATCATCCCTTGCATGAGAAGTAGCTGCCTGGCGACATGTGAGTAGGAATCAGACAATCAACAATAGCGAACATTCAATATTCGTAAAAACTCACGCCTTCAGTCGTAGCTGCGCGTTGATACAGTGAATCATATGGGTTACGAAAGCTTTTGCGGCGGGATTTTCGAAACGAATTGCTATTTATTTGAGGCGCCAGAGGGATGGATTCTCTTCGACGCGCCCCAGGGCGCTTGCGAATGGGTGCGTTCCCTTGGGGCCGAGCCGAAACTTTTGCTCCTGACGCACGGACATATCGATCACGTCCAGGATGTCGCCAGGATCAAGCAGCAATTTGGTTGTCCAATTGGTTGTCACCCGCTTACCGCGCCGATGATTTCCGACCGGGAATTTTTTCGCAATTTCGGCTTCGAACTCGAAATTGAACCGGCCAAACCGGATTTTTTCGTCGAGGAAACGCCAAGCCGAAGTTTTCTCGGCGCCGATTTCCAAGTTCTTGAAGTTCCCGGCCATTGCCCAGGCAGTCTTTGTTTCTTCTTGCGCAAGGATAAATTGCTCATCGGCGGCGATGTCCTTTTCGCCGGAAGCGTTGGACGCGGTGATTTGCCCGGCGGAGATATCGATCTGCTGATCACCGGGATCAGGAAAAAAATATTTTCGCTTGGCGACGATGTCACAGTGCTTCCCGGCCACGGGCCACCAACAACAATTGGAACCGAACGGAGGACCAATCCGTTTGTCAGCATAAAATAGCGCCAGCTATTTGCCGGGGAAGAACTCAACGAGTTGTCGGCCGATCAGAGATTCGCGAGGAAAGACGCGAATGGCTCAAGACCATCAATCTTCGCGACGGTATCCCGTAGCGAGCGGACGGCCCTTGGAATGTATTGCAGGAAATTCCTGTTTCCTTTGATCAATCCGAGATATCCATAAGCACCCAACGCCTGCATCAGGCGCTGCATTGCGCAAAGCCCCAGCGTGGAATCGAAACCGCCGTCACGCGTTGTTCCGCTTTTGCTCTGCTGCTCGCGATAGTAGGCGATCAACTCGGCGCGCTCCGTTTCTGAGAGATCGACGTACGGATCGTAGACCAACGACGCAAGATCGTACTCCGCCAAACCAGGCCGCATTCCCTGAAAGTCAATGAGATTAGCCTGGCCGTTTTGGATGATAATGTTCTGCGATTGAAAATCGCGGTGCACCAAAACCCTGGGCAAGTTCGCAAGGTGTTTTGGGATTTCACGCAGACGGGAGAGAGCGGCCAGCTCCTTGCGTTTTGACTCGTCGATCCTGAAATAACGGCCGAGGCAATTGTCGAAAAAGTACTTTTGTTCCCATCGATATAGCGCTGAGTTAAACTCGGCCGGCAAATGGTTCTTCATTTCTGCGCAGACAGATTCCGGCAGACTATGAAGCTTCAGAATTTCGTCGACGGCTGATTCATAGAACGCGCGGCGAACGAGCCAGCTCTCCTCGCGATAGCTGTAGAGATCGCGCTCGCCCAAATCTTCGACCCAGATCAGGCCTTCGGTTGGATCGTGAAAATAAATTTTAGGGACTCGAATGCCGTGGGAGTCGAGGAATTTCGCGATCTGGACGTAGTGCCGATTTTCTTCGCGCTCCAGATTGTATTTGACCAGGATCAGCGCCTGATCTGCAGCGGAATGGATCCGATAGAATTTTCGATCAGAGCCTCCTTTTTCAATTGGCCTGATTTTTATCTCCTCGACGTTCAAACGCGGAAAATGCATTCGCGTTTGCTGGAGAAGCAGCGCCGTTCTCATGGGTTAGATTTAGATGTCGATGTTGCGATGGATGCCGCTGGCCTTTTTTTCGGAGCGGACAATACAACCCCGAAGCCGACTTTGGGAAGCAATTTGTGCGCCCGGCCACAAAATTGTGTCTTCGAGAATGGCTCGTGCGCCGACTCGACAATGCTCTCCGACGACTGAGCAACCGTGAAGTTCCGCACTGGCATCAACAATCGCTGATCTGGCTATCCGCTCAGGCCAGTCCTGTATTTTGACGTAATATGGTTTCCAATTGTCCCGCAAGATTCCGCGGTGCACGTCGAGATATTGCGTGCGCGAACCTATGTTGAACCATTTTCCGTCGTTCATCACAAGGCCGCCGATCTGACCACCCTGGCCTATCCAATCAGCAATGATCGGAATGAATGAGAGCTTTTTGTGCGGCGGAATTCGCTGGAATATCGCCGAATTCCAAACAGCGATGTTAGCGAAATCGAGATTTCCGGCAACACCGTAGCGATTCGCGATATCGACAACGCGATCGTCCCGCAAAGCCACATCCGAACCCAAGCCGGTCTCACGCAATGCAAGAGTTATGTCGTTGCGGCGGCGAAAATGTTCCTCGATCAAAGGTTCCAGATTGACATCAGTCAAAATATCGCCGCTGTAGGTAAGAAATGGATCGGTGCCGAGCTCGCGTTCTGCGTTCTTGATGCCGCCGCCGGTCTCCAGCAGTTGTGGTTCGTGAATAAGCGTGATCGAACCGCCGGCATAGTCGCTCCCATCGAAGAAGCTTTGAAATAATTCGGGACGCCTGTGCGTGTTGATCACAAACTGGTTCACTCCCGCACCAATCAAGTGGTCGAGCGCGAAAGTGATGAGCGGCTTTTGAAAAATCGGAATGAGCGGCTTTGGCAGTTCGTCTGTTAACGGCCGCAGCCGGTTGCCGCGGCCGGCGGCTAAAATGAATGCCTGTTGAATTCTATCCACCAGCAGAAAAAAAAGAGATTTCTCGACTTCGTGCGAAACGACAAAACCCGATGGGCGGTGCTCGTTATTTCAAATAGAGCGTGCGCGTACCGAAGTCGATAATGCCATGGTGACGCCTCAGCGTTTCTGCGCCGAGCAGACCGGCGACGGGCGGGGAACCTTCCAATAGCCCGTCGTGAATCAACCCTTCGAGATCAATGACGCCAACGTCCTTGCCAAAAATATCTACCGAGCCCACCGAAAGTTTGCGAATATTTGCGACGCGCACGCCGCGCTCTTTCAAATTCACAGCTGACGAACTATAGGGCGTTTCATGAGTAGCAATTCGCATTCGCCGAACGAATGACCGATGCAAGAGCGTGGTGAACGAACCCGTATCGACCATCAGTCTGGCAGCTTTTCCGTTAACCGAACCATTAACATACATATT
>WNFX01026930.1_pt1 | contig 12466 bp, 12 predicted proteins | sample 5400111 | NCBI WGS metagenome assembly WNFX01 (sample SAMN13153363, study PRJNA577476) | soil metagenome | isolation source: 40 cm soil or saprolite under grassland replicate 1 | place: USA:California | collected 2016-06-15
CCCCATGGGCGTAATGAACTGGCCGGTGCCGTTCTGGCCAATCCAGTCGAGTCCGTTCAACAGATAGCGGTTGGTTTCCATCCGCTTGCCCGCCACTGAGAACGCGGTCCAGGCGCCGTTGTTGACGTTTGAACTGGGATTCGACGTGCTCACGTTGAGAACCAGAAGATTGTCGAAACTTCGCCCGTTCAGCGGAAGGTCCTTGACTTGTTGTTCGCTGATCAATCCTGAGGTCGAGGCCAGCGTGGTATTGACTAGCGGAGCCTCCTCGCTCACCGTTACCTGCTCGGCGTTGGCCCCGACTTCCAACGTCAGGTCGATTACGGCTTCCTGCCCGACCCCGAGATTGATTCCGAGCCGCACCGCCTGTTTGAAGCCGGGCATGGTTGTGGTGATTTCATACGGACCGACCGGCAGCGCCGGCGCAGAGTAGTTGCCCGTCTCGCCCGTCATGACAGTACGTATCAGACCGCTATCGACGTGCTTGACGGTAATCGTCACTCCGGGGACCAATGCCCCCGAGGTGTCCCGCACGACACCCGAGATGGTTGCCGTGCCGCCTTGACCAAAAATCAGGGAAGTCCCGAATGCGAGTAGTAAAACTACCGTTGTTGCCAACCTTGCAGACAGACGTAGACTGTTCACCGTCCCCCTTACCATAATTAACTCCTTTTGAACGTGATTATCTTTACTATCCGAAAACAAATAACGGCAGGCGTCCATGCCTTGGTTCCGGCTCCTCCGGGCCGGTCTAAGGCATTTCTAAAAACCCACCGCGTCAAATTAGTTACCGAGCCCGCAGGGTTTGTCAAGAGGTCTGCGGAACGGATTTGTAAAAACTGTATTCGCTGCCGTCCCCCTTCTGCTTCTGACATTTCTCTTTACAAAGAGGGGTGAGCGCGAAGCGGCAGAGCTTCACTCCCAATGGCTGGTGAAAACTCGGCGTATCGAATGCTGTTTTTGGAGCCATGTTTCACGCTGTACATCGCACCATCGGCGACACTAAGCATTTCATCCACTGAACGTGGGACCTCTGTGAATGTCACCACACCAATACTGAACGTCGTGGGCCAGCCGTGTTTCTCCATTTCACCTGTAAGCTTCTGGTGCAGTTTGGAAGTGACGCCTGCGGCAGTTTCCAATCCAACTTCAGGCAGAAGAACTACGAATTCGTCTCCCCCCATGCGCGCAACAAGATCTGTCTTTCGGAGGTTTTGCTGCATCGAGGCTGCGACAGTATGGAGGACTTCGTCGCCAATCGCGTGTCCGAACACGTCGTTAATCGTCTTGAAGTTGTCCAAATCGATGTATGCCGTCGTAAATGGATGGCGGGATCTGACGGAACGATGCATTTCCCTTTCGGCCAGGACGCGAAAGAAGCGGGAATTCATAGCGCCCGTCGTGTAATCAATGCGAGAAAAATGTTTCTCCCGGTCCAGTTCCTTTGCTTCTTTTACCGAGAACACCGTGACAAAAAAGAACGTCAGCCTGATGAAGCTATTCCAAACCAGAATCCAATGACTCGAATATTTGGCGCCGGCCAAAACGTCGGCTACGCCCCACGTCACGGCACCGGCCATTGCGATCGTGAGTCCAAGAGGCGAGCCTCCGAACCAGCTCACGAGGACAATTGGTATCAAGTAAAACAGCGAGAAACCGACTTCATCGCCGGTTATGATGTCGACATAGCCGACCACGCCGACGCATATCAGCCCGAGCACCAACCACGCGGTCCTGCTCAGACGATTCAGGCCTTCCAAGTTCCGGATTACGCCCACCGGTCTTTAATCCTACACGATAGGCGCAAAGGCGTTAGGGCAAAAATATTTGTAGCAATAGGTAAGGGCCAGCTATTTCCGGATTGTGGACTGCCGTAAGAGGATGTTGTGACCGTATCCTGTGTCCAAATCCAGCCTGGAGATGTTGCCGTTTTCTCTCTTAAATATCAAAACAGTATCTTTGAACCCGAAGGTGTCGTTCCCGAAATACTCGAGGGTCTCCGCAGAGGCTCTCTGAGTTTCAGTATTGATGAACGTGATTTGGTTTCCACTGACGGCGATGTGTACAGTCGTGGGCAGACCTCGACCCTTTCCGGTGAAGTCTCCGCCGAACTGAGTCAGATCGCCCTCGAACGGGTGGCTTCGGCCGGGCGCTTTCCCTAAAACAGCCTCAGCAATCTGCCGGGCGAGGTCTCTTGGAGCGACTGGACCGGCCGTGTTGAGAAGGACGACAATCACAAGATCATCGTCCGGATAATACTCCAACACCGAACGAAACCCGTTTATGGTGCCTCCATGCGAAATCGTGCGGCGGCCATCGGTTTCTGGCAGGCTGAGTCCCATTCCGTAGCGGATCGTCGTTCCGTCGTTCAGCCTGGCTGCCGACGTCATCTCTCGATACGATTCCGGCTTCAACACTTTTCCGCCGTGCAGCGCTTTGCTCCAGGCAACCAGATCCGGGGCGCTCGAGCACAGCGACCCGGCGGCATATGGCCACATATGGTCGACATACGCTTTGAGCACGAGAAGGTTTCGATCCATATCGTATCCGTGTGCGTGGTTCTTATGAATTGAGTTGTTGTAGATCTGTTCATCGCCAGGGTTGAAGTCGAACGGCCTTCCACTGAACAGTTTCACCAGTTCCTCGCGAGGTTTTTTGAGCATCTGGAATTCTCGAAATCCAGGAAGCTCCGTATACCCCTTGATTCCGGACGTGTGATTCAAGAGATGCCGAATCGTGACGTGATTGCCTTGTGTCGGGTAGCCGGGAAGAAACTTCGTCATTTCGTCTGCGAGCGAAAGCTTTCCCTCTTCGGCCAGAAGAAGGATCCCTGCAGCGGTAAACTGCTTCGTGATGGAACCGATTTCGTATGTAGCGCGTGGTGGCGTCGGGACATCCAGTTCGAGATCGGCGAAGCCGTAGCCCTTCATCACCAAGGTCTCGTTTCCCTTGACCACGGCAACAGAAGCGCCCGCCACCCTCCCTGCGTTGATGGGGGCTCCCACAATCGCGTCAATTTTCGCCGGGATGTTTTCCTGGCCGAAGGCTTGGATGCATGCGAAAAGCAGGCAGAAGGCTGTTCCTAAAACGAAGCGGTTTCGTCTCATGATCTACCCTTTCGTATATCAAAGACCGACTAGCAGTATAGCCAACAGAGCCAACGCAGGCGCGGCACAGCGCCGAATTTATCATGTTGACACGGGCTCTTGCGGAGTAGATCATTCCTTCGGAAACCTACTTCTTCTGGGGGATTACATTGTCACGTTGGCAGATGTGGGGAAGAAATATGAAATTTCTTTCATCAAAGCCGCGGTTTGTTTACATGGCATCGGCGCTGCTTTTCCTTGGAGTATTGGGCTGGACGCGATTCGTCTATCCGCAGGAAACTCCAAACCGCGGCCGTCAGAACACCGGTCCGGCTACGGGCAGGGAGGAGCAGAAATCCAAGAGTCCCGAGCTCGAGCTTTTGCCCGTGCAAGGCAGCATCAGCATGCTGGCGGGAGCGGGCAGTAACATTACGGTGCAAGCCGGTAAGGACGGCATCCTGCTGGTCGATACCGGTGTCGCAACGATGAGCGACAAAGTTGTGGAGGCCATCCGGACCTTATCGAAACGCCAGATCACCTACATTATTAATACCAGCGACCGAACCGATCATATCGGCGGCAACGAGAACTTTGCAAAGATCGGCTCGCCGTTGGCCATCGCCCGGGCCGCTCGTGCGAGCGTTTTCATCATCGCTTTCAACACGCTTCTCGACAGGATGAGCGATCCCAACGCCAAACCGTCCATACCGGAAAAAGCCTGGCCCAACGATACGTATTCTGTGCCGCAGAAGAACCTCTACTTTAACGGTGAAGCGGTCCAGATATTCCATCAACCGGCGACCACGGACGGCAACAGCATCGTATTTTTCCGGCGTTCCGACGTCGTCAGCACGGGCGATATTTTCGATCCCACCGAATATCCCATCATCGACTTGAAGAACGGAGGCAGTCTTCAAGGAGTGATCGAGGGACTGAACCGCCTGAGGCAAATGGCGATTCCGGCCGACCATATGGAAGGGGGCACGATGATCATCCCCGGCCATGGAAGGCTTTGCGACGTGGCGGATTTGGATATCTATCAGCAAATGGTCACCATCGTCCGAGACCGCCTTCAGGACATGATCAACCGCGGCATGACTCTCGATCAGGTGAAGGCGGCTAAGCCGACCCGGGACTATGATCCGATCTACGGCAGTAATACGGGCAATTGGACGACGGATATGTTTATTGAGGCAGCCTACAAGAGTCTCAGCTCGACTCGGAAATGACATGGCAGCGCGCAGCCTCAAGGAATAGACTGCCCCTACAGTAAAAGTACAGGAGCGAGGTTATGAAATATAGATTGCCGATCTTGGTCTCATTGAGTGCTATCACTCTTCTGACGTTGGCCGCTGGCCCGACCTTCGCACACCATTCGGCCGCGGCAACTTACATCCACGGCAAATCCGTAAAGATCGAAGGGACGTTGAAGGAGTTTATTTGGCGTAATCCGCACTCCTTTATGAAGGTGCAGGCCCCCGACGAAAAAGGGGAGATGCAGATGTGGGTCATCGAAGGTGCTGCAGCTGCGGTTTTGGCTGAACAAGGCGTTACTACAAATAGCCTCCGGCCTGGGGATCACGTCGTCGTGACGGGGTACCCCGGGCGCATTGAGGAGGACCATAGACTACTGCTTCTCGTCGTCGAGAGACCATCGGACGGCTTCAAGTGGCAAGGCCCCGCCAACGCCCTGCAATGACCAGACCGATGACACGCCTACGAGCAAGTCGAATACTCCTGCCGGCGGCAGCGCTATCGCTGCTGCTTCTGGCTCTTCTGGCTGCGCAACGGCCGGCCAATCCCCAGGGCGCAGCCCCGGCAACGGCGCGCGCGGCGGCCACGGACGATTACACGGGATATTGGGTATCGGAGGTCACCGAAAAGTGGCGATTCCGCATGATTGTGCCGGACAAAGGCGATTACATTATGGTTCCGCTCAACCCCGAAGGCCGTAAAGTCGCAAATGCATGGGATCCAGCCAAAGATCAAGCCAGTGGTGAGGCATGCAGGCCGTATGGTGCTGCCGCTATCCTGCAGGTTCCGGGGCGGCTGCACGTTTATTGGCAGGACGACAACACGCTGCGTATGGATACGGATTCCGGGACCCAGACACGCCTCTTTCATTTTGGTGGATCACTGCCGCCGAATGAAGCGCCTTCGTGGCAAGGATACTCGGTGGCTCAGTGGGGTGGAAACGATCCCAGGGACCGGCGTGACGGCCAGGGTGGGCCTGTGCAGGACCCGGGGGGCAGACTGGTAGTAGCAGAAGCACAGCGGAAGGACGCAGATTATCTCAAGGTGGTTACCACGCACATGCGTCCGGGGTATCTGCAGAAGAACGGCGTTCCGTACAGCGGCAACGCGATCGTGGAAGAATACTTCGACAAGTTTTCGGATCCATATACTCGCAACACGTGGCTGGCGGTGACGACGGTAGTAACCGATCCTCAATACCTCATCGAACCGCTTATCATGCATGCGCATTTCAAGAAAATCCCGGACGCTGCCGGGTGGGATCCCACGCCATGTAGCGCCAACGAACCCCGCTGATGGGAAGAGGATGAACAGATGAAATTCATAACGATCCACCGGAAAATAAACCACGTTTGGTTTCTGCTGCTCTTCCTGATGCTGTTACCGAGCCGGCCGGCGCGGGCCCAGGTTGATCTGACCGGCGAGTGGTCACCCAGGGTTTATAACGACCACATGGACGTTGGCGACTACACGGGGATCCCGCTCAATGAAGCGGGGCGCCTGAGAGCCGAAAGTTGGCATCCGGAACAACTCGATCTGCCGGAAAATTTGTGCAGGCCGCACCCGATCGACATAGGGTTACGTGTCTCCGTTTCGCAGTTGCGCATTACCACGGAGTTGGACACTGAAACACGCCAGCCCGTTGGGTTACGCCTCCACGTGGCCTGGCAGGAACCTGAACAAGTGATTTACCTGGATCGATAAGGCCACAGTGACGACTCGAGTTCATCGGCACGGCAATATTCTGACGATCATCTTCATCATTAATGATCCAACTTACTTGACGGAACCTTATATTCGAGAATCCAGTTGGGTCTATGATCCCAACCAGGTGATCCCTCCATTCCCTTGTGAAATCACTCCGGACGGAACCATCATTCCAGCAGGTAAAGTGCCAAGTTTTCTACCCGGCAAGAACGACATTCTTGCCGACTTCCCGACTGAATACGGGATACCTCCCGAGGCCGCGTTGGGCGGTACGGAAACCTTGTACCCCGAGTACATCAAGAAGCTGAAAACCATGAAGGTCGCGCCGCGAACCACAACGGAACACTATAGACGCACTCAGTGAAATTCGGGGCCATCCATGAAAAACACGAAGAATGTTTCTTCAGCGATTTTTGTTATCGCGCTGGTGTTTGGCAGTTGGGCAGGCGCGGGCGCTCAGAGTGAGATTACCCTGCTGGCAGTGGGTCCCATGCGTGTGCCCACGCAAAAGATTGTCGCGAACTTCGAGGCAAAAACCGGGCACAAGGTAAAAGTGACTTACGGCAATGGTGTGGAGACCAGAAGAATGGTTGCGAAAGGCCAGGCGCTCGATGTGTCGCTCATCATCGCGCCTTTTCCCGGAGCCATCTCCTCAGGCGCCATCGTTCCCGGCAGCGCCACGCTGGTTGCCAGCATTCTGACGGCTGTGGGTGTCCCGAAGGGCCGGCCCAAACCCGACATTTCCACGCCTGCTGCGGTCAAGAAAGCGCTCCTGGCGGCAAAGAGCATTGGATATGAGGACCCCGACTTCACGGTCGCCGGGCAGGGACCATTGGAAGCGCTGAATAAGCTCGGCATTGCCGAGCAAGTCGCCACGAAGAGTCAGGTCGAACTCGGCCCCGGAGCTCAAGGCATCTCTCCCGCCGCAACCAATAATGTCATCAAAACCTCCAAGCGGCTGGAAAATGGAGATATCGATATCGGCATGCTCATGCTCAGCGACATGCTTCCCGAAAAGGACAAATACGACATCGTCGGCGTTCTGCCGCCGGAGATTTCTACGCCCGTTGCCGTTGTGGGATTCATCTCCACTCACGCAAGCGACCCCACGGCTGCCAAGGCGCTCCTCCAATACCTCGCCTCACCCGAAGCCGAAGCGATCTGGAAAGAAGCAGGGTACGAGCCGCATCGCTGAGCCCGATCGCCTTGCCGCCGTAGAGGCCCCAACGGGTCCAGTTGTTTAGCCGTGCAAGCGCGGCTTACGATACAATCCGGGCATGCCGAAGAAAGTCCCGTTCCTCTTTGCTCCTTTGCTTGTTGTGCTTGTTTCCGCTGTAGCCGCTGTAGCCGCTGTAGCCGCCGCTGCGGCAGCCACTATGCGGCTGGACTACTACCACACCGGGACGGCCACTCAAGAAATCTTCAGCGTCGACAGAGTAGTTATCGAGCCGGCACCATGGCCGGGCAATCCGCAGAAAACCGTCGATGAAACGAATTTGGGCAAATACTTGTTCGAGGTCCGGGATCGGGCGACGAATCGACTTCTATACTCCCGCGGATTCGCGTCGATCTTTGGCGAATGGGAAACGACTGAGGAAGCTAAGAACGCGAGCCGTACATTCAGCGAGTCGCTACGCTTTCCTGAACCACAAGGTCCGGCGCAGATCGTGCTGAAGAAGCGCGACTCGAACAATGCATTCCGCGAAATCTGGACGACGGTCGCGGGGATCCCGCAACCAAAGTCGACCTGTTGATCCTGGGAGACGGCTACACGGCATCCGAGCGACGGAAGTTCGAATCGGACGCGCGGCGCCTCGTAGACGTGCTGTTCTCCACGTCGCCATTCAAGGAGCGCCGCCGCGACTTCAATGTTTGGGGAATCTGCCCTCCCGCTGCCGAATCGGGGGTTTCCCGTCCTTCGACTGGCGTGCATCGGAGATCACCGCTCGGCGCAAGCTACGACGCGTTCGGCTCCGAGCGTTACGTCCTCACGTTCGATAATCGTTCGCTTCGCGATATCGCTTCGTCCGCTCCGTACGAGTTCATTGAAATCATTACGAACTCTCAAACCTATGGCGGCGGCGGAATCTTCAACCTGTACAGCACCGTCGCAGCTGACAGCGCCGAAGCGCCGTACATTTTCGTTCACGAGTTCGGACATCAATTCGCGGGACTAGCCGACGAATACTACACCTCTCCGGTGGCCTATCTACCTCCCGCCGTCAAAACGGAGCCCTGGGAACCCAACGTGACTGCCCTGCTTGACCCGAAGAATCTGAAGTGGAAGGATCTTGCCGTACCGGATACCCCGATTCCGACGCCGTGGAGTAAAGAAGAATACGAAGCTCACTCCCGGGAATACGGGCAGAGGCGCGCGCAACTCCGCGCTGAAAATCGTCCCGAATACGAGATGGAAGCTCTCTTTCGCGAGAATCGCTCCTACGAGGTAAAGCTGTTCGCGAACGAGAGGTTCTTCGGAAAGGTCGGCGCCTTCGAAGGCGCCATGTACGAAGCCAAGGGCTATTACCGTCCCGAAGTGGATTGCATCATGTTCACGCGCAGCCAGACTTTCTGCGCTGTCTGCCGCCGCGCGATCGAGCGGATCATCGATTCGTATTCACGTTGATCGGAAGCCTGCGGCTGACTGAGGCGCAGTACAATTGACATTCACGAGTGCACTGCTAGACTCATGGCTATTAAACATCGGAAGCAACACCCGGCGTTCGTAAAGGTTTTTATTTGTAGCGAGGAAAAAAGAACATGAGCAAGAAACCGAAAAACTTCAACGTTAGCCGCAGAAAATTCATCAAGGACAGTGCCGCGCTTGGTGTTGGAGTGACGGCTCTGACTGGTGCGGGCGTATCCGAAACCAGTGCCGCACCGCAGAGCCGAATTCGATGGGACCATACTGCGGATGTCGTCATCGTGGGCGCCGGAGCTTCGGGCCTGCCGGCCGCCATCATGGCGCGGGAACAAGGGGCCTCCGTAATCGTTGTCGAAGAAAACCATGATATTGGCGGGCACGCGATTCTGAGTGGAGGGAATGTACCTCTGGGCGGCGGCACCAGTGTCCAAAAGAAATACGGAATCGAGGACTCGGCGGACCAGGTTTATCTCGACCACACGAATCATGCGAACCCTCAGATGAGATGGTCCGATAGAGATCTTGTTCGTGCCTGGGCGGATGAGAATGTCGCGACCTTCGAGTTCCTCGTGGAGAACGGTGTCCAGTTCAACGACACGAAACCGGTTCTATTCAATGGCGGCACCGTTCCCAGAATGGTCGTCACCAGGGTGTACTCGAATGATCTGAATGAAACGATCAATGGGTCTCCAGGCTCGGGACTCGTTCGAGCTCTTGAAAAAAGTGCCAGGGCAAAAGGCGCACAATTCCTTTTGAAGCACAAAATGACGAAGATCATTCGTGAAAACGCAAGTTCGGGAAGAGTTCTGGGAATCACGGCAAAGGCCGCCGGCCCAACGGACAACAAAGATGTGAACATCCAGGCGAGGAGGGGACTCATTCTCTGCACCGGCGGTCATACAAGCAATGTCGAGTTTCGCAGGATGTTCGATCCAAGATTGACGGAAGAGTATCAGGTGGCCGGAGAACCGTGGAGCAGACAAACCGGCGACGGGGAGATGCTGGCTATGGGCATTGGAGCCGCGTTATGGGCCACCTCGAATCAGCAGAACGACGGCGGGCGCGCGGTGATGAAAACCAGACACATTGGATGCCGGTACGGTTATATCAATCTGAAATGGAATCCCAGGAGTCCGATGTTCCCGCTGGCAGGAGCCTCTGGGCTTACGGTACGGAGTTTTCAGGACGTGATCCTTGTGAATCAGGTGGGCCAAAGATTCTGGAATGAAATGGACGAGTCGTACGCCTTTCGTCATGCTGCCCTGGGAACGAATGGAAATCTGGGCAAAGACGGGAAGGCGAACGGTGGAGGCCCCATCTGGGCGATCTTTGATTCCGATGCTGTGATGCGCGAACAATGGGATCCGAATCCGCCAAACGTCGATCTGAACGGCTGGTTTTTCGTTGCAGATACGCTTTCAGAATTGGCCGGCAAAATCAAAAATCCATATCAGAGGGTTCCGATGCCTGGTCACGCGTTAGAACAAACCGTGGTCAAGTACAACTCCTATGTGGACATGGGAAAGGATTCGGATTTTTCAAAACCTGCACCCATGTATAAAATTCAGAAACCTCCCTTCTATGCAGCGTGGTCCACACCGATACTTCACGACACTCTCACCGGGTTAAAAATAAACACCAAGTGCCAGGTCATCGACACTCACGGCCAAGTCATTCCCAGCCTGTACGCAGCAGGAGAAACTGCCGGCGGATTTGCGCTTCACGGTCTTCCCAGAGTCACTGTTTTCGGCCGCATTGCCGGACGCGAGGCCGCTCGGGGTCACTCCTGAAAAGCCGCGTATTTTTTCGCAGCACAGTTGAGTTGCTCGTCTTGAGTTTTTCCGCACGCCGCCGCTTCAGCTAACGAGGTCTTTCATTCATCGGGGGGGCGAGGCCGTCTTCGCGGTCAGTGACCAATTCCTTTCCTTCGATTTTGGCCCGGCGCAGTGCGCGGTCGCCGTCTTCGGTGATCTTGAAGCGATGCTGTGGCTCCTCACCATATTCCGAGGTTGGGTCGGAGTGGAGCGTGATGATCCCGCGCTCGGCGAGCCCGCCCAGCGTCAGGTAAACATGGCCGACCATCTCGCGTCCGGTCCATTTGTGGACCATTGCGGTAATGCTTTTCAGTGTGCCCCGGTCGCCTAACAACGAGACTGCGGTCAGAACTTGAAACTCGAGTTGCTCCAGGGGAGGTGCGCTCCAGCCGTCACCATATAGAGACCGCAGTGAGGTGTCATGCTTGTCCAACTCCGCCTCGAGCCGCTTCCAAACGCGCTCGCCGGCAGATTCTACCTCTTCATGTGAGGCCGCTGGCCAATACTTCCTCAAGACCTCATCCATGTTCATCTTCTTCCGCTTTTTCATCGTGTACCTCCTGGGGCCGTCATCAGTTTCTTTAGCTTGCGGAGCCCCCGATGCAGATTCACAGCGACGCCCAAGCCTGTCCGGCCCAGCTCTTCTGCGATTTCCTTGCAGCTATACTCTTGTTCGAAACGAAGACGGAGCATCTCTAATAAATTCGGATCGAGCTCGGATAAGGCAGCGATGAGGCTTTGCCGTGCATTCTCCTCACCATTATGCGTGGCGATTTCAAGCTCACTCACATCCTCGCCCACCCATTTTCTGAGGCGGTTCGATCGAACGATGTTTCGTGCTTCGTTCATGGCCGCCTTGCATAGGTATGCTTTCGGGTTCTTTCGAAAAACGCGCGATGGCTGCTCTTCAAAAAACCTTACGAAAACCTTCTCGATCGCTTCATCGGCATCATGCCGGTTTCCGGTAACACATTTTGCGGCCCGGTACATCGGTCGAAAATTTTCCCGGTACTGTGCATCCAGTTCCTGCCTGAAGATTTCGTCTTTTATCGTGGGGACTTTCGTTGTAGCCATTTTATCTCCAGTTGTCCATCTTCCAATAGAACGCATCCCGCGCCCGGCCTAGCGCAGGAGCGGCGATCGCGCCCGGAATACGGAGCACGGCCTGGGAAATGGAGCCATGTGTCTCCAACAAAACATCGATGAGCTCGTTTGGGGATCCTGGTCCTGGAGGAACCAAAGCTTGGACAACTCTCACCAACCACTTTGGCGCTCTCAGATCGATTGCTTCGCGTGGGTCCTTCGGAGTTTGCTCTGCCAGCGTCGATTGCCATCGAGGTCTCCTTGACAGGTTTTGCCGGCCGGCTTGCTCTTCCTGAGTGCCCTCAACCGTCGTGGAATCGGTTGAGTCCGTGGCAGGCCTCGTGGTTGGTTGTCCGTACGTCCGTTCTTTTTAGAGAGGAGTCCTCCGGGCACCCTATTGCGTCCGTGCGACCGGAGGGCACGCCCGGCACTGCTACTGGAGCGATCCCGTCGTTCAGTTGTGCGTGGTAAAACTCCCTCTAACTATAAGACTGTCGAGCAGGGGTCAAAAATACATCTTTTTTCTGGAATGTGACGGTTCGTTATCTTTTTGCTTTTGTGAAGAACCTCGAATGTCTGTCTGCCGAATTGTTGGGCTGATCCCGGGAAAAGCCATTTCCTCAAGGTGCCGTTGCCACCCCAGGACCCGGAGCCATCAAAGGCGCAGCTAAGTCCATTGCACCCTTGCGTCACGAACCAGGCGACGGGGCGCACCGACAATCCCCAAGCGGGGTGATCCCCGTACGCGATCAACCGCTGCTCCGTGCCGTCTCGGTTCATAACGTAAATGCTGTCAGGACAAGTTCGGTTTGCGTCGCAGCCTCCTACAAACGGCACGACGAAGACGATTCGGGTGCCGTCCGGCGACGATGTTCGGA
>WNFX01036148.1_pt1 | contig 12464 bp, 11 predicted proteins | sample 5400111 | NCBI WGS metagenome assembly WNFX01 (sample SAMN13153363, study PRJNA577476) | soil metagenome | isolation source: 40 cm soil or saprolite under grassland replicate 1 | place: USA:California | collected 2016-06-15
CAGATGCGGTAAAGTTACCTGCGGGTACTTTGGTTATTACTTTTGAAAGTGAGCCGATGAAAATGAAACACTTTGCGACCGTGGCATCGTTTGTGACACTGGTCACATCCCTTCTGGTTACTGCGTCCTTTGCTGCGGGCCCAGGTTATCACGTGGTGAAAACCTACAAACTAGGCGGCGAGGGCGGCTGGGACTATCTCACGCTAGATCCAGCCTCACGCCATCTTTTCATCTCGCGCGCCACACACGTCATTGTGATCGACGCCGATTCCGGCAGGTCCGTTGGAGACATTCCGGATACACCCGGCGTGCATGGCATCGCCCTCGCCCAGGAATTTGGCCGGGGATTCATCAGTAATGGCCGTGAAGGGACCGTTAGCATTTTCGATCTGAACACACTGAAGACGTTGAACAAGGTCAAAGCCGGAGAGAATCCCGACGCCATTCTTTACGATCGCTCCAGCAAGCGCGTGTTTGCTTTCAATGGCCGCAGCCACGATGCCACCGCAATCGACGCCGAGAAGGGCACTGTCGCGGGCACGATCAAACTCGACGGCAAACCCGAATTCGCGGTCAGCGACGAGAAAGGCGAAATCTTCGTCAACATCGAAGATAAAAGCGAGCTGAGCGCAATCGATCCCAACAAGCTGGAGGTGAAATCAACCTGGCCGCTGAAGCCCTGCGAAGAGCCAAGCGGATTGGCTATCGATCGCAAGAACCGGCGCCTGTTTGCTGGTTGCGACAACAAGCTGATGGCGGTAGTCGATGCTGACAACGGAAAAGTAATCACGACGCTTCCCATCGGGGAAGGTGTCGACGCCAACGCATTCGATCAGGAGACAGGCTTCGCGTTCGCATCCTGCGGTGAAGGCGTGCTCACGGTGGCCCACGAAGATTCCCCAGACAAATTCAGCGCTGTCGAGAACGCTCCCACCCAGCGCGGCGCACGCACTATGGCGCTCGATCCCAAGACGCACCAGATTTTTCTGGTGACGGCAAAATTCGGCCCGAGCCCCGCCGCAGGCGCAGATAATCCGCGCCCACGGCCGGCGATTCTGCCAGACAGTTTCGAGGTGTTGGTGGTGGGCAGATAGCGGGTCAGATCAGGTCAGGTATGTACAAGCTAATTCCTCAATACAGGATTACTTCACCATAGCCAGACTCAAGGGCGATCCCGTGCGTGCCAGAGAACCCGTCCTGGCTAGTGTCCTAAGGATACTAGCCAGGTCCCGATTCACCACTGACGGGTTATAATCTCGCTGCCACAATGTCCTTCGCGGCGGAAACTCAGTTAGGACCTTACAAGATTGTTTCTCTCATCGGCTCCGGCGGAATGGGAGAAGTCTATCGTGCGCGTGATACTCGCCTGCTGCGCGATGTTGCGCTGAAAGTCCTACCGGCCTCATTCACCAACGATCCTGATCGCCTGCGACGCTTTGAGCAAGAGGCACGAGCCGTTGCCGCGCTGAACCATCCCAACATCGTCTCAGTTCACGACGTCGGCAATGCGAACGGAGTTCACTACATTGTCTCCGAATTGCTGGAAGGCGAAACCTTGCGCCAGCGAATCACGGCATCTGGAATGCCGGCCCGTAAAGCAATTGACCTGGCGACTCAAATGGCGAACGGCCTCGCGGCGGCGCATGAGCAGGATATTGTTCATCGCGATCTGAAGCCTGAGAACGTGTTTATTACCCGCAGCGGCCGCCTGAAAATCTTGGACTTCGGGCTCGCGAAACTTCGTAGGCTTCCTGGAACTGCAGAGAGTCTTGATGGCGTGACGGTGACCGAGACCGAAGCTGGCCAGGTAATGGGCACCGTTGGCTACATGTCGCCGGAGCAGGTGAAGGGCGAGACCGCCGACCATCGCTCTGACATTTTCAGTTTCGGCAGCATTCTTTACGAGATGCTCAATGGGCAGCGCGCGTTCAAGCGCAACACCAGCGCGGAGACGATGACAGCCATCCTGAATGACGAACCGCCGGAGTTTGCCGGACACACCGGTGCGATTGCCCCGGCGCTTGAACGCATCGTGTGCCACTGCATGGAGAAGCAGCCGAGTCAGCGCTTTCAATCGGCGCATGATATTGCCTTTGCGCTCGAATCGCTCTCCGGAATTTCGGGAGCAACGGCGACACCAGCCGCCCGCACACGTAGGCAATGGATTCGTCCAGCACTCGCTGCGCTGGTTTTGCTGGCGGCAGGACTTGCCTTGGGCGCGTGGCTTCGCCCGACTGTCCACGAGCTTCACCCCAAACTGCACCGCATCACTTTCCGCCGGGGAACGATCTGGAACGCGCGCTTCACTCCCGACGGCAATATGATTTACGGCGCCGCTTGGGAGGGCCGCCCGATCGAGCTCTATGCCGCACAAAACGGAAGCACGGAGTCAAGGCCATTGGGTGCGGCGATGACGGGCATCTTAGCGGTCTCCGGTTCTGGAGAATTGGCAGTCTCGACTAATTTCCAGCTCGAAGGCTTCGAGTCTTCGGGAATGCTGGGGCGGGCGCCACTGGGAGGCGGCGCACCGCGCGAAATTGCAGACGGGGTAGAGTACGCAGATTGGGGGCCGGATGCCGTGACCTTGGCCATCGTTCGGCGCGTAGGAGGGAAAGACAGGCTGGAATATCCACTCGGAAAGGTGCTGTACGAAACCGCGGGCTGGGTCAGCCATCCCCGAGTCTCGCCGGATGGAAAGTTAATCGCCTTCATTGACCACCCATTCGAGCGCGATGATGCTGGCAGCGTAGCCACAGTGGACCAGGCAGGAAACAAGAAGACGCTCACCGGTCAGTTCGTCAGCGCACAAGGGCTCGCTTGGGCGAAAGCAGGAAATGAGGTCTGGTTCACCGGCACCACGTCAGGATCAAGTCGCGAGCTGCGCGCGGTGACACTCTCCGGCAAAGAACGGCTGGTTTACTTGGGAACAGGGACCCTCACTCTTCACGACATTTTCAGAGACGGCCGGGTCTTGTTTTCGCGAGACGACTTGCGCGCCGGCATGATCGGTTTGGCTCCGGGTGAGAAGAAAGAGCGCGATCTCAGCTGGCATGACTGGACAGTCCCGCGGGACTTAAGCGATGACGGAAAGCTGATCTCGTTCGACGAGACGGGCGAAGCTGGCGGCGAGACGGGCGCACTGTATGTGCGAAGCAGTGATGGTTCTCCGGCTGTGCGTCTGGGCGAAGGTCGAGCTCCCACACTATCCCCGGATGGGAAATGGGCGTTGGCACGCGGCAGCAGTGCTCGACATGAACTGCTAGAACTGCCGACCGGCGCGGGAGACTCACGAATCATCTCCACTGGCGAAGTTCAGCTGCAATATGCTTACTTTTTCCCGGATGCGCGGCATATTCTGGAGGTGGGCAGCGTGCCAGGACATGGTTTGAGGCTGTGGATCCAGGATTCCAAGGGAGGAGCGCCGCAGCCGATCAGCCCTGAGGGCGCTATAGTCAGGCGCAGGAAATGCATTTCGCCGGATGGCAAGCGCGTAGCCGCTCGCGACCCAGATGAAAAAATCACTGTTTATCCGGTTGACGGCGGGAAATCGTTCCAGCTCGCGAACGTTCAACCTGGAGAAGAACCAGTGCAGTGGACGCTGGATGGCAAGGCCCTGCTGGTGGGGCGCCGGGAGGTACCCGCTCGAATCTTCATGATTAACCTGCTTTCGAACGAACGCAAGCTGTTGCAATCGTTCATGCCGGCGGACCCAACCGGCCTGTTTGGCAATGCGAGCCCAACCTTTTCGAGCGACCTGAAGAGCTACGTCTATTCCTACCAGCGCATCACTTCAGACCTTTACATTGTGGATGGATTGAAGTAGGAAGCGGTCCCTCACCTGGCGTGCTTATGGCTCTAGATTTCTCATTGTCAGGATAATGTTCGCTTCTCTTGCTGCGAACCTGCGATCTGGATCAACTCGGCTGGTCTGCTCCAACGGGGATGAGCACGGTAATTGCGCCGCAGTCTCCCCATAGCCGATCCGATTGCCGCCGAACTCATGGCTCCACGCGAGTGCTCAAATCAGCAGAATAGTTCGTTGACATTTTCGAAAACATGCAAGCCGCCGGAGACACCGGAGACACTCGGATGGCGTCCGCAATTCCAGCATTCATCAACAATTTTGGATATCGCTGGCGTGCTCGCAGCAAATCGCTGGCTGCCGTGTCGCGCTGTGCCGGGGTCAGCATCTCCGCGCTCTGCTCGCCTCGTTGAGGCGTGTAAAGGCTCATCCACATACGTACGACTTCAGGCCGCTCGCTCCAGAATCCAACATATTCCTCAAGGTACCCCGGCCGCTCCAACATAGGCCGCGTGATCGTCCCGTGAATATTCACCCGGCATCCTTCTATGTTCTTCAGGATACGTTCGTAAGTGGCGGGCTTGCGGCGAACATCATGATGCTCGGGCAGGCCGTCGACCGAAACCACGACCCGCACGCGCGGAATCTCCATCCAAGCCCGTGGAATCGGAATCACGGCACTGGTCACGACCATAGTGTGCACGCGCATCTCGCTTAGGATAGGAAGAATGAGGCTCAGTTCACGGTGACGGACAAGAGGCTCACCGCCCACCAGCGACACATGCAACGGCCGATGTAGCCGAACCAGTCGCACGACGCCGTCCACCAGCGCATCACCGCGGTAATCGCTTAAGCCGCGAAGCGTCACTGCTCCCCCGAGATGATTGTCCCCATATGCATAACAACCGGGACAACTGAGGGGGCACTCACGCGTAATCTCAATCGAAAGCATCGGCGTGTTTCCGAGAAGAATGGATTTCCAGGCGGCAAGCAGGTCGGAGATTCGCAATCCCGGCCTGCCATTGCTCTTATTCACAGAACACCTCTCATTCGCGTTGCCACAAACGTCGGGAGCGCGATGCGCTCGCAGGTTCAGGCGGCAGTATACCCCCGTGTTGTTTCAATACCTCCAGGGCAATCTTCCGCTTGCTGGAGGCGCAGGATGGCGGAGTCTGCACCATTACCAGGACAGCACCCTCCGAGAGGCACGCGTTGCAGTACTCCGCGTGGTCATGTGGCAGCCCCAGGTTCCGAAGAAACCAAATGAGATTTGGCGGTCGCCCGCTCAGCACTCCGAGAAGATCTATTTCGTGATCTGCAAAGCCGCTCTCAGTCAATCTGCGGATGGCGTCGGCCGCGCTAAACGGTTCGCAGAAGACGCCGGTTACCGGAGAAATAATCGTGTTGGACATCGCCTTTTCCAGATTCGCCACTAGAGAGAAAGTCCACCGGCTTTCGCATCGCCGGAAATGACGTTGGGTGGCCTGCATGGAGGTGACTAACAAAGACGGCTGCAAGTGAGCAGAAGCAACTCCGTACCACCTATGACGCGGCCAATCCGTGTCTGCAGTTGGCCTACCACCGCAAGCAGAATTGATGTAAGAATCACCACGATGGGAGGCGCAAAAGAATGAGCCGAATGAGGAGCCGTGCTTGGCAGTTCGTCAAACGCCGGAGTTGCCAGAACGGTGAAAACCGCAAGCACTGCGAGAAAAGCTATGCTGCATGTCACGAATCTGCGCACGTCACTAATTCCTTGGTTAGGTAGATGCTGTTTCCTGATCCCAGGTGCATGAAAAATTGAATTCTCGCATAGTTATTCCGGGGCCGCCGCGACGCAGCCAACCCTTCGGATTTTGTAGGCTCTTGTTGCCAAGCTGAACAGTTTGCTGCTGGGGAAATAGGCTTCTTTACGCTCAGCGCTTGTCCGGATAGAAGTAAATCACAGGCCCAGTTGAAAATCGCAGCTCGTTTTGTGAACTGCTGAGCAAGCGGACGCCCCGTAGCCGCCAGCCGAGCGACCGTTATTCGCTGTCAATTGCCCTTGTACGCCGACCCAACTTTCACGTTGCGAAATCTTGCCGGGGCCGCGCCGTGTCCGGTTCCCATCACTTGCTGCGGCTGCCCTTTGCCGCAGTGCGGTGTCCCCCAGAGCACCCACTCATCACGGGAGCAAATTGCGTCCAGGGAATTCCAGAACTCGGTCGTGATTCCCGAGTACGACGGATTTTTCAGCATGCGAGTGCGCTTGCCATTCTTAATTTCCCATCCGGCCTCACAGCCGAACTGAAAGTTGTAGCGCTTGTCGTCAATCGACCAGGAGCGGTTCGTCTCCATGTAAATGCCCGACTCGGTGTCTGCGATGAGCTGCTCGCGCCTGAGCGGTTTTTTCCCAGGAAGAATGCTGATGTTGGTCATGCGAATAATCGGCAGCCGATTCCAGCTTTCAGCGCGCAGCGTGCCGCCCGAGCGGCTCGCGCCGATAGTGTGCGCCGTCTCACGCGAGCTCAGATATCCGGTGAAAAGGCCGTTGGTGATAATCGGAGTGCACTGCGCGGGCACGCCTTCATCGTCGAAGGCAAAGGTCCCGAGTCCCGGCCCGTGCTCCTGGCGAGCATCGGCAACGATGTTCACCAGATCGCTGCCATAGCGAAGACTGCGAAGCTTGTCGAGCGTAAGGAACGAAGTGCCGGCAAAATTGGCTTCCATCCCAAGAACCCGATCGAGCTCGATGGGATGCCCGACAGATTCGTGAATCTGTAAACCAAGCTGCGAACCATCCAGAATGATGGTGTACACTCCTTCAGGACATTGCTCCGCCTTGAGCAGCGCGACGGCCTCCTCACCCACGCGACGGGCATTCTCAACCAGTTTCAGCTCCTGAACAAGTTCGTATCCTCTGTTCTGCCATTGGCCACCGTAAGAGTTAGGATACGACCTCTTCTGAATCTCGCTACCCGCAAACGCGTAGGCCGTGTAACCCACACCGGTCGTGTATTTCGTCTGATGAATGTTCGCGCCCTCCGAGGACAAGAGCCATTGCTCGTCGCGGCGGAAATTCATATTGGTCTCGGCGAGCGTCACGCCAGCGACGGACCGCAATTCGGAATCAATCTTCAGCAACAGTTCCAGATTCTGCTCGACCGATGTGGTAAATGGATCTGTTTTGTGAGGAGAAGTCCACTCGGCTGTGGCGGGCTTTTCCGGCGCCAACTGAACATCGCGCTGCTTCACACTAGCGGAGGCTTTGGCGATGGCCACGGCCTTGGCAGCCGTAGCTTCGACCGATTCCCTGCTTAGGTTGTCCGATGCGGCGAATCCCCATGCGCCATCTGCTATGACGCGAATACCGATTCCAAGCGACTCTGCATCCGACGCACTGCCAATCTTGCCGTTCTTCGTAGCCAGAGCGCGGCTGCGCTCGTCCACAATTCGGGCGTCAGCGTAGCTGGCCCCGCGAAGCGCAGCAATGTTCAGAGCCCATTCAGCGATTTCTTTCATAGCGAAATTCAAATCTATCACAGAGAACGCGGACGGTTTTCCTTCGCGTACCTTCGTGACCATTGTGGTTTGTTCAGGCATCCTTCACGTCATTTCGCACGGCGTGCCACTCGGTTTATCCTCTTGCCGTGACCATCTCGGTCGTGTTGATCACGCAGAACGAAGAAGCCAATATGCCAATGACGCTCGAAAGCGTGATGCCGCTGGTCCGCGAGGGACGAGGCGAGATCATCGTTGTGGATTCGGGATCGACTGACAGAACGCTAGAGATCGCGCGTTCGTATGGAGCTAAAATTTTCTCCGAGCCTTGGAAGGGGTTTGCGGCACAGAAGAATTCGGCCATGGACAAAGCCACATGCGACTGGGTGTTGCAATTGGATGCGGATGAAGCGCTGGAGCCGGAGTTGGCGGAGGAGATATGTCGGATTGGAATTTTTTTCTGGGCCGCTGGATCAAGCACGGCGGATTCTATCCCGATCCCAAGCTGCGCCTCGTCCGCCGCGGCGCAGGGAAATTCGAGGAATACGGCGCTCATCCCACGATGAAAGTTGACGGTCCCACCGGCAGGCTCAAACACGCACTCATTCACAACGCCTACCCTACACTTCGCAACTACATCGGTCACATGAACAGCTATTCGTCGGCGGGCGCGGGGATCGCACTGGAAAAAGGGCACCGCAGCTTCAGCTTCGTCAATATTCTGCTTCGGCCACTGCTCACCTTCGTATACAACTATTTCTTCCGCCTCGGATTTCTCGACGGCCGCCAAGGATTACTTCTGCACCTCTACCACTCCGTCTACGTTTCCTGGAAATACGCCAAAGCGTGGGAACTGGGACGAACAAAAGGGCTTGGTGGGAAAAAATGAGAATCGTCGTAATGATGCTAATGGCTGTTCTTGCTCTTTGCGCCTCCGGTGAGACGCAAGAGGACATTCCCTCGACGATTGAGCGGCTGAACCGCGAGTACACGCGCATGTACAATGCCGGCCAACTCGATAAGATCCTCGACTTCTTCGCCGAGGACGCCATGACACTGTCGCCGGATCAAGAGCCGGTGCGCGGTCGCGAAGCGCTGCGCCGCTACTACGAAGCGGCTTTTAAGCGGGAGCCTCACCCTGATTTGGTGGTAACCTCCATCCGCAGTGAGCAATCCGGCGACCTGCTTTATGAATCTGGCCGATGGACGCAGTCATTGCCCATGCCCGACGGCAAATCGCAGCAATTCACCGGGTATTACCTCAGCATCTACAAAAAAATCGGGGGCGGGTGGAAGACTGTGACGAGTACGTTCAATCTGCTCCAAGCGCTTCCAGCCCGCCCACCCGCGCAGAAGACCATTAAGTAATTGTGTAAACACGTAGCTCGCTACGTCTTGGGCTTGTTGTCTCGATTCGAAGATATAGCAACCTGCCCCTCTGGGCGGTATCATCAAATAGGCATGCCGGAAAAGAAGCCTCCCAAGCCGCAAATCGCGGAAAGCCCGATTGCAGACGTGTTTGAAGGACGTCATCCGTCTGACTCGGAGAAGGCGTGGGCAGAAAACATTCTCGCGCCCACACTAGAGAAATCTCCCGAGAAGCCGATCGGCGCACCCAGCGGCGTAAATCTTGACGAACACGGCCATGCCAGATTCACCACGATCTCCGGCGTTCCCATTCGGCGCCTGTACACGCAGGCTGATCTTCCCGAAGATTGGAATTACGATCACTACCTCGGTTATCCCGGTCAGCCGCCGTTCACGCGCGGTCGAGCACGGCGGCGGCGGCCTCTCAGTGGCTTTCGATCTTCCCACATTGATGGGTTACGACTCTGATCATCCTGCGAGCGAAGGCGAAGTAGGCAAGTGCGGCGTGGCCATCGATTCGCTCGAGGACATGGAAATCTTGTTCTCCGGCATTGATCTGGAGAAGACCACGGTTTCGATGACAATCAATTCTCCGGCGTCGGTGCTATGGGCAATGTACCTTGTGGTTGCAGAAAAACAAGGCGCGGACTGGAAGAAGATTTCCGGCACGATTCAGAACGACATTTTGAAAGAGTACATCGCACAGAAGGAATACATTTATCCTCCTGCGCCTTCGATGCGGCTAGTGGTTGACACGTTCGAGTTCGGCTCCAGGTTCACGCCCCGTTTCAACACGATTTCAATCAGCGGTTATCACATCCGCGAGGCGGGATCGACCGCACTGCAAGAGCTGGCATTCACTTTGTATGACGGTGTCGAGTACGTTGAGTGGGCGCGCCGCCGCGGACTCGATGTGGATGAATTTGGCCCTCGGCTCAGCTTCTTCTTCAACGCGCATAACGATTTCTTTGAAGAGATCGCAAAGTACCGCGCAGCGCGCAAAATTTGGGGTCAAGTAATAAAAGAGCGCTTTGGCGCAAAGAACCAGCGCACTTGGCTGATGCGCTTCCATACGCAGACTGCGGGCGTCTCGCTGCCGGCGCAGCAGCCGATGAACAACATTGCGCGTGTGGCCCTGCAAGCTTTGGCGGCAGTTTTGGGGGGAACGCAGTCTCTGCACACCGACTCCTACGACGAGGCCTTCGCGCTTCCCACAGAAGAAGCGGCGCGCATCGCGTTACGCACGCAACAAATTATTGCGTACGAATCAGGCGTCACCCAGACCGTCGATCCGCTGGGCGGCTCGTACTTCTTAGAAAACTTAACGCTTCAAATGGAGAGCGGTGCCTTGGATTATTTCGGCAAGCTCGATGCCATGGGCGGTATGGTCAAAGCGATCGAGCGTGGATATCCGCAGAAAGAGATCGCGGAAGCAGCGTACCAATATCAGCGCGCCGTTGAGGCCAAAGAAAAGATCATTGTCGGCGTGAACGAGTTCACAGTCGAAGAAGAGCCGCCGAATACTCTTTATATCGATGAGAGCATCGCGCGGCAGCAGTCGGCCAAACTGAAACTTCTTCGAGATCGCCGTTCCACTGACGAAGTGCAGCGCCGTCTCGACGCGCTGAAGAGAGCCGCTGCCCAAGAGCCGCGGGCTGAGTCGAATGGGAGTGTCTCGTCCGCGAACACCATGCCATTCATCATCGATGCTGTTCGCGCTTACGCAACTGTAGGCGAAATCTGCGATGCGCTGCGGCAGGTTTATGGGACGTACACGGAGGTGAGTGTTACGTAAAGCTGTCAAATCCTTTCAACTTGCAATCTTGAGCGGACCGGCGATTGCGTGAAGTCGCATTTGCAAGAAGAAGCGAAGAATCGTTCTTCCCCGCCGCCCCCCGCCCTTCGTGTACCATGGTATAGTGGTATAGTCGACGGGCGGAGAAACAATGGCACGCACATTCAATGGACAGATTCACGTCAGGGTTCCTACCAGCACCCATGCAGAAGTGGCTAGAGAAGCCTTCGAGAAGGGAACGCGGGATTTTCGCACAGGCGCTAATCGTCCGCCGGGCCCTCAGGAGCATTGATCCGTGGAAATCAATTGATGAAGTTCAATCCGCGAACCGGGCTATCTCTGCGCCAGAAGTTGAGCGTGCCGTCGCAAAAGCTGTGAAGCAGGTCAGAAAGAACCGGCGTGTATAAGAGTGCAACGCCTACGCCTGGTTATTGACACCAACGTCTTCGTGAGTGGGCTGATTTCGGGGGCTGGCTCACCGCCAAAATTCTTCGCGCCATTCAGAGGAAGAAAGTCGTCCACCTGGTTTCCGATCCGATCATAGAAGAATACTTGCGTGTACTCGAGTATCCACGCATCCGGAAATTCAAGAAGATTACAGATGCATTCATCGCGGATATTGCCGCTTACCTTATCTACCGAACCGAGCGCGTTGAATTAGTGTCGACTATAAAACTCAGCCGCGATCCGGCTGATGATGTATTCCTGGAGACAGCCGTGGATGGCAGGGCGGATTTATTGATCTCCGGCGACAAAACGGACTTGCTCTTCCTGCGAGAGGTTGAAGGCATTCCTATCGTGTCCGCGAGCGAGGCAGTGGTCCGCCTTGGGTTATAGCGCATAACTGAAGTAATGTTTTGATTTTTCAAACTCTCGGCTTAAACTTGCGCCGTGCAGAGGCAGACTCCAAGAAGGCGCCTCCCAGCGGACGTGTTGCTCATGGTCACTGCACTGGTGTGTGCTGTTGTTTTCACTTATTCAGCCGGTGCTCAACAGTCCGCCGAGGACTCTGGTAAGCCGATTGAACTCCCCGGAAAGCCGATTCCACCTGATTATTCCAAGCTTTCTGAGCACAACATCGAGTGGCTCAAGACTCAGCCCGCTCAAGCTCAGATGGAATTTCTGCTGGGAGGGGCGATTAATCACGATCACGGCGCGACTGACATGATCGCCAAGCTGGTGGAGGGCTGGCATGGCAAGCTGCATCGCACCGAGCGTTGGCAGGATCTGGAGACCACTGCGCTCTACTCAAACGATCTGCGCGTGCGGGCTGCCGCAATTGAGATCAATCTTGCGGTGAAACAATCTGGCGAAAACTGAAGACACGGCTAAGGAACTGATGGAATCAGGCAAGCAGCAGGAGAGCAATCGTCCTTGGGATGCATGGGAACTGGGCATGCTTGCGAGCCGCGGCATCGAGGCGGACCGGATTCACGAATTGCTCGTAACTTGGGCACATGACAACCAGCAACAGGCGCGCTTCTGGGCCGTTGAAGGATTAGCGCATATTGGGACCGAGGAGACAATAAAAGATTTCCTCGATGTGCTTCGCAACGATTCCTCAATGGATGTCCGGGAGCGCGCGGGATGCAGTCTGGCGAAATCTGGCATGCTAACTCGCGAGCAGCGCATGAAGGCTATGCCTGGACTGCTTGAACTCACCGATGATCCTTCGTTGAACGCGACTACCCGTTTATGGGTCTATCAGGCGCTGCCAACCTGGCGCAACTGGTACTCCAGCAAAGGCACCGAGAGGACGCAGGAATTTAGGCGGGCGGAGTCCTGGGCAGTGCTGGGGAACAACTGATCTTCTGTCGTGGACTAACGTTCTGCTACACTGTCCACCTTGCCAGGGCCTACTCGTAGACGATTTCTAGCGCAGTGTGCTACAGGCGGCGCACTCCTTTGTACTGGCTCAAAATCTTTATTTGCGGCAAAACGTGCTCCGAGCCTGCACTTCCCTTCTGAGCCGCGTGAGCGGATCGCGATCGCGTCCTATCCCTTTCGCAACTTCATCGC
>WNFX01013707.1_pt1 | contig 12463 bp, 9 predicted proteins | sample 5400111 | NCBI WGS metagenome assembly WNFX01 (sample SAMN13153363, study PRJNA577476) | soil metagenome | isolation source: 40 cm soil or saprolite under grassland replicate 1 | place: USA:California | collected 2016-06-15
CCTTGCAATAGAAAGGAGAAAATCGATACATCGGGCGGAAGAATCCACATAAGCCATGTTACTGAGCCCTCGTTAACAATATATCGACCCGCAAATATCAATAAGACGCGATCGGCGGTGATTGTTTGTCCAGGTGGAAGTTATATAAACTTATCAATGACACATGAAGGTTATGATGTAGCTAAAGAATTAAATAAGTATGGTATCACTGCTTTCGTGCTAAAATATCGGTTGCCCAACGATAGCTGTATGCAGAACAAAGAAATTGGTCCGCTTCAGGATATACAGCAAGCCCTTATTCTTGTTAAAGCCCATGCTAAAGAATGGGGAGTTGATTCGTCAAAGCTTGGAGTGCTGGGTTTTTCGGCCGGTGGGCACCTCGTTTCAACCTCGCTCACTCATTTCAATACCTGCTATGCGGATAATCCATTGGATATTTCTGTTCGTCCTGCATTTGGCGTTTTGATCTATCCGGTGATTAGCTTCCAGGAAGAAATAGCACATGCGTTTTCACGAGGTAATTTATTAGGAAAGAAACCATCAAAGGAAAAAATGGATTTGTTTTCAAATGAGAAGCAAGTTACGCCGCAAACACCACCCTGTTTCTTAGTACATGCAGAAGATGACAAAACAGTGCCGGTGAAAAATAGTATTCGTTTCTATGAAGCACTTGTAGATAATGAGATAAAAGCTGAAATGCTGATTTACCAAAGTGGTGGGCACGGCTTTGGCCTTGTCAATCCATCTACAAAAGAAGCATGGATGGATAAGGTTATTCTTTGGCTTCAGCTAAATGGTTTTTATCAATCGGATAAATAGAAAATCGGAATATTTAGTTATTTGTCCATTCACTCAATAAATGTTTTTGTTTTTCTGTAGCTCCCACTAGTGGAAATATGTGAACGTCGGGATACTGGTAACCCATTATCAACACATTTACTTGCACCTTACCGGCAGGTTGTTGCACTTCCATTGTTACGGTATCGCCGATTTTTACTGCTCGAATAAGCCGGTGAAAATCCCTTGCCCTAACCACAAGGGTTCCATTTACTGATATTATTTTATCACCCGTATGCAAACCTGCCTTTGCCCAACAACTTGCAGGGTTGGTAATTCCAAGCCGAATGAAGTTTTCATTTGGATTCTGCCATGAGTAGACTCGTAAATCGGGAGATGTTTTGCCATCAGCAGATAAAACATCTTTCCATTCAATAGTAAGTTGCATGCCAATCAGCTTAAGCCATTTACTAAAATCAATTTGCCTGCTTCCAAAAACATGGTCCTGGAAAAATGAATGGACATTGCAGCCGCAAATCCCATGTACAGTTTGTTCAATGTCTGTTGATGTAAATCCTTTTTCACCGCTAAAATCCTCCATCATTTTTCTCATCACATCGTCCATAGATTTTCTTCCATTCGTCGCATCAAGAATGATAAGATCAAGTATAGCCCCTAAAACTTCACCCTGCAAATGTGTGCTACCAGAATAATCACCAAGCATACCCGTTGGTCCATAAGAAGCAAGACTTATTTTTTCCGCTGAATATTTCACATATGCCGGGGTCTGAGAATAGCGTCTTATAAGATTTTGCAGATGCAAAATTCTTGTAGAATCAAATCCTGGAAGACCAGCACGACGACGCAACAAATCGGCATAGAAAATGGTTAACCCCTCGCTCCACCAAAGCCCTTTCGAAAGAGTTGGTGTTTTATAACTTACATCACTATATTCAACCGGATGAATCCTCACCAGGTTCCAGGTATGAAAGTACTCATGGGCTATTTCGCCGATATAACTTGTAATATCTTTTGAAAGATCATCACTTGGAGCACCAATAGTGACGGAATTATTATGTTCCAGCGCCCCGAATGCGCCATCCTGCAGAAGAAATGAATATTCGCGGTAAGGCAGACGCCCGAATAATGTATTGGTTTGTTCAACAAACTTCTGAATATAGCTCACCAGAGTTGTTGTATCGAACGGAACCCCTTTCGGTGATGACCAGTAGATAACACGGTGCGGCGTGTTGTCAACCGTAAATGACCAGCTCCTGAATTTTCCAATGAAGATGGGATCATCTACTAAAATTCCAACGGATGGCGAATAGAATGTATTTGGATCCGATGTTGATTGAAGACCAGTTGCTATTTGCCAGCCTGCTGGTATGTTAACTATTACATGCGAGGGGATAAGTGTGGCTCCCACAACATACATAAACGAGTGCGGCCCACCTACTAGTCCGCCGGTCGGTGTAAGAAACGCTTTCCATGAAGACCTGAATTGATCATCCACAAGAGGCAAGTGAATCCGGTAATGCAAAACGGCTTCGCCTCCATTGGTCGTTATTTTCCATAAAGCACTGTCCTCACGTTGTATACTGCCTGTCCCTTTTTTTGCCTGTGCAGTGAAGTTTTCTACAAACCTCCAATAGCGGTCATCATACTCCGGGTGTGCAACCATTGCTACTCTGAATGTATCAGGAATATTTTTTATTCTCATTTCCATTTCAAAAGAGGAAGTATCATTTGCATTAACACTCAGGATATAATTAACTACAGGTTGTTTGCTATCATACCTGATCTCTATTGCTTCGGTCCAGTGTTTCAACGGGTGCTGGGCAAAAGCCAACCTACTAATCAAGACGGCTGTGATGGCTAGCGAATATTTTTTTCTCATGTCTTTGAATTAATAATGCCAAAATAGATTGAACAAGCAGGAAGAAAAAACTATTTACATTAGTTGCCGCCCTGCCTTGATGAAACGCTGTTCCGCCATTCATAAATACACAACGGCAGAGTTTTTGTGAGCAAACCATTCAAACTGCGAATTATGAAAACAGGAATCTTCTCAGTGATTATTATCATTTTTTTTATTGCCTGTAATAATCAATCAACATCTTCGTCATCCAGTGCTGATTCAACTCTAAAAGAGACTGCAAAAGCACCAGCCATTAAGGAAGAAAGTGTAACATATTCTGCCGGTAACGTCACCATGAACGGATACATAGCCTACGACGCAAATAAAGAAGGAAAACGGCCAGCCGTATTGGTAATTCCGGAATGGTGGGGCTTGAATGATTATCCGAAGATGCGGGCAAGAAAACTTGCTGAGCTTGGTTACATTGCTATGGCTATTGATTTATATGGGAATGGAAAAACGGCTGAGAATCCCGATGATGCAGGAAAATATGCCATGCCGTTTTATCAAAATCCGCAAATGGCAAAGGCAAGATTTGATGCTGCAATGAATAAATTAAAAACATACAACCAGGCTGATACAAATAATATGGCTGCGATTGGTTATTGCTTCGGAGGGGCCGTGGTTTTGAATATGGCAAGAATGGGTGATAATCTAAAAGGCGTTGTAAGTTTTCATGGTAATCTTGTCGGTGTACCACCAGATAAAAATCTGCTTAAAGCAAAAATTTTAGTTTGCCATGGAGCAGATGATAAATTTGTGCAACAAACGGAAGTAGATAAATTCAAAAAGCAAATGGATTCTATTGGTGCTGACTATACATTTAAAGCTTATCCCAATGCTACTCATGCCTTTACTAATCCGGCGTCTACAGAAAATGGAGAAAAATTTAAAATGCCAATAAAATATAATGCTGCTGCTGACTCCGCATCATGGAATGATATGAAGGATTTTTTTGCAAGGATATTTAAATAAACGATTGGGCTCTGAATATTTTAAACTTTTTGAGTCAGGAAATCTTAATCATGTTCTACTAATGTCTTTACTTCAATTTTTTCGAGATCGTGATCAGCCGGGCCCGTCAGCACCTTGCCTTCGTAGGAATATCTTGCTCCATGACAAGGACAATCCCAGGTTTGCTCGGCATTGTTCCATGCTACTGAACATTTCAAATGTGTACAAATAGGATTGATGGCATGCAGTTCTCCGTGCTCATCCTTATATAATGCAACCTTCTCACCGTTGTACTTCACCACGTTTCCCTCGCCAGGCGCCAATTCTGCAAACTCTTCCAGCTTTTCTTTATCGAACCATTTACCTACGAATTTCCTCAACACATCCACATTCTGTTTGATGAATGAAGTAAATCCCGCAACTGGTTTAATGCGATTCGGGTCAAACAATTTTATGTAGGGACTTTCTCCTTTAAGTATCATGCGTCTTAATAATAAGGCAGCTACACTGCTATAAGTCATTCCATTTCCGCCGTAACCAGTGGCAACAAAAATATTTCCGGGATGGCCCGGCAAATGACCAATATAGGGAAGTCCATCAACAGGCTCAAAATATTGCGACGACCATTTGAATAGGATTTCATCCACGGTAAAATACTTCCGGATATAACTTTCTAATCTCAAAAAACTCGATTCTGCATTGTCTGCCTGTCCTGTTTTGTGATCCTCCCCTCCCACAATCATGTACTCTTTTCCTTCTATTTTTTGTGAACGGATGTAATGATAGGGATCGTACATATCATATACGAGGTTTTGCGGATATTTCTTATTCCTGATGGTAAACGCCATCGCATAACTGCGCCAGGGTGCGCAGCGCAAATGCACAAGATTTACTCCCGGCGGTATATGCGTCGCATAAATAAGATTAACGGCACGAAAATTTCCATTTGTTGTTTCAATGGTAAGTCCTTCCGTATCTTCAACTGACTCTACGCGGGTATGTTGCAGAATAGTTCCACCAGCATCCTCAAATGCCCTTGCAAGCGCATAAACATATTTTAAAGGGTGAAATTTTCCCTGTCCTCTTACCTCAATTGATTTTTCGTATTCAATATTTACGGGCAAAGAAAGATCATAAGAAACGTCAAGACTCACATCCTGGCAAGCTTCATAAATTTCATCAAGCTCTTCAGTCTGTTCTTTCGTTTGCGAGAAAAGATAAGCCGAAGCTTCTTCAAATCCGCAATCAATTTTATAGGTCGCTATATTTTCTTTTATAAGATCGATTGCTTCAGCAGTCGCCCATGCAACCAACTGCGCATTTTCTTTTCCAAAATTTTTTATAATCGTAGTATAGGGTGTATCAAGCAACGTATTCAGGTGGGCTGTAGTACCACCTGAAGTACCAAAGCACAAATTATTTGCCTCAATCACTATACATTTTTTGCCGGCATTTTGCAATAATAATGCGGTGCTGATGCCGGTAATTCCGCCGCCTACAATTGCGACATCATAGATTGTTTCAATGTCGGGATCATTTTCCGGCCGGTAAATTGGCATTTCATTTTGCCATAAGCTTGTGCAGGATCCGTCTCTTTGTACCATAAGAAAAAGTTATTAAGTGAAATACAGAGAGTTCAATTTTCCTGCCACTTCTATTAAAAAAACCAAAAGGCAAGAAACAAGAGCCAATTAAAGATGCACAGTATTTGATATTTGTGATTTGGTTCTTGATTTTATTCTTCCCTGTGATATAATTTCCGCAATTCACCCTTTGCTCTTTCCATGGGTTGTTTTTCTTTCTTAGTTAGGTTTTTTCCGCCGCGATTAATATAAAAATTCAGCATGGACATTGCCGATTGAAAAGGAGTTCCTTTTTTTCGTTTGCTTTTTTCAGCTGATCGCTTTAATGATCGTGCAATTTTTTTGGGATCCTTTTTCTTTTATCGAAGGGCAACATTTATCTCAGTTTCAAATACAGTTGTTAATGCAGCTTTGAAGATTCTTCACAAAAACTATTCCCTGAATTATGGGATTACTTCAAACAAAAGGAACTGCGTTTTTTGAAGTGGTGAAAAATTATCATCAGATACAAATAATAATGTTCGATGACCATTTGGCAAGTCTGGTCCAAATGTCACTCCTTCGATATTGTCGGTATAACGACCAAGCTCATCCATGTTCAGTAATAATTTTTTGCTTGCAGGCCGTATTTCCTGGGTAAAGCCTGCTGCCATAAGATCGGTAGCGGATTTCAAACTCGCTAGAAAAACTTTTATGGTACAGGGAAGACGGCCTGTGGAAAAAGATCGTTCCGTCACAATCAGCTGATCATTGCCAATCCACAAAAGATCGGGTACGCCATTTATCTTAAAAGAATTGACTGGTGTTGGCGGATGAGCTACCGCTTCGATTCTATAAAAATACTGAGCAACGGGAATTCTCTTTTCTGCATCAAATTTTATAATCCGAATTAATGCGGTCGAATCATTTAGTCCAGCCCTTGGCCCATCTTCGTAGATAGGCTCTTCAACATTTACAAAAAGATATCTATAGTCATTTGTAAAACTGATTCCTTCAAACACACCATTTTGTCTTGGGCCATTTTCCGTAGCACGCATGTGCATATTTGGCGGCAATGTGAAACTATCCTTGTAATTACCGTTTCTATCAATGGCTATCACCGATGGATCTTCGAGTACATTGTTTCCCGGTCTTACAATTCTTTCTCCCTCGCTGGTCCAAACCAATTCATCCTTCGCCGCATTGTAGCGAATACCCTCCGGGTCAGGCGTATGTAGCGGATCCTGTTTCGAATTCGGATAAGGCTTTCCATCTCGCTGCAATAAATCCTTGACATCAATAAATTCAATACTGTCGATCCTATTTTCGTTTAAAGAAATTCTTGCCATGTAAAATCGTGCAGGGTTAATCGCGGAGCGATCATCAGAGATGATATAATATACTCCGTTCCTTGAATCATAATCGATTCCTGACAAACCTCCGATAGTAGTTCCTTTGAATTGCTTGCCATTCGGAACATCATATTCACTCAAAAATTTTAATTGGGAAATGGAATTGGTTTTTATACTACCTCTTGTCTTTTTTGAGGATGAGCATGCAAAAAAAGAGGGCAGAAAAAAAATGAGAATGACTTGAATCCGCATTGAATTAGTTTGGAGACAAAGGTGCACATCCCGATGCAATAAAAAAAGTCATGCGGTTTATTTCAAGATTATTGTTTTTATCTTTAGCCATGCTTCATGAAAAACAGGTAAAATCTGTTCTCAATAAACATAAACAACGTGATAATTGGTTTCTTGATGAGTATTCGATAAATCCTTATGAAGGTTGCAGCTGCAATTGCCTCTACTGCTACATCCGCGGAAGTAAGTATGGAGAGAATATGGACGAAGGCCTTGTAGTAAAAACAAATGCACTGGAGGTTTTGGAAAAACAACTAGCGGCAAGAGCTAAAAAAAATCAATATGGAATTGTAACGGTGGGGTCTGCAATCGATGCTTATATGAAACACGAGAAAAAACTAAGACTAACTGAAGGGGTATTGAAATTGTTACTGAAGTACCGGTTTCCTGTTTTCATAAGTACAAAGACCCAACTGATCTTAAGAGATATTGAAATACTGAGGCAGATTGATAAATCGGCAATTCTTCCTGAAGATTTGAAAAATAGTCTGGGTCGTGGAGTTATTTTATCGACATCCATCTCAACAATTAATTCAGAAGTATGCAATATGCTTGAGCCTGGTGCCGCAACACCAGAGGAAAGATTAAGGATATTAAAGCTATTACGCCAGGAAGGATTTTTGACGGGGGTAAATGCTATTCCAATTCTTCCATTTATCAGCGATACCGAAGAAGAACTTGAAGAAATAATCGTTGCTGCAATGCAAGCAGAAGCGGAGTACGTGTTGATTGGGGGCTTGACATTGTTTGGCAGTCAAGCCGCCAATAGCAAAATTCTTTATTTTAATTTTTTAAAACGTTATAATCCTTTATTAATTCAGAAATATGAAAAACTGTATGGAATAAATTTCTTTCCGCCTAAGCAGTATTTGCACGAGTTGAAAGAAAAATCTGAAAAGCTTTGCGCCAAACATGGAATCAGAACAAATATATTGAATCGAAATGCAGAAGGAACTCAAAGAAATACAACAGTCTCTCAAAACAAACTCTTCTGAAAGCAATAAAGAGTTTTTTGAGAAGATGGTGCCCGGCAAACTAAAGATCTATGGAGTAAAAACTCCGGTACTAAATGAACTTGTAAAAAAATATAAAGCCGGATCGTTTGATTTGGCAGAAGAACTTTGGAATTCCGGTGCGTTGGAAGAAAAAATAATTGCGATAAAAATTATGGAGAGACGGGCAAAACTGACCCTGGTCGATTGCTGAAATTATTCAGGAAGTTTTCAAAGGAGATTGACAACTGGGCCGTTTGCGATGGATTGGGGATGCAGTTTTTAAGAGGCATTGTCAAAACCCATCGAAAGGAAATTTTTGATCTCGCAAAAAAACTCAGTCATTCAAAAGATCCATGGCAGCGAAGACTATCACTCGTAATGGTAGAATGGTACACCAGGCACAATGATGCGCATAGGGAAATTAATGATCTGGTTCATCATCTTCAGAATGACAACGAGTATTACGTAAAGAAGGCTGTGGTTTGGATCAAACGGAATTTTAAAAAAGGAAAATGAATCTTTTTCACCACATAGGTACATAGAAACATGGACTCACATAGCTATTGTGTAACTATGTGCCTATGTTTCTTATATGTGGTTAATCTTGCGGATAATACACTTTGTGTTCTTTGTGTTTTCTTGGTGCTCTTTGTGACCCGAAAAAATGGGACACAAAGAACACAACGAATCACAAAGTTCACAACGAAATTGCAGAGTAGAATTCTGAACGTAAAAGTGAGTGATCCTTCGACAAGCTCAGGATAAACTGCGACGTTATGCTGAATAATGAAAAGCAACTTGAACGGAGCGTCGCAGCAGGTGATGATAGTAGTCATGCAGCTGGTCACCCAATCACATACATCATTAAAACAAAAGTCCCACCAATCAGGCGGGACTTTTCCAACACACATACTCTGTTCTAAAAACGACTAGGGTAACAAGATAACTCGCTGGCTGTTTCCATTATTCCAGGTCAGCAATGCTTTATTATCGCAGTCTCCATTATTGGGGAAACCATAATCAAGTTTCAGCACACGATCATTGATCTGAATTTTTAAGGTGCCGTCGCTGATCCAGGGACAAGCAACTTTCTTGATCAACGGATCAATGGTTTCAAATTTTACAACTACGCCATTATTGTATTTGATTTTTGCCCAACCAGTAATTTCAAACACGTCATCTCTCACAATTCTCGTGTCCATGCCCGCAATTTGCTTTTTGTATTTGAAACTTTCATAGCTATATCCCCTGCCGCTGCGGAAAGTAACCTTGCCACCAACTACCTGCACAGTGAACTTAATAGTATTGTTTTCACTCAGGTTGCTGATGATCTTGGTGCCTTCAAGATGCACATGGTTAAGATAAAAATTCACGAATGTAATTGTGAGCACCGAACCCGGGTGACGGATTGGGCCGGTAAGATGAAGGACGATTTTTCCACTGCGGAGCTTTCCATCAGCACCAACACAACTATCACCAAAATCTATCGTGATCGTTTTAGGATAAGTGCTGTCATTGGGCTCTACGCTAATTGTTGCACAAAGACCGATGGCTGCACGCAGCTCTGCGAAATCAGGATGATAAAAGCGATCAGTGCGACCGATGGAAGCTGTATTGTCCTCATCGGCTGCCGTCATACTTACATCAGTCACATCATCAAAACTGGCGTCGGCTTGCGCACTTTCATCAGAGTAAGTGGCGGCTTGTTCTTCGGTGACTGTAGCGTCTGAATTGTTAAGACTTGATTCTTTCTGACAAGAGAATAAAAATGTTGTGCTCAGAAATATACTCACAACAATGATGATCCGGTTAATTGAGATTATTTTCATGGCTATACTTTTAGGGTTCTGGAAAAATGAATTACGCATTTTAAGAACCGGTTGCATGAAAAAAGTTTAAATGCCGGTTAAAAAAATTATTTTCCCGCATTGAATGAAAGAAATTTTCGGTTATATAGGCAACTGGTTCCGCTATGTAAATAAAAAACTTTTAACTCTTTGCAGTTTGCAGACTGCTATTCTCATTTACCTGAATTATCATAACCAGTTGGAAGCGAATCTTATTAACTCTGAAATCCTTTCTTGGCCTGCGTTTACGGGGCATTATATGCTTTTTGCACTGGCTTTTGCATTGCCTTATTTTTTTTGTGAGACCATTGAGAAAAAAAAATTCTTTGACAGTAAACCTTTTATGATTTTGCTGGTCGTGGCGCCAGCCATTTTTTCTTTAAAGATGGCCTTGATCACACGATTCCCATTTTCAAACGATTTGGATTGGAATGAATACTGGAACCAGGTTTATTATTGGCCCATTCGATTAGCAATCGTTACGGCTATTTTGTTTTTATTGTGGAGATTATTTGATAAAGAGCAACCATTTTACGGAATTACAACAAGGAATTTTAAATGGACACCTTATGTGCTGATGTTACTATGCATGGTGCCCTTGATTGCTGCCGCATCTACACAACCAGATTTTCTTGCCATGTATCCAAAGCTAAAATCAATATTGCACATTGATGATAATATTCATCTTTCATGGTTTCATAAATTGTTATTTGAGCTTTCTTATGGCAGTGATTTTTTAGGCATTGAAATTTTCTTTCGCGGTTTTCTCATTCTCGCATTTATAAAATGGGTTGGTAAAGATGCAATTTTGCCCATGGCCTGCTTTTATTGCACTATACATTTTGGCAAACCCCTTGGTGAATGCATTAGTTCTTATTTTGGAGGAATACTTTTGGGAATTGTGGTGTACAATACAAGATCTATTTACGGAGGGTTGATCGTTCATCTTGGAATTGCATGGCTAATGGAGATTGGCGGATATATTGGAAACCCCCTGTCCCCCTAAAGGGGGAACTTAGGGTCTAACTGGTTCTGCATCGAAATTTCAATTTAATGAAACTTTATAAAGCCCGTTTAGGGGTTGGGGCAAAAAATGCTACAAGCCTGTAAGCCGGATTCTGTCGTGGGCTATCATTTATCTGTCCCGATAATTACTTACCGGGATCAATCTGCCTACCCTGGATCGTGTCCACCTTTCGGCGGATCTAAGACGAGCAGTCCTGGCGATCCTATACGTGGCATTTCAGCATGCAAGGTTTACCCGCAAATAATGTTACCATTAAAAGCCGTGAGCTTTTACCTCACGTTTTCACCCTCATCCGCCTAAGGCGGACAGTTATTTTCTGTGGCACTTTCTGTTCCCGACGAGTCGGGACCCCCGCTATTCACGGGGTGCATTGCTCTATGCTGTCCGGACTTTCCTACTCGCTCAAGGACGAGTCGATAGCCTGGCTTGTAGCAAAAGTTTTTATGTAAAGAGCGAACTGCAAAAATAACTATTGATTGTGGAATTGAAATGATTGGGTAATTAAAAATTATCCGCAGGACTCTGTGAATGATATCCTGTGGAGTTTATCCTGAGCGAAGTCGAAGGATCGCACCCTTCAACGTTCGGTAATTCTGCCGACCTTAGTTTGCATGGTTATTACTGAATTTCAGTAATTTTCTTTATGGACATCCAGACAACCATTTAAAAATGAAAATATTGATCCTGGGTTCAACCGGCCGCACAGGACAAGAACTGGTTAAACAAGCTCTCGGTAAGAATTATGAAGTCACGGCTCTCGCCCGTGATGCGGCTAAGCTCAACGTGAAACATGAAAGACTAACTGTTGTCGAAGGAAATGTCCTGGACAAAGAACTTTTAATGAAGACCGCAGAAGGAAAAGATGCAGTACTGAGTGCTCTTGGCACTGGCAAATCATTAAAGTCAGGTGATTTAATTTCAAATTCAGTCAGCCTTTTAGTACCTGCGATGAATAAAAAAAAAGTAAAGCGATTAATTTTTCTTTCTGCTTTTGGTGTCGGACAAACTTTTGAACAAGCAAGTTTTATTCAAAAACTCGCATTTCGATTATTCTTAAAAAATATTTATGCTGACAAATCGAAGGGAGATGAGCGGATACGCAATAGCAACCTTGATTGGACAATAGTTTACGCCGTTTTACTTACCAATAAACCGCTCAAAGGGAAATACCAGGCTGGAGAGAAACTGCCAATGAATGGGTTGCCAAAAATTTCACGGGCAGATGTTGCTGATTTTATGCTCCGGCAGCTTACAGATAGTACATTCGTAAAGAAAGCTCCAATCATAATGAGTTAGTTTTTTGAACAGGATGCCCTTTAAAAAAGGCGCTCGCTAATTATCTGCTTAAATTTTTACTAAATTCACAAACAATTCAACTATCGTGAATCGCCGTAAAGTATTGAAACAGCTTGCCATCGCCACCGGCGGCCTGATCACACTGCCGCAATGGATGATCAGTTGTGGAATCAGCGATACAAATGTTCACGTATCTTCATTTTCTTCAAGTGAACAACAGCTACTGGCAAGCATTACTGATACTATCATACCGGCAGGAAACCCGATAGCTATCGGGTCTATTGGCGCTTTATCTGTTGGTGTAGATAAGTTTTTACAAAAACTTATTGATGACTGCTATGAAAACGAAGTAAAAGATAATGTGAAGCTTCAATTAAACAAATTGGAGAAATCGGCTAAAGTTGAACATGGAAAATCATTTGCCGACTGCATGCAAAACCA
>WNFX01005543.1_pt1 | contig 12462 bp, 11 predicted proteins | sample 5400111 | NCBI WGS metagenome assembly WNFX01 (sample SAMN13153363, study PRJNA577476) | soil metagenome | isolation source: 40 cm soil or saprolite under grassland replicate 1 | place: USA:California | collected 2016-06-15
CCGACACCACGCCTGGGACCCGCTCAAACCCGTCAAACTGCTCCTGGCCAGCTGAACGACTTTGCCGGAGCCCTGGGTCCACATCAGCGTTGCGGAGGTCCTCACGCACGCTGACAACATCCAGCAGCTCGCTGGCCGCGCGCTCGGGCTGCTGCCGTCGCCCACGAGTGGCACCGCCGACGGATTGGAGTGGGAAGGACCAAGCGGTCAAGTGGCTGAGCGCAATCGCCGCATGGTGGCAACGCCGCGAGGAATGGCCCATCTATCGCTGGGATTTCTCCAAGTGCCGCCACTGCGGGGAGCCTATCCGACTACAGGGTGACCGTCGGTGGGTGGATCCGCGCGGGAGGCTTGAATGCATGCCCGATGTTTACCACCAGCCGATGCCAAAGTGGCTACGTCGTGCCTGAGTCTCACTCGGCTTATCGCTTGCCCGCTGTTCCGCGACGGTTGAGCACGTCGACCTGGCGCTGCTCGTCGAGGAGCGGCATCTGGCCCGTAGCTGTCCCATGCGCGCGGTCGGACTCTGTTCAGCCCATTAACGACACGCCGCGTCCACTCATCATTTATGGAGAGACCGCCACAAAGAGGAAGAGGAGGCCGAAGACTCCGAACCCGGTGAAAAGGACAGCCGCCACCAGACGAGCGGCGCCCTGCGCGTTGAGCGCGTTCGAGACGAAGACCGCCGCAGTGGCGGGAAGTAGGGAGCTGAGCGCCAGTGGTCAGCTGGCCGACGGTGGCCTCTCCGCCGCCGGCTTCGCCCCGGTGGTCCGGTGAATCGTCCTGCGGGGTCTTCGCACCGGACCGGGTCGGGGACCCCGGCAGGCCGGGGCGGTCGTTCTGCTGCGTAGGCGCACCGGTGCCGGCCATCCGACTCGCTCTCGAGCAGAGGGTCACCCTGTCCACCCGGGTGGGGTCAAGACAAAATCTTGGTGATCTCCAGCCGCTTGCGGCCACGTCGTGCCGAGACCGGGGGCAGCGTACGGCAGACTGCCCAACGTGACGGCGCTCTCCGCGACCATGGACACCGCGTCCCTCCGGAAGGCACGCGGCGCCTTCTTCACCCCTGACCCGCTGGCCCGCTACATCACCGACTGGGCCATGCGAACGGTGCATGACAAGGTATTGGAGCCGTCCTGTGGGGAGGCGGCCTTCCTACTGGCTGCGGTCGACCGCCTAGCTGTGCTCCGCGAGTTCGCCCCAGCCCACCCTGTCCCACAGCTCGATGGGATCGAGTTGCACGCGACGTCTGCCCAGGCAGCCCGGGACCTGCTGGGCGCAGCCGCGGTCGACGCACGAATTCGGGTCGGGGACTTCTTTACTTTCGAGCCGACCGGCTCGTACGACGCCGTTATCGGCAACCCACCATATGTTCGTTATCAGAACTTCTCCGGCGATTCCCGTGTGCGGTCGCGGGCGGCAGCACTGCGGGCTGGCGTTCCGCTCAATGGATTGGCGTCCTCTTGGGCCGCTTTCACGGTTCACGCCGCCCTGTTCCTTCGGCGTGGCGGCCGGCTGGGCCTGGTATTGCCCGCGGAGCTCCTCACGGTCAACTACGCGGCCGAGGTCCGCCGCTTCCTTATGGAGCGTTTTGCACGGGTCGACCTCGTTCTCTTCGAGGAGCGCGTCTTCCCTGGTGTCTTGGAGGAAGTTGTCCTGCTGCTCGCGGCGGGATGCGACGAAGGCCCGACCGATCACTGCCGGATATACCGGGCCCGCAATGGGGACGAGCTTCCGACCGCCGGCTTGGTGAGGTTGTGGCGACCCGACCGGCCGGATGCAAAATGGACGACGTCGCTCCTTTCTGTCGACATCGCCAGGCCCTATTCAGATCTCTCGAGCGGCCCGGGCTTCGCCCTACTCGAAGCCTGGGGAGACACAACGTTGGGCATGGTCACAGGGAACAATCGCTATTTTGCGCTTTCGCCGGACCGAGTTAGACAGCTTGGCCTTACGACCTCCGATGTCATCCCACTATCTCCGCCCGGCTCACGCCACCTACGAAGCCTCTCGTTTACCACGGCAGCATTGGGAGAGATGGGCAGGCGAGGCGCTGCGACGTGGCTGTTCCGACCAACTGGGGAGCCTTCGGGGGCCGCCCGCGCGTATATCGCAGCAGGCGAAGCGTTGGGGGTCGAACGCGCATACAAGTGCCGTACTCGCACCCCCTGGTGGCTGGTGCCGCTCGTTCGCCCCGCTGATCTGCTGCTGACCTACATGAACGCCGACACTCCGCGCCTATGTGCGAACCGTGCCCGGGTGCGTCACCTGAACTCCGTCCACGGAGTCTACCTGAAGCGGGGCCTCCGCCGCCTCGGCACCGATCTTCTTCCGCTCGCTTCGCTCAACTCGATGACCCTTCTCGGCGCTGAGGTCGTAGGTCGAGCCTACGGGGGAGGGATGCTTAAGCTGGAGCCCAGGGAGGCGGATCGACTCCCGCTGCCCGCCCCGGCGCTTGTCGCCGCTGCCCGCAAGTCGCTGTTGGCGCTCCGGCAGCAGGTCGCGAGAGCGCTTCGCGCCCGAGGGCTCTTGGAAGCAGTCGACCTCGTTGACTCTCTGCTGCTCGTCGGGGAACTCGGGATTCCCCGAGGTGACATTCAACCACTCCGCGATGGCCATGCCGAGCTGATGACGAGGCGCATCTCCCGTGGCGCGTCGAAGCCGGAAGCCTGAGAGTATGCCTCGAGAACCCGACGCAATGGTTGTCTACGATCCGGTTTTCCTCGGCTGGAAGGCCGCCGACCCCTGGACCCACGTGGCTGGCGCAACCCCCTGCTACTCCCCGGACTACGAACTGCTCGTCGCGCCCCTGACCGTTGCAGTTCGCGGCGGGCTTGTGAGCGAGACCGGGGTGTTCCCCAAGGGTGTAGACCTCTGGCTGTCGTCGGAACTCCGGCGCGCTGGCTTTTCTGACGAGGAGACCTGGCCGCGGCTGACCCGCCCGCGGGTGCTGCCGCAGGACGTCGCGCTTCTCCTCAAGGCCCTCCCGGTCACCCTCCGTGGCGTGAAGGACTTCAATTTGCGAGAAGAAATTCGTCGCCGTGTCACAGAAACCGCGGCAGTAACGCCAACCGACGCCAAGGTCCTGGGCCGCGCCTATGACAAGCAAGTCGACGTCTGTATCTCACGGTTACAGGGATCCATCGGTAGCGGTTCGTCAGCCCTCCGATCCTGGTGCTGCCGGAGCAGCTTTCTCTCCGAGGCGAGCCGGAACGATGCCTCCCAATCCGAGAGGCGGAGTCGTCAGTGCCTACTTGCGGGCGAACTAGCGATCCAGGACGCTAGCGCTATTCCTCCAAGTCGATCGCGTCCGCCAGGACCAGTGCCACCCGCTCCGCCGCGAGGTCGAAGCGGATCGTCAGCACGTCGCCCGACTCGGCGCCGCGACGCCTCAGGAACGGTCCATACCCCCATGAGGTTCCTCCGCCGTCCACCACGACCGTTCCGACGCGGCTGCCGTCTTGCGTGACGGCCAGGAACCTGCGGCCCGCGACGTACCGGCTGACGGCGCCTGGGATGCCGATGACGGGCGAACTGATGTTCCTCACCACAGCCGTCACGGACAGCGTTCCGTCCTCCTCCCAGTCGTACCCGGTTATACGGCGCGGCCGCTTCCGCGTCGCCACGATTTCGCGAAGCGCCTCGACGGCCGCCGGGTCCACATCGTGGCCACGGAGGCACCACACGTTTATCGCCGGGTGGTCGAGGATGGGGCTGAAGGTTGTGAAGACCGAGAACGTGCTCGGGTTCACCCCTCGGCCCGTGACGGCCGCTTCCAGTTCCGCTCTGTCGAGAAGCCCACTCGGAATCTTACGCAGGACATCTACGAAGATGCGCTCTGTGTCGCCAAGTTCCTTCCTGTAGTCGAGCGCCTCGACGCAGCTGACAGCGTCATCCTCGCCGACAATGAACTCCGGGTAGGCAGTGAAGAACGCCCGCAACACGTCCACCGGCGGAACGACGTCTATCTTGAAGAACCGATACCGGCGGCGCAGCCCGTGGCGGATGGTCGCAATGGAAAGCCGGGGCATGACGGACAGCATCTTGCGTGTCGTGTTCCGCAGTCGATTACGGTCAGGTGGGATATCGGACATCCAGAACCAGTCACCGATCAGAAACTCGACCTGCGGCCATGTCCTCAACAGCCGACGGACGATCTCGTCGGCGAACACCTCACCGTCGGCCTCGAGCGTGGCGCGAACCTCCTCGACGTTGGACACGCCCACCTTCCCAGCCTCGCGTCGGGCCGCCCTCAGGATAGACGCGACGCCGGGTTCGGCTAGGCCATACACATATGCGGCGCCGCCGTGGCTCACGACCTGAAAGCCGATCTCGTATCCGAAGACTTCCGCGGCACGCTCGATACCCACCGGATGGAACGGTACCGTCGTGATGTCGCGTTCGGCGAGGAGCGCGGCGGCGGTCTCCGCCGGCAACGGAGCGTCGGCGTTGAGGGCTTGGATCGCTCGCTCGAGGGCCGGCATGTAGAAAGGCCCCATCCGGCCCAGACACTTTTCAACGATCTGTCGCACGCGCTCCCTCGTGATGCCGAACTCGTCACCGACTTTTTGGAGCAACGCCGGTGCGGCACCGTTCCATCCCAGTCGCCGAGCCGTGATCTCGATCGACCGCTCCGGCACGCCGGCGGCACCGAGTAAGCCTCGCAACGCCACGTCCAGCGGCTGGCCGTCGATCTCCGCCACCCTCGCGCGCACCGCGGGTAACGCCTCGGCGACCCTCACAGACCGCTCGCCCTGCGGGTTGCCGAGCGCATCTTCAAAGAGCTCGGCGAGCGTGCCCTCGTACGGTGGGGCAGTGTCGCGGAATCTCGGGTCGTCGGCGCGGACGCGCTCGGCCCAAGGCTCGTCGCAGGCGGCCAACAGCATCTCTTGCTGCTCCTCCGTGAGCGCGGCTGCGACCGGCGACGACGCGTGCTCGGCGATCACCGCGAACTCCAGCACGCTCTTCGCGCCGACCGACGGCACCGCCAACAGGTCTCCGAACGTAAGCCGCGCCAGCCGCCCCTCGTCGAGTAGACCTGCCCGTTCCAGCGCGTTGCGCACACGCGTCGGCCATTCGATCTGATGCGGGTCGCTACCATGCCATTCCCCCCTCAGCACGGTGACGTCGGCGATCTCCGTCCCCCGGTAGTTCATGAGCCCGATGAGGTACTGCGTGACCCTCGGCGGTACATCGTCCACGCGCTTCCAGATAGACTCGTCGAGCGCGATCGTGGTCGCGCCGAGTGGCAATCCGAGATCCTTTGTCAGCCACTCTGGCAACGTCTCGCCGCCGAACGCACGTCGCAACGTCTCCGGCAAAAGGGGCGCCGGCGGTTGGCCCCATCGCAGCTTGACTTCCCCGATGACGGCCGATTGACGTTCGCGTGCCACCACTTGTCTCCCGTCCTCGGGATCGAGCGATGCAGAGGCTTCCCAGCAGCGCCGTCACCCGGCGCGGTCCGGACGCTCACCATGCGGGTCGAGAACCTCGCCGACGGTCGTGGTGCTCAAGTGCTCGCCGGATGGCAAGCCCGACCTCAACAACACTTTCGTCATGCGCCCGGGCGAACGCCGCAGCGCCAACTCCAGCCGCGCGTCCTGCCGGCTGCCTGCGAGCAGGACGTCCAGCAGTGCCATGGTGCGCTCCTGGACGAATGCGACCAGCTGGCCGCCGATCCGATCGACCGCCTTCTCGCGCTGAGGAAGCCGGTCCAGGCCGGGTCCGGTCAGGTCTCGGATCGTCGGAGCGGGCACCGTCGGCACGCTGACCAGCTGCTCTGGCAGAAGAGCCTGGCTCGACGGCTCCACGATGTCGTCCACAAGGCCACGGGCAGGCTGGCGCACTCCAGCTCACCGCCAAGCGTCAAGTCCAATTGGGAAGATTGCCCCTTGCCCTTCATCGTCTCGGCCCCTAGCATAGCCACCGGCGCTCCGAAAGTCGAGAAAAGGCCTTGACAGACATCACTCAGACCCAGCTGGTCGCCCTCGCGCTTTACGTGCTCGGCGGCTCCGGCACCGCCGTCGACACGGAGGACATCGCCGTCCGGGCGCAGGAGCTGGCCCCGGGACGCTTCTCATGGCGCAAGTACCCCGAGCAGATCAACCTCGAGCTGGTCCGCGTCGCCCTCAACGACGCCCGCAAGCCGGAGGCCGGCGCACTTGTCAGCGGCACGGGCCGTGGAGGCTGGTCGCTCACAGTCGCAGGACGGCGCTGGGCCGAGGAGAACCTCCACCGCGTCCAGGGCGCCGACCTCAGCCGACGGCGCCAAGACCGGAAGGCTGGTTCTATCGACGAGCGCCGCTGGCAGCGCGAGCGGCTCCGCCTCATCACGACCGTCGCCTGGCGGCGGTGGACGGATGACCATGATGCCGCAGCGGTGACCGCCGACGCCGCGGCCGACGTCTACCGAGTCGACCGCTACGTCGTCGGCCGCGCCCGCGAGATGAAGATCAACCGGCTGCGAGAGATGTTCGCGGATGACCCTGAGCTGGCGCCCTTCCTCGACGCTGCTGCGACGGTTCTGCTGAGCAAAGGAGATGGCAGTGGTAACCACACGGACTGACCTTCACGTCACGACGCACGTTGGCCGTGACGTTCTCGCCCAGGCGGCGCAGTTCAAGACCGAAGCGGCGGCAGTGTGGGAGTATGTCGTCAACTCGCTTCAGTATGTCGACCCCGGCGTACAGCCGAAGGTCGAGGTGACCGTAAAGCGCGACAGCGTCGTCATCTCCGACAATGGTGCCGGCATGGACGAGAACCGTCTGCGCCATTTCTTCACGATGCACGGCGAGAACCTCGAGCGTCGTGCCGGCCGCATTGGGCGCGGTAAGTGGGGCACGGGCAAGAGCGCCGCCTTCGGCATCGCCAACGCGCTGTCCGTCGACACCGTGCGCAATGGCGTCCGCAACGTCGTCGAGCTGCACCGCCACGCCATCGAGGCTTCCACCGGCGACTCGATTCCGCTCGACTGGAAGATCCGCAACGAGAAGGTCGACCCCCCAAACGGCACGGTCGTGAACATCAGTGGTGTGCTGCTACCGCGCATCGACAAGGCCACAATCATCGAGTACATCGAGCGCAATCTGTCGGCATTCCGTGGAACCTCACCCACCGTCGCCGTCAACACCCACGTGTGCGAGTATCACGAGCCCCCGATCCAAAAGACGTACGAATTCATTCCGTCCGAAAGACAGGCTGAGACGCTCGGAAACGTGGAGCTGACGATCAACGCGTCCAAGACGCCGCTGCGCGAATGGGAGCAGGGCATCACCGTCCTCGCCAGTTCGGGAAACCTTGTGGCCATCGAGCGTGCCGGCCTCGAGCACAAGGAGTTTGGCAACTACCTCTTCGGAGAGATCGACGTTCCCGCCCTCGAGACACACCCGACGCCCCTCGAGCCATTCGACGGTTCGCGGAGTATGACGCTCAACCCAAAGCACCCGGTCGTTGCTGTCCTCGTGGGCTTCATCGGCTCGAAGATGGAGCAGGTCCGCCAGGAACTGGTCGCAGAGCACAAGGCCGCCCGTGAGGAGGAGGAGGCGCGGCGCCTCGCAAAGCAGGCCGATGCACTAGCCGACATCCTGAACGACGACTTCCGTTCGCAGATCAACCGCCTGCGGGACATCCGCGCCGCGACGAGCCGGCCCGGCTCCGCCGCGGCTACACACGGCGCCGCCGCCCAAGGCGACAACGAGGCCGACTTCTGGATCGGTGGCCTCGACGAACCGGGTGACATCGACACCGAGCCCCAGGAGCACCCCGAACACGGCCACAGCGAGCATCGTCCCGCTCCCAACGTGCCCAAGGTCGGCACACCGTCGCCGGACGGCCAGTCCGTTCTGTCGCCTGCCGGCGGCACTGGAAAGCGTCCCCGACCTCGCGGAGGCTTCAGCGTCGACTTCCGCAACAACGGACCGGACGAGGACCGCTCGCACTACGACCCGACCAGCATGACCATCATCATCAACCTCGATCACCCTGTCGTGGCGGCGGCGCTCTCGCGCGAGGGCATCGAGAACATCTCTTTCCGCCGCCTCTCCTACGAGATCGCCTTCTCGGAGTACGCGATAGCGCTCTCCTACGAAATGGTCAACCGCGACCCGGCAATGCCAGCCGACGACGTCCTGTATGACATCCGGGCGACGCTCAAGCGCATCACTCGTGCGGCTGCCCCGCTGTATGCGTAGCACGGTAGTGCCGAGTCTCGAGACGCGACAGGATCCCGTGGAATACGTGGTGCGCGAGGCGAACCTGAACGCCGACCGCGCCTTCGGCCCGGGCGCAGTACAGGCCGGCGCCACGCCGACGCGGCTAGCAGGACGGCTGGCGCCGGACTCATCCCCGGCGCCAGCCCAGTTATCCACAGATCCGGGCCGACCCGGGTGACGACATCGGCGCGTCGGCAGAGCCTGGATCTCATGAATGTGGACCTGCCGTTGCCGCCCGACCCCAACCTCACCCCCGAGCAGCAGCTGATGGTCGAGATCGGCTGGCTTCGAGCTATGGCACGCCCTAGGTGAGGAGTCGGCCAACGACCTCCACGACACCGGCGAGCAACGCTGATGCGGCGGCGTAGGACCCCGGATCGGAGGGCAGGGGTGGTCGAACGCCGACCTCTCGCCAGCTCACGTAACAGGCCTGCACGACAGCCCCGGTGGCCGCAGCCGGGGGGAGTCGTCAAGCTCAAGCCTCATCGCGTGCCAGCTCCGGTCGCCCTCGGACCGGCGCCGTGGAACGGTTCGTGGGACGAACCAGGGACGCCTGAGGCCACGTGCGACGGCGCTGATCGGACGAACGCACCCAGGGCACACTCAGGACGGCGCTGATCTACGGCGATACCGGCCTCTCAAAGCGGTGGCGCCGGTTCGGGTCCGGTCAGGCGAGGGAAGCCGGCATGCGCTAGGACTGCGACGTCGCGTCGGGATTCTCGTTCTCGAAGTCCATGAGCTTCGTTGCCTTCCAGTTGCTAACACGAGGCGTCGGGATATCGCCACGCGCGTGGACGGCGTCGGGTGAGGGCCTGGATGCCGCGTAAAGACGCATGGCCACGAGATCGCGAAGTTCCTCGAGCTTCTGCAGGTCCCCTGGATCTTCAGGCACCCGGTACGAGGTGCCGTCGGCCAGCGTGACCAAGTCTCCTGGATTGACACGTATCCCCGGTCGCCGCTGCTGACGTTCCAAGCGACGCACCCGGTCAACCAGTTCCTCAAGCATATCGTCGGCGGAGCGCCGTGGCTGCTCGGGCTCAGGCGCCTTCTCCTTGGCCTTAGCCACCCCACCTTCGAGGTCCGGCCACATGCGGTCAAACAGCCGTAGCAGAGCCTCTTTCGACACCGGCTTTGGCGTCGCTGCGTTGATGTCGTGCACGACTTTCCACATGCCGTCGTGATCGAGCCGACGTCCCTGCCAGTCTGCCAGCGGCCCGGTCACCTCGGCGGCGTCAAGGTCGATATACAGCGGGATAACCCGGGCAGATGTTAAGTGCTTCGCGAGCGCTCCTGACTCAAACATCAGCCACGGGTTGTGCTGGTTAGCACGAGTCAGGCAGATGATCCCGAAATCCGTGTCGTTGAGGGCGGTCCCGATCTCGTCCCGCCATCTCTTGCCACTGGCGATCTCCTCGTCCGACACCCACGGCTCGACGGCCTGGACCAGCCCCCCGAGCCAGCTCGCCAGCTCAGCAGCAATCGCCCGGCTTGGCTCCTTGCTCCACGAGATGAGACTCGCACCGCCGATCCCCCTCTGCGCTGAGTCGTCGGACGAGGGTACCGAGGCGCTGAAAGCCCCCGCAGCGACGGGCCGTACCACCCGACTTGACCAGCTGGCCGCTGGCGACCACCCCACCGTCGAACGGCGGGGTCGCAGCCGCCGGCCAGGGACGGCGGCAGCACGCTCGGTCGGCATTCCGTTGGCCCTGACTACGCGCGACGAGCGCGGTGCCGCCCACTGCGGCATTCCCTCCCTCGTACCACCGGAGCCGCTGACCCACGCCTGGCTCACGCCGATGCTGAGCACGTCGGATGGACTCCACTGAAGGTGCGGCACAGGCTGGACGATCATCGACGTGGAGCGGGACTCGGACTCCCATGATCAGAGACCGTCGTGAGCAATCCGTGAGCGGTCGATCGCATCGGAAGCCCTTGCCAGAGGGGTGCTCGACGTGAAGCCCGTGGTCAGCGACTCGAAAGGTAAGTGGGCAGGGGCGGGGTCGAACCGCCGACCTTCCGCTTTTCAGGGTGCTACGGGCCGGAGCAGCTGGTAGCTCCGAGTGTCACCCGGGCCGCTTCTGCTGGCCATCGGGTCGACGACGGCGTAGGCCCCGCGCCGCCGCGGACACCGTGGCCATCCGCCCGCCCGCCCGAGGCATGGCCTTCGGGCCGGCTGGTGGCGCGGAAGCGCGGTCCGGATCACCAGCCGGGAGATGACCTGCTGGTGTTGGTGGCCGCCAGGCTGACCAGCATCCAGGTCGCCGAGCGGCTCTTCCCATCCGTACGCATCGTGGAGAGGCAGTGGCCGACAGTAGCGCCGGTCGACGGGTCGAGCGTCCTCCGACAAAAGGTCGATCAACCCAGGTCGGCGCACTGCTTGCAGCGCCGGGAGCCGCCCGTGCCAGGCGCCTTGTACCAGGCGGGGATCTGCTGACCCGTCGGGCAGTCGTCGTGGTCGTGGTATACGTCCGGATCGCTCGGGTTTGTCGAGTGATACGGCGAGACCTTCGCCATGATGGGCTACCTTCCCTGGTCGGTCGGGCCGCGGGTTGGCCCCGGGATGCCTCGATCGTGACAGCGATGCGCGGATATACCGCGCAGGTGGGTCGGCGTGGCGGCGGATGGGTCTGGGGAGGATGGGACAGCCTACGGAGGTGGCTACCGACGTTGTAGAGGCTCGCCGCAAGCGCCAGGGATCGGAGCGGCGACAGCGGCAGCGCCTGCTCGCCGCGCGCGTCACCGCAGAGGAGGAGCGGCGTATCCGGCGGGCAGCTGCCGCGCAGGGCGTCTCAGTGGCGGCGCTCATCCGGCGGGCTGTCCTCGACCTCGCGGCCGAGGGGTAGTTCTCCAGCGTCCCGCGAAGGGTTGGGGGTGCCCCCAACGGGATTCGAACCCGTGCTACCGCCTTGAAAGGGCGGCGTCCTGGGCCTCTAGACGATGAGGGCGCTGACCCGGTCGGACTGCTCCATGCTCGCATATCCGGTCGGGCGGCTGCCCGCCTCGCTGGTGGACCGCCTGCGGTCCGGCCCGGTGCCGGCCGGCGCCGGCCGGCGCGCGCACCACCAGCCATCCGCCGAGCAGTAGGAGCAGGGCTCCCGTGGTGATCAGCATGACTACACTCCGCAACTGATCGTCACACGGAGTCTACGAGGTTGGTACGTCCCTGGCTACCGGGCGACGAACCGCACCCTGCGGGCGACCAGGACGGCAGTTTGGCCCGGACCGCTGCAGCCGCAACGGGTACCGTGCCGGCCACGACCCGCGGCCCCCGCCAGCGCCGCCCGCGGCCGCCCGACCGTCCGATGTGGCCATGCCCGCGCTGCGCCCGCAGTTTCGCCAACCGCAACCGTCCCAGGCCTGCTCGCCTTCCCGGTCGCTCGACGACCACGTCACCGGCACCGAACCCCCGGTCCGCGCCACTGTCGACCGGATCCAGCAGGCGGTCGAGGCGCTCGGCCTGGTCACCGTGCTGCCCGAGAGGACCCGGATCGCGGTCCACGTCCGGATGAGCTTCGCCGCCTTCACCCCGCGCCAGCGCCGGCTCGACGATCACGTGGTGCTGGCCCGCCGGCTGACTCAGCCCGGTTCCGCTACATCCAGGTGTTCTCCCCGCGGAACGTGCCGCACACCTTCCGCCTGGCCGGTCCGGTCGAGGTCGACGCCGAGTCCGCGGCTGGCTCGCCGAGGCCTACCTGGTCGGCGAGCAGCGCCACCTGACCGACGGCCCGACAGGCGGCGCGCCCCCCACCGCCCGGCTAGGCTCCGAACCGGGGCGTTAGCTCAACTGGCAGAGCAGCGGACTTTTAATCCGCGGGTTCTGGGTTCGATCCCCAGGCGCCCCACCCATCTGAGCTGCGCTTATAGCCATCGGTCGATGTCTTCTTTGATCTTGGGTGTCATGCGGGTGTCGTGTGGGTGCGCCGCGTGTTCCCGTGCCGTTCTGGACGGGTCGGTTGTGGCGGTGCAGCGGACGCCGGCCGGTCCGGTGCGCGGCGGCGTGGCCGGGTCTTTCGCCGGACGGCTGCGGGGGCTAGGACCAGCCGGGCGGTGGCCTCGGCGGTGGTGAAGTGCAGGTCGAGGAGCACGCTGGTGTAGGTGTCGGCGGTGAGCACGATGCTGGTGTGCCCGAGCTGTGCCTGCACGGTCTTCAGGTCGGCGCCGGCGGCGTGGGCGAGGGTGGCCGCGCCGTGCCGGAGGTCGTGCAGCCGGACCGGTGGCAGGCCAGAGCGGGTGACGAGGTGGCGGAACCGGC
>WNFX01005301.1_pt1 | contig 12459 bp, 14 predicted proteins | sample 5400111 | NCBI WGS metagenome assembly WNFX01 (sample SAMN13153363, study PRJNA577476) | soil metagenome | isolation source: 40 cm soil or saprolite under grassland replicate 1 | place: USA:California | collected 2016-06-15
ATGTTGTAGTTGATTCTCGATCAATACTTTCTTCTTCAGATCCTGAGTGTCTAATGAAGAGTTAGTAGTGAGAGAATTAGATAGTTAATGTTAAGGTACAAGGAATTTGATTATTATTGAACTCTTGCTAAAATCAAGCCTCGAGTTTATCCCAAGCTCAGATTTTATTCCTTGAGACAACATGTCTGAGAGTTTGACCACTTCTCTCCTAATACATGGTGCATAATAATTGTATAATTTCTTCGGTCTGTTTCAAGGTCATATTTAGCAAATCCAGTATATTTGTAGAGTAACGAAAGTCCCTCAAGAAATGCATCAATCTCTATTTGTTTAAATCAGAACATCAGGAACTCTTTGATGGCTGTTGCTCTCTCAAAGCAGCCCATAAATAGAAATTTTATGTGTATGCAACAATAGCGACATCATAATTTTTTAACACGCTGTTCTTAAATTCGGTTCCTATTTCATTTTCATCAAGCAATATTTCATTTCTGGTAACCCTTATTGGATAGCTGTTATAATACATCATTGCTGTGATGAATAGCTCTGTATTTTCTATTGTGATTTCAAATGTTATGTTCCTTTGAGGGTTCTGGATAGTCAAGTATTTTTGAGGGCTGTAATTTATGTTCCAACCAATACTATTTTCCGATACCCAACTATTTTCTATTACTGTTGCAATCATATTGTTTATTTTGTCGAAAAAATTGATGTCAAGAAGGAAATACTTCCCATCGTCTCTAGTTATTGTTATAAGGTCAAAATCATCGACTACTAATATTCGGTGAGTGTTAATAAACTTGGATTTTCCTACATTTATGACCAACTCTTGCGATTCTACAAAAAATGCATCTTGCGGTTGTAATTTATTATGAGGATCTTTTTTCGCATCACGTAAATATGATTCTGAGAGATCCCCACTATCATATTCGTCATAGTGTGGGGGACAAAGAGATATCATATTCTCAGGAAGAAATGCTTGAATCAGATTATACGGAACAATATGAGCATACTTTAGTAAAGGAGAACCACACAGAGCACACCCAAAAAAACATTCTTTTCTAAGCTGTCTTTGGATTTGTAGAGGAACATTTCTCCCCAAGTCAACTGACATATACAAAAATGGCTAGCCATATTCGAATATATAATCTTGTCATTTCAACTCCCAAAAATATCCAAATTGAGCACATGTTGTCTTGGCAGTCAATAATGCAAGTGTTTTGAAATACGACCATAATATTCCTACTAGCCCCGCTTATGCTAATGACCGAAGGATGATAATGTGGCTTTTACAGTTTCTAGGTCCTCACAACCTATCAAATCACAAATCATAATCTGTTTTCTGAATGATTCAATATCTTCTTGTAGACAAGTCAAAAAAGGATGAGGGCCGTTAGCTCCGATGATCTTCCCATCCCTGGTTACGCCGTTTCTATGTAGCGATAATAATGCTTGCCCCGATTGATGTCCTCTTACATCTTTTCCGCATACAACCAGATAAAGCAACGCTGATTGTTTTAATGTAAATCGGACCAGTGTATCTAGTCCCTTATTTTCTGAGAGTAATCTTCCAACAATTAAAATTCTGCTCATTATATCATCTGTTTTAGCAATAGCCTGAAGTAGAGCCATACTAGATAGTGTACAGATAGCCACACTCTTTCCTTCTCCTATATAATATTCATGCTTGATTGGGATAAGAACTTCGCATAACCTTCCAGCAACATTCTCTAACTTATTTTTGAGCGTAGTATTAGCCATTTTGGTACATCAAGATAAATGTTTTTCGGATCTATAAAACTTCTGTCTCCCTGCTGCCATTATTTTATCATTCCTTCGCTACGCAAGTCTTTAAGTATTTTCATTAATGTATCATAGTCTACATCTACTTCATTCAGAATAACAGAATGTTCCACTTTTCCAGTTTTTCTAATAAATTTTTCAACGGTTCTCTTTTTCTTTTGATATTGTCTTGTCTGCATCTTCTTCTCCTTACTAATATCAGCAAGTCTCAAATATAGTCCTCTACTTTTGGGTCAGGAGCTGCCTTCATCTTTGGCTCATCCCAGCAGACACAATAGCAGTTTTCTAATCTTAAATTTGTACAAAGTCGGCAAAAATGGCAGTCCGAATTTGCCAGCAGGCAGTATCTGTAAGGAAGCAAATTTTTATGGCAACTCCTTAAAGGACGCCTTAGGTCCTGATGGCTACAATACACTAATCTAGTAAATTTAGTGACACTATATAAAAGCCTAAATAAGTAAAGTGACAATAACTATCAACGGAGTACATTACTTCCATTCCCACATTACGAAATATTCAGTATCAGGGGAATCAAGTCATATACTTAAAATAAAATTGACCCTCTCTGCAAGAATGGATATGACACTTAATTTGGAACAAATATTGAGAACAGTAGAATTATTACTACATAATCAGTCTCCGGCTCATGATTTTCAACACATACTAAGAGTATATAGAAACGCCGAAATGATAAGCAAGAAAGAAGAAGGTGCTGATTTGGATATCATTCTTGCTGCTGCACTATTACATGATTTGGTAGTTTATCCAAAGGGAAGCAGAAAGACTAAACATTCAGCAGATGAAAGTGCTGACATTGCCAGGAAAATATTATCTGAATACAAGTATTATTCAGCAGAAAAAATCGAAAAGGTTGTTTATGCGATTCGTACACACAGTTATTCAAAGAAATTAATTCCATCTACTTTGGAGGGCAAAATTTTGCAGGATGCTGACAGGTTAGATGCAATAGGTGCAATAGGAATAGCTAGAACTTTTAGTGTTGGAGGTAGCGAAAATAGGTCTCTTTATAATCCAAAAGATCCATTTTGTGAATCAGATAGAGAATTAGATGATACTCGATGGACATTAGACCATATTAAAAAGAAATTGTTGATATTAAAAAATTCCATGCATACTAAGACAGCAAAGGAGATAGCAAAAAAGCGTACAGATTTTATAGAATCATTTCTAAATCAATTGAGGAAGGAGATTCTGCAAAGGGAGTCGGGACAACAATAAAATCGGAAAAGATTGAAGACTTGGCTGTTGAGAAATTTAACAAAGCTAAGGAGGACATAATCTATTCAGATTTATAACAAGCATATCGTATTAGCAAGAAGCAAGCTAAGCTCAAACCTAAGGAGTGTTATGAAAATGAGTCCTTTCCTTCTAAAAAAATGTTATTTGCACCAGAAAAACATAAGCCTCAGCAATATTATTTGAGGCATTTGAAAGCTGATGTAAAAACAACACCTTGCTATGTTTCTAATAAATTCCTAGTCCATCGATAGTGAATTTATTATTTATGCAATGAAAGCCACTGTAATATGAAGTGCAGGTATTGTACTAGTGTAGATACTGATAATATGCAGGAGTTAGAAGAACATATACGTATACAACATGCCATGATAAGAAACGACGAGCAAACAACTAGGACTAATATTCATAGGCTTATTCATGATGTGGCAGAATGTTGGCAAAACCATGTAGCATAGGACCCGCGTCATCTATCGTACAAATATAGCTATCATCCAATCTAGCGACAAGAAATCAAGTTTTTGAAGTGATAAGGGAGCGTGCACAATAACTGTATATTCTCGAAAAGTCTTAAGTTCCATAATTTATAATAAAATAACAAAGTAGCTTTCGTAGTAGGTGATCTAGTCTCTAAAAACTATGGAAAGTCAGGGGCTATTTCACACGCCATTTTATTATTGAAGGAATGACGGAAACAAGCATCATTAACGCTGAAATGAAAAAGACCAGATGTACCGAGTTCAGAAATTTATCAACAACGAGAGTAGAGATAACCGATGATGATGTCTGAAACGAACCTGAAAATAATTGCTCAGCAGCATGTAGAGGAATAACATTGGTCATTATCAAGAATACTAAGCTAATACTGAATGCATTCCCTGTCATAACAAAAGTAGTACTAATACTTGCTGACACACCTCTCCTGTAAGTTGGCACAGAGGTCATTATCGATGCTCTGTTTGGTGATGCGAAAATACCCATACCAGCTCCCACTAGAAGAAGCGGCGTCAAAAGCCCATAGAAAGAGGTCGTTACTCCTATAGTTGCAAGAATAAAAAAACCTGTCCCTGATACTAATAAACCTAGTGATGCAAGAATCCTTAGTTTGTATTTATCATACAACCACCCACTTAAAGGTGCGAAGATAGCTAATGCGATAGAGACTGGAATTAGGTAAATACCTGCATTGAGCGCATTAAGTTTCATGGATGGACCCTGAAGATAAAATGACATGATCAATGTAAAAGCCCCTCGTGCAAGGGCATTAAGAAATATTGCAATATTTCCCCCGGTGAAAACCCTAATTTTGAATAAAGATAGATCGAACATTGGTCTGGGTACTCTTTTCTCAATAAAGACAAAGAATATTAACAAAGAAAAGCCTCCAATTATAAATAACGAAATTTCAAAGAGACTGATAATTTTAAAAGCACCAAAAGTTACTCCTAACAGGATCAGAAATAATCCTGCTGCAAATGTAGCATTTCCGACCCAATCTATTTTCTCTTTTCTGATAGTTCCCAATTCCTTCAACTTAGCATAGGACCAGATGGTAGCGAATATGCCTATCGGTATGTTAACCCAAAAAATAGATCTCCACCCTAAATATGAGGTAAGAAATCCTCCGAAGACAAGTCCCACTACAGATCCTACTACTATAGACATTTGATTTAATCCCAGTGCCTTAGCTCTTTCATTTTCTTGGAATGTATCAGTAATTATTGCGGCACTGTTAGAAAAAAGAAATGCTGCACCCAATGCTTGAATAATTCTGAATAATATCAATTGTTCTCCAGTTTGTGATATACTGCATAAGGCTGAGCCAAATGTGAAGAGTGCAAAGCCCATATTGTATAATTTGACTCTGCCAAACATATCTGAAAGCCTACCAAAATTTAGGAGAACAGCTGCTGTTACTAGCCAATAGACAAGAACTATCCACATCAACGTAAAAAATGATGTATGAAGGTCTGATGCAATCGTAGGTAATGCTATGAGAATTATGTTTCGGTCAAGTGAAGCCATTAACGTGCCAATGGTTGTGTTAGTTAGAGTAATCCATTTGTAATTCATCTTGTTACTCCACCGATCTTGGTCATATTCAGTAATCTATCGCAGTGTGCAAGTTAACAAACCTTATATCATGCTATGGTTCATTAGTACTTTGGTCAACCGTATCGTGATCATGGGCTGATACAGTTGGAAGAAGAAAGTCAAAAATGTCGGATTTATGAATGTAATAAGATAGGAATTCCTGACAAACTAGGACTTTGCCCTACACATTATGATGAGTATGAAGAAGATAAGCAAGAAATCATACAGGACGATTATTATTTATAATCATCGAATATATACTTGGGGTCCCATACTCCGACGGAAAGTCTAAGTAGAGTTGAGGAACATTTTAAAGCAAATCAATCTTGTTGAGATTATAGTACAATGGACAAATCTCAGGAAAATATAGACGTGTGGTATAAAAAAATAGAATTGATAGGCATTGAGATAAAAAGTCTAGACGAAGATATGGATACCGGTCGTTTCAAACTAAAAACAAGGTTCATGAATCAGCACTTCATAAATGAACTAGACAAGATTGGTTTACTACTCATAAATATAACAGGAACCTACGATGGTAAACTTATGGTACTTTTGGAAGGAAAAATTTCATGAGATGAGACGTTCCTCCAACCCCCTTTGGACCTGTGTAAACACTGAGTGCAAAGGGTAGAGCTTTCAGCTAATGAAACCATCCATAATAATATCATCATTGGATTAGAATCTAGTAGAGGTCATTGTCCTGAATCCATGTCTGTGAGTATAGAGGACATAATTAACAACGCGGAAAATTTTGTCTCATAAATGAATGATATTTAATATGTGTCCATCATTTGTATTAAATAGGATAGAATGAAACAGATCTTCACAATAGGCCATTCAAGACGTTCATGGAGTGACTTTGCTTCCATTGTCGTTAAAAATTGTATAACAATGATTGTAGATGTACGTCGTTTTCCTGGATCAAGAAGATATCCTCATTTTAACAAAGCAAGTATGATAAAGTTACTTACTGATGAAAACATTGAATATGTTCATATTGAAAAACTAGGTGGAAGACGAGAAAAAACTGATCTCGCTCGCAATAGCAATAGTCATTGGAGAAACAAGAGCTTCCAAGCTTATGCTACTTACATGAAAACTCAATTATTTAAAGAAGGCATTGATGACATACTCTCGGTCGCAAAGCATAATACTATAGCTATCATGTGTGCTGAAGCTTTGCCATGGCGTTGTCATCGGAGATTTATAAGCGATTATCTATCGATGCTCGGGCTGGAGGTTCTTGATATTCTCAGCATTAAGGAATCTAACCCTCACGAATTTACTTCATTTGCGCAAATCCTTGATGGAGAAATCAGATACTAGAAAGTGCAGAGATTGGGATTATCTATTTACTTATTTTCTCGTAAGTGAGTGTGACGTCACAGGAAGAATTTCCTTATTATCATTATCTTCGAGATCGTCATAGATCAACCCCAAGATGGACGGTGATGGAACGTTCATATCTTCTAAATATCTGGTCTGGCAAGTCGACCAGTGTAGGATATATCGATTACGATAAGATTCAATATATGGTTTAAGTGTCCAAAACTGACGGTTAAGGAAGATATTATTATTCTTTTAATTCCATGAATTCTTTAAAAGCGTACTCGAAATCTACCTGAACCACTTTTAGTAATTGCATAAACTTTTTGTCTTTGGAGAGAATTGTTTTCATTGTGCTTTCAAGTTCGTACATTGCAACTCTAGCGCTATCATCGGCAACATCATCAGAATTAACCATCACAAGTATATTTGATTCACTATACATTACTCCTAGTCTAAATGCTATCAGCTTAGCATTCAGTTGTAAATCTGATTCCAATATTTTGGCATGCCTTTCTCGATCTCCATTTTTCAGATTCATATTAGTTGGATTTGCTGTAGTAGACTTTTCGATAGTATCGATTCTGTGGAGCGTCGTCCTACAACATTCCTGTAGATATTGAGTTATTACAGAGTAAAAGCGACCAGTAGAACGTTCTATCGTATCTACTTCGAAGTAAGGAAACAGAATAGTATTTAGTATTATGTTATCTTGATATCGCGTTAACAATTGTGGCGGGTAACTCAATAGATTGGAAAAGATGTAGAATAATCCAGAGGTAGTTAGCACATAGATTGTTTCTCTACCCAGCAATGATTTCCTTTTATCTTGCACCTCAACCAAATTAAATTCTCGGAGTCTCTTTATAGCATCTTGCTCATCTTTATTATACGGTTCACGATGGCGTCTCAATCTAAAATACGAAGCTGGCTGAAATGTGTTCATGATTTTAAAGAAAGATGACCTTTCTATCTCGCGAAGTTTTTCTACCCTTTCATATGTCGATATTTCTGCTAAATATCCCGAGTAGTTCAATATTGCAATATATCTCATATTTTCATCAATAAGTATTCTTGCATGAGTTCTTAGATGTTGAAAATTTTACCATGCTTAGTTAGTTAGAAATTACATTGCGGCTGCAGACCGGAGTTTTTATTCTCCAAATATTTTTGACGCACTTTCTCCTTGCGTTGTAATAATAACTTTGCTGATACAAGTAGTATGACACGGAACAAGCCTAAAAATATAAATCGCCAATACTTGAGGACCAGAATTACTACGATGAGAATTATGAGGAATCAGATTAGTGTGTGTTCTCTAACCTGTAAACTTGTCAATTTTGACGTTCGTAATCGAGTGGTTATCTTGATAAAAGCAGAGAGCAGCAATATGCGTAACTTTGGAAGATGCTGACTACATTTTACTCCCTCTATTCCCCATGCACTTAATACATAAATACTAAACGAATGTGTGTTCAAGAATGAACATAAGTCAGATAAAAGTAGAGTATGTGATTTCATTTAGCGATGCTCTTTTTGCATTTTCTATCACTTTTATGGCTTTATCACTTCAGCTGCCAAATTTTCCTAGCAACATTGTAGAGTCTGAGCTAACGAGAAGATTATCTCAAACACTGATACCTAGCATAATTCATTACATAATCAGCTTCATGGTAGTCGGAACGTATTGGATTAGTTACCATAGAATTTTTGAACATATAAGGTATGCTGACATTACCTTGGTATGGTTAAACTTGTTGTTCTTACTCTTTATCTCACTAACAGCATATTTTACTGGTCTTCTTACTACGTATAGTACTCACGAAATAGTTGTAATAACCTTTGCTGGTATTATGGCCGCCACTGGCTTTATGTTATGTATAATATGGTGGTATGCTACACACAATAGATATTTGGTAAATAAAGATATACATCCAGCTCTGGTAAAGTATTTTCTTTTAAGGAGTCTTGCTTCTCCTGTGATTTTCCTCATCTCAATTGGAATTTCATTTATTAATATCCAACTAGCCCAATTTTTCTGGGCTTTAATATTGCCTCTCGGTATTATAATATACATGAAACATATTCCTCATCTTTCCAAATTATAGCTGTAAAATTATGTACAATCAAATAAAAGTTTCAAACTCAAGAATATGTGGAACAAAAGCGTAAAGTAGACCTCACATATCCACAGTTTTTACATGGAATTCCTTTTATGGCAAAGGAATTAGGAGTAAATCTCCAAACAGAGCACTCTGGTGAGACAATCAATGTGCCATGGGAAGAGATAAAGGTAGTTAATCCAGGATTTACAGTTGCAGCCGATTATGATCCTGGGATTGCACGTTCAAACAAATGTTCATTCGATGACTATGGAATCAAATCGGAGAATTCAGACAAGTATGGATTCTATTCCAAATTTAGTTACACCCCATAAGAATTGCAGATTAGATTCAGCTATAGGAGCAAATACAAGTTCATTGAATACAAACACGACTTATCGATCAAGTTCTTCAAGTAAAGGATGATCTTAAAGAAAATCCAGAGGCAACCAAAATAACGAATGGGGTTTAAACGACTTCAGAAGCGGTAACAAATTTTGCTATACTAGGATAAGATCAAGGTATACCAGCTACTTCTATACCAAAAGAAAAAGACACAATCTTCAAGGCGGATTTACACACATCTTGCCTATTGCATCAGTACAGCCTTGGTGAGTATGACCACCGTCAATTGTTACACTCCGTACCTTTCTGTTTCCATTAGCATTACCTGGAGTAATCCAGACGTCTTGTATTACGACTGTCTCTTATAGTAAAGGGTTGTAGATTTACCCTTCAAAAAGTTTCGGCGTGATGAAACATTGGGCACCTAGTGCTATGTTGCAGCCTTGAAGGTAATACTAGTAACACCAACATTCAGGATTAGACCGGAACGCCTTGGAGAATTTGCACTCTCCGAAGCATTAAGGGATATTATCGTGGAGGAACAAGATCACGAAATAGATCTAAAAGACGATAATAACAAACCAGTTCGTGGAAGCAACTGTCCGATAGACCGAAAATCGTAAATAGCGTAGAAAAACATAATACATATGCGTTCAGTTCAAGTTTCTAAAGCTAATGGCCCTTTTGAAATTGTGGAAAGAGATATTCCAGAACCTAGTGCTGCACAAGTTCGTATCAAGGTACAAGCATGTGGCGTATGCCATAGTGATTCCTTTACTAAAGAAGGATTATTCCCAGGCATCCAATATCCAAGGGTTCCTGGCCATGAGATTGCAGGAGTTATAGATAAAGTAGGCAAAGACGTCACTCAATGGGAACCTGGACAGAGAGTAGCTGTTGGCTGGCATGGAGGTCATTGTGGCCATTGCGAATCCTGCAGGCGTGGAGATTTTGTTACCTGCAAATACGCACAGGTACCAGGCATTTCATACGATGGTGGCTATGCTGATTATATGATTGCACCTATCGAAGCTCTAGCATTAATCCCTGAGCAGCTTTCAGCTATAGAAGCTGCACCTCTTATGTGTGCTGGTATTACCACCTATAATGCTCTTAGAAACAGTGGAGCACGTGCAGGCGATGTAGTCGCTATTCTTGGAATAGGTGGACTCGGACATCTAGGTGTTCAATTTGCTGCCAAGATGGGTTTTAGGACCATCGCTATTGCAAGAGGAAAAGATGAAGAAGAATTGGTGAAAAAGTTGGGTGCAAGGCAATACATTGATAACCGGTCACAGAACGCAGTCGAAGAACTTAACAAGATGGGAGGAGCCAAAGTCATACTTGCAACAGTGCCAAGTGGAAAAGCCATGAGTGAAATCCTTGGAGGTCTTGCAGTCAATGGAAAGCTTGTCATAATTGGAGCATCTGATGAGCCAATTCAAGTGCCTTCATTTCTATTTATATCAGGACGTCGATCATTGATAGGTTGGCCAGCCGGTACGTCAATCGACTCGCAAGACACACTCTCATTTAGTGTTCTCTCTGGTGTAAGGTCTATGAATGAAGTCTTTCCGCTCGAGAAGGCGCCAGAGGCCTACGAGCAAATGATGAGCGGCAAGGCACGATTTCGAGCGGTCCTTACAACAGGACACTAGTGATCAGCCTGGTTTCGTCAGACGTCATGAAAATATCATGAAACGTCATCCCCTCTCCCCTACCTCCTCCAACAGATATATCGATAAAGATCCAGATTCAATTCTATATGGATGAATTAATAGAGCTCGAGCAAAGAATTAACCACAAAATCACGCGAACAAAAGACAAAATGCACAAGACCAAAGAAAGAGTGGTCACTGACAGTCTGTGGCCTGAAATAGAGACATTGAATTGGGTATTGAATGAAATATTGGTATTAAGACGGAGGGACGAGGGATTTTACAACGAGCCCTGTAATCTTCCGGAACATAAATTTGTAAATTTTTATTTTCCCTCTTTTTGTAATTTTAAGAGATTGTTACCGTTTATTGGTAAACACTTACTGTAATCACATAGTACTGAATGAGTACGGTATAGTACGTGTACTACCCTCCCTCTCCTAATGTAGCTCTCCTTGTTATAAAACAAGACAGTTAGGGTACAACATAAAGAGCATGTCTCAAAACGTTAGTGGCTTGCGGCTCGAAGATCTAGAAATAAAACCGCACATAATTACCAGGCTCAAAGGTGCCGGAATAGAATCAATCTTTGACCTAGCAATATCTATCCCACATCAGCTGATTGAAGATGGCGGCATATTAACGGGTGCTGACACCCACGTTGCCCTCGATATCGTAATGAAGGCAAAAAAAGCACTAATTGATTCGGGATTGCTTGCCAGAGATTTTTCTACAGCCGAAGAAATTTTGGAAAGAAGGAAGGCGTTAATCAGATGTACCACAGGATCTCCAAAGCTTGATTCGTTCTTGAAAGGCGGAATAGAGACCCAAGCAATGACAGAGATAGCCGGAGAATTTGGTAGCGGAAAAAGCCAGCTATGCTATACCCTGTGTGTTACGGCTAGCATGCCCCAAAATAAAGCGGGTCTTGGAAGCAACGTAATATTCATAGACACTGAAAATACATTCAGGCCAGAAAGAATTCACCAGATAACAGAGAATAGAGGGATAAAGGAGCCAGAGGACATATTAAGGAAAATATATGTATGCAAAATATTCAACAGCGGCCATCTTGAATTAATAATACAGAATCTAGGGAAATCAATCCAAGATTACAAAGCCAAGCTGGTCATAGTCGATAGTATAATTTCACTTCATAGAGCCGAATTCACTGGGATGGGAACACTGGCAGACAGGCAGCAGCGGCTCAATAACATGTTACACAAGCTGATCAGATTAGCCGAAGTATACAATATTGCGGTTGTTGTTACAAATCAAGTCCAATCACAACCAGATAATTTCTTTGGTGATACCTTACGAGCTACAGGCGGCAATATTATGGGTCATGCTTCAACGTACAGAATTCTCCTTAGAAAAGCGGGCCGAGATAGGATAGCAATAATGATTGATTCACCGTTTCATGCATACGATCAGACCAGATTCACGATAACCGAAAGAGGAGTGCAGGATGTTGAAGAAAATCGTGCCAGCAGTAAAAAGACGGAACCTGAATGGTGAGTCAGTGTATTGAGTACAAAGGCCGGCGACACTAAAGGAATATTGAGAACAATTCCTCAAGCGAGCCAGTATCCTGATCCACAAACCCTTCCTGTTCAGCCTTCCTGGCAGCAACCAAGACCACAACTGACTCTGTCAGAATTAATTCCCTGGAAATATGTTTCTACTACTGCCAGAATAGTATTTTTGAAAACAACTGAGAGACGGGATGTCCTCGGTAACAAACTAATATTTTCCGGAATACTAGAAGACTCCACATTCAAAGTCCCTTTTGTAAGTCACAGGATCACATATCCTCTCATACGGAATTCTGTCTACAAATTTTATTCTGCTTATGTTCATGAATTTGAGGA
>WNFX01015779.1_pt1 | contig 12459 bp, 8 predicted proteins | sample 5400111 | NCBI WGS metagenome assembly WNFX01 (sample SAMN13153363, study PRJNA577476) | soil metagenome | isolation source: 40 cm soil or saprolite under grassland replicate 1 | place: USA:California | collected 2016-06-15
CCTCGAACGCATCATAATGCCTCTCTCCTTAATCGTCTTGCTCGTCGAAGCCATTCTTGGAGCCGTGTTACATCTTCCTCCGTTAAATATACCTTCCAGGGCATGCCTTTGGCTAGCTGGTATCCAGTGAGTTTGCCCACCTTTAGCCAGTGATGAATCGTCCCTGGAAAGACTCCCAGCCGGGCTGCAGCGCCTTCGACCGAGTAACTGCCATCTTCCCATTGAGTAGGATTGTGTTCTTTTCCATTGATCTTGACCGTCGGAATGCCCCATTTTTCGCGCAGCAGCCAGACCGTTCCCCCGGTAAAGGGACGGTGTAATCGAGCTGTCTCATAGCCTTCTGCATTGAGCATCGCCGCAATTTGGGCGTCGATGAGAGAAGCCGCATTCAGTTCACGAACACGTTGCTCTAGCGCTTCCACATCGGCAGACGCTTCGTAGCTGCGCACACTGCGTTTGTAGCAGAACTGCTCATGAGCTCCAGTTTGCCAGTTGATTTGAAACCAGACCTGTCCATGGTCTCGCTTGCCGTCTACGATCACATCTCGGATCAGCAGACGCAGCATCTGTTTGCGGTCGGCGCTGGTGGTGGTCGGAGCACGCCAGATTGCTGGCAGATCACTGCCTAGCGCTAGAATGGTGGCTTGATCCACTTCAGTGATGGGAGCCAGGCGGGTGCTTCTCCATGCTTGGTACTCTTTCTCAACGGCTTCGATCGCTCGCAATTTCTCTTCCCACTGCCGTTCGAGAGAGCGAGCCACCAGCCGGTTTTCTGGCTCAACGGCCTGATACTGGCGTTCAGCCCGTTTCGCCTCGTAGCGCGCTCGCTCCAGGCGCAGCTCCCATTGCTTGCATTCAGCTTGCTCTGCTTGCTCTAAATGGGCAAGGGCAGCTAGAGCCAGTGTCAACTGATCAGGGCGTAGCACCTCCAGGAAGCGTTGCTCTACCTGCATATCCAGAGCAATAGCTCGCACTTCCTGACAGCGCTTCCCTCCAAACTGGCGCTGGTCGTTGTTACACACATAGACAGGGAACTCTCCGTGTGGACCAGAGTAGCGCAGATGCAGGAAGGCGCCACAATAGCCACAGCGCACGATCCCTTGCAGTAAGGCTTGTCCTTTGCGTGGCACGCCGTGCAACTCCTCCCGGTAGTTCAATTGATTTGAGCGTAACTGTGCCTGATTGGCAAGAAATTCTTCCCACGCAATGTAGGCTGGATAGACATTGTGCAGACAAATCTCCCACTTGTCAATGGGCTGCCGAACCAGCCCGCTGGAAGGCGCGCCAGGCCTGCGTTTGGTTGGATCGAGGACTTTTCGTCCATAGACATACGCTCCCGCATACGCCGGGTTCTGGAGAATATCGCGAACCGAACTGGCACGCGCCTCTTGCCAGACAATCTCGTGCGGAGCGGGACCGCGCAGAGGACGAACTGGCAGCGGCAAGTGGGCCTCTCGCAGAGAGCACATGACGCCTCGAGCTGAGCGAATGTCACGAAACTTCTGGAACACCAGATGAATGCGAGCCTGCACTTCTTCATCGGGGTTCAAGATCACCTCCCCATAGGACCCGCGCGCCAGCCCTACAGGAAGCCCCAAGCGCAGCTCCCCACGCTCGGCTTTGTGCCGTGCTCCGGCATGCATTCGTTGCTTGATGTGGTGAAGCTCAGCCTCTGACATCATTCCTGATAACCCCAACAGTAATCGGTCGTGGTAGAGTCTCGGATCGTAGAGTCGTTCGCCGTCGGCGATGAGCGTACCGAAGATCGAGCAGACCTCCAGGAGTTGATACCAATCGCGATTGTTGCGGGCCAGGCGGGAGGCATCAAAGCTGAGCACGAGACCAGCGCGGGCCAGGCTAATTTCGGCAAGCAGCCGTTGGAAGCCCCCGCGTGCCTCGGCCTGTGCTCCTGATTTGCCAAGATCCTCGTCAATGATCTCCACCCGATCGCGTGGCCATCCCAGCGACACCGCGCGATCCACCAAGGAGTACTGCAGATCGGTGCTCTCCGCATGGCGCGTCACCTGCATGAGGGAAGACTGTCGAATGTAGACGTAGGCCATTTTTGCGCGATGGGCCGTCGTGGGAGTGACATGTAAAATCTCAGTGCTCATGGTTCCTCTCCTCGTCTAACTTGACGGTTCGTGCTCGCTGAATGAGTTGGGCGACCAAGTGGGCGAGTTGCTGCTGGCTGCTTGCAGGAAGCTGGTGCCAGATCGTTGGTGGAACTGGTGGAATCTGATGCGGTTGCTTGGATGCTCTCGGCTTGTCTCTCTGCATGCCTTTCCTCCTGTGCCTGCTTGAGTCCCTGCACAAAGTGTGCTAGAGGAAGGATAGTTCGTACCGAGATGACAGGCAAGGGGGGATCGTGCGAGACTTCCTCCGCGCCGCGTTCCAGATTAGTCGCCGACCGAGGAACAGAGCGGCGTCTTCCTGTTGGCAGAAGCACCGTTACATGGGTTTTGCTGCGGTGGACCCGGACCGAGATACACGGGAGGGTGTGGCCATAGAGGGGATGAACTCTTCAAAGAGTGGGGTATCTCGTTGTATTTGATTCTTTGAAAATGCGCTCCCATTCACTAAAGATCAAATTGGTGCTAATCATCACGGATTTACGTTCGTAGCGCTCAGCCAGGAAAGTGAAGAGCACTTCCATTTCATCACGATCATGCTGAACATAGCCGATATCGTCGAGAATCACACAGGCAAACCTGTCCAATTTCGCCAGCTCTTGCGGCAGGCGCAGATCTCGCTTGGCCGCCAGAAGCCGCTGGACCAGCGCACTGGTGGGCGTCCAGAGCACAGGATAGCCCATCTCGATCAAGGCATATCCGACCGCTGCCAGACAATGACTTTTTCCGACTCCGGGTTTGCCAATGGCGATTACATTGGTCGCCGATTCCAGAAAGGTGGCGCTTTTCAGGCGTTCCACGTGCAATTGCAGCGTGGGAGAAAGCCGACTGAGCGAAAGCGTTCGAAAGGTCTTCTCCACGGGCAGTCCAGACTGACGAAGCAGGCGTGCAGTGCGTCGCTGGGTGCGCAGCTCCTCTTCCTGTCGAGCCAACTCATAGAGATAGGCTTCGTGAGACAAGCCTTCTTTGGCCGCTCGTAGAGCCACATCGGCGAAAATCTCCGCCATCCTGGTCAAGTTGAGCTGAGTTAAGAGGGCGTGTAGTTCACTGTGACGATTGCTGTTTTTCGACATGAGTCCTCCTTGATGGAATCAGGTTATCATAAGGGGAAAGATCCAGACGAGGAGTCGGCAGGATCAACACCGCCTTCGACTGAGGCAGATGGACCAGGTCGCGGACGGCGTCGAAGGTGGGAAGCATCCTCGTCTCTTGCAGCAGTGTCAATGCCGTTTCGACCTCGCTTTCGCTGGTGCTGGCCGCCAGATGTAAAATGCGCACATAGTCGCGATCAGCTTTCTCGATCCCACTTTTGACGAGCTGATCGTAGGTCAGACGAAAGGTCGTAGTGGGAAACAAGTCATTGCGATAGCGATAGGCAGCGAAGGCACCAGGCTTACGAACCAGCGACCAGATTACATGACGATAGTCGATGCGGTGCTGCTGTTTGCCGATCAGACGAGGCAACGTGAAGACCACGCTGCTGCCGACATAGCCTTCCACCGTCTCGGCATGCACTCGCACCAGCAACGAGGTGCCAATTAGGCGTGAAGGGACGGAATACGTATTGGCCTTGACCTGGATGGTGCTAAATTGGCTCACCGTCACACGCAACTCCTGGCACGGAGCCAGCACGCTGCGGGGAAGCGGTTGCAGGGCCGCTTGTTCTTCAGCCAAACGCGTGCAGCGCTTGAGATTGCGGGCGCGAACAAGATCAGCGAGAAACCGCTCATAGGCCTCGCGAGTGGGAAAATCGCGGTTGGCTCGGACACGTAAGGCTTGATCGACGGCTTGTTTGAATTGGTGATGCGATTGCTCCACATCGCCATTTTCATGGGCGACCCTCAGATTGTTCTTGGTGGGTTCCATCCCATAATGGGCCATCAGTGCTCCATAGCGGGTGGTCCAGTCTTTGGCCTCTGCCTTGCCTGCGTTTTTGACGGCCGCACTCAAATGATCGGTGCGATGTTGCTTGGGAACGCCTCCAAGCTGCCACAAGGCTTTTTCAATGCCTTCAGCCAGCGCTTCAAAGGATTCACTGAAACAAATACTCACCGCCTCGACATTGGAGTAGGTGAGCACGAAATGATGCAGCATGTGGGGAAACGGTACCCCCGCAAGCGTCACCGAGAGATCGTCCATATGGGTAAAATCGGATTGGCCACGCTCACCGGGGATATGCTCCTGGGCAAACATCACTTCGCGGTCGGGTCCATGTAAGACACGCCACTGCTGAATATGACGCTGTAAAGTACGCACCTGCGTAGGTCGATAGCGACCAGGATGTCGTTCACAAAGCAGCGCAAAGAGGGTGGAACCTTGCAGTGCAGGATCTCGCTCTAACTCTGAGACGACCCAGGGCCAATCGTGCTCGAACGGGTCAATGCGGGTTTTCCAGTCATGAGGGTGTTTGAGCTGAGATGGCAAGGTGCCCGCTCGCTCATAGCGGCGAGCCGTTCGTTCTGCGATCCCGGCTCGTGCTGCAGCAACACGTTGGGTCATTCCTTTTTTTCTTTCTTGCAGATAAAGCCGAATTTCTGTATCCTTCTTCACATGACACTCCTGTTTGTTTGTAAGTAGTGTCATGCTAAGCCATTGTTCTGGCAATCGTCTAGACCAATGGCCTTCTTGTCTTTGAAGTGAGGGTGATAATGCGCAGGGCTTCAGACGTCCTGTCTATTACGAGATGAGCTCGCATCTCGATAATGCGCAGAACCTCTGCAGGAGCGCGTATTACCGCTAGCTTTTCAACGGTGGTCCTATCGAGCGTGACTCAGGCATCGACCACACGCGTAATGAACCAGCGCTCTGCGAACTCACGCTCCAGATCCTTCCCCACACTGCACCAGCCGCCACCAGGATCTGGAGCTTCGCTCGCATCCTGTGCATCTTGCCTCGACTGCTCCTCCCCTCCACTTGCCGCCTCAGTCGATCAACATGCACAGGCATATCCCTCCCTTCTCAGACAGGATGACGTTCCTACGCAGGGCTGCTCGTCAGGACGTATCGTCGAATGGAGAAGTTCTTCTGTTCTCCTGAGTCAAGGGGTTCCACATGTCTGAGTTTCTCCTTATCTTGTCGGCCATTGTAATCCGCGTCATCGGACACTTCTATTATCGTTCATCACCCGTCCGGTGCTGCAATGGTATGAACGAGCCTGTAGCTTGCTGCGAGAAGGATGTTGGTTGGTCTGCGTGGATGAGAAAACGTCCATTCAGGCTCGTGAAGCAGAACAGGCTCCCCGCCCGGCCATCCCAACGCAGGTGGCTCATCAGTCGCCACGGTATCACCGTCGGGGCATGCGGCATCTGATCGCAGGACTCTCGGTTGCTGATGGCCTGGTCTATGGACACTGTACGACACGGAAGCGCTTCGTTGACTTTCGTACGTTTCTGCAGGAGATCATTCTTCCTGAAGCGTTGCGACGCAAGGTCCAGACGGTGATCTTGATCTTGGATAATGGGCCCACCCACGCGCCCAAACAGTTGGCTCGTTGGCTTGAAGAACAAGCTCTTGCTTTGCAGGGTCAGTTGAACATCCAGGTGGCCTGGTTGCCTATCAACGCCTCCTGGCTCGATCAGATTGAGATTTGGTTTAGCATTTTGCAACGCAAACTCCTGCAACCGAACCATTTTCTCAGCACTGACCAGTTGGAGCAGGCGATTTCCGCGTTCATCGCCTACTACAACCAGACGGCAAAGCCGATCAAATGGTCCTGGTTGACTGACAAATTTAATGTCCCTTAAAAAGCGCTGAGTTGACACAGCTGTTGGGAGTTAACACCGTTCTTTTCTCCAAGACGACAGAGCGCTGGGAGTCCCTCTGGTGGGGGATCAAGCCAAAAAGGACCAGCGCTTGAGCGCACTTCTTCTTTTTTAAGGCACATGAAATTTGTCAGTCAACCAGCAAATGGTCTTACACCGTCGAGAAACTTGAAAAGAAACTCGGAACGCATTCATGATAGCTTGTACTTAGTACTCCCAATCACAAATGCGTTCCGCTGACAAGCCCCTCTCTTCGGGAAGAAAAGGGGGAGGGGGAGGTGTTGTAGACAGTAATGACCTCAGCCCTTTTAGAACCTTCTCCCACACATTCAAGGAGGTGCATTTCTGCGTCAACACCCATCCATTCAACTGACCCCGACTGACGTCCTCGACTTCCAACGGCTTCTTCGTGCGCATACCACGCCTCAAGCCAAGAGCATGCGTGCCCAAATCCTGCTCAGCGCTCATGCCCATCCCGATTGGAGCACACAAGCGATTGCTCTCTCCCTTGGAGTCAGCGATCGTCTCGTGCGCAAATGGCGACGTCGCTGGGAAGATACTGGCAGCCTCAACGACTCGCTCCGCCCCGGTGCGCCACGCCAGTTTTCCGCTGAGGTGCGTGCCCTGGTGACGGCCCTGGCCTGCGGGTTGCCACGCAGCTCTGGCGTTCCGCTCGCCCATTGGAGCCGGGCAGATGGAGCCCGACATCTGGCAAGGACGGAAAGCCTCCCTCCCATCTCAGCCAGTACCATTGGCCGCTGGCTCCAAGCAGAGCAGATCCGCCCCTGGCGCTTTCATTCCTGGCAACACATCCAGAACCCGCAGGAGTTTCTCGATCGTGCCCGTCCTGTGCTGCAATTGTATGAACACGCCACTACCTTGCTCGAACAAGGCATCTGGATCGTTTGTACAGATGAGAAAACCTGCATCCAGGCGCGGGAGGCAGAGCAAGCTCCCCGTCCGGCTATCCGCAAACATCCGGTGTATCAATCCCCGCGCTACCGTCGGCATGGTGTCCTGCACTTGATGGCTGCATTAAGCGGAGCTTCTGGGCTGGTCTATGGCCAGTGCCACACGCGCAAGCGCTTCATTGACTTCCGCTCTTTTTTAGAGACGGTCGTGGTTGCCGAAGCCCAGCGACGTGGAGTACAGACCGTCGCGTTGGGCAAGGGTAATGGTCCGACCCACGCCTCCAAGCAACTGCCTCGCTATGTTGAGGAACTTGAAGCGACATCGGATGGAAAACTGACGATACAGCTCTCTTGGCTCCCTACCAATGCCTCCTGGTTGGACCAGATCGAAATCTGGTTTAGCTTGCTCCAACGCAAACTCTTGCAGCCGAACCATTTTCTCAGCCTTGATGAGCTTGAGCAGGTCATCCTCGACTTCATTACCCGCTATAACCAAACTGCCAAGCCCCTCAAGTGGTCCTACACCGTTGAGCAGCTCGAACGTAAGCTCGGAACGCATTTGTGATTGGGAGTACTAGCAGATCAGAAAGAAAGAGGGCACGTAGCGCTTCGACTGGCTCTGGGGGCAGAGCGGCTAAAAAGCGCGAGAGCGTGGAGCGCGCTGGCAAGTGCTCTCGTCCGAAGAGGGCCATGAAGGCCGCGGCGAAGGGATGCAAACGCTGGTAGAAGGCTTCCAGCGTGCGTTCGCCACTGATCGCGTAGCCGAAGAGCACGACCACAAAGTCGATCACCTCATAGTGGCCGAAGCGGCGGCGAGCGAAGCGCACCCGCTCAGCGATGGCCGAAAGAATATCGTGCTTCCGAAGGTACTGTACGAGCAGGGCGACTTCGCCGAACCAAGGTGGAGTTGAGGGCACCGATTGGGAAGAGGTCTGGACGATGACTGATCCATCAGCAATACTGTTCATGTCGATCTCCTTGATGAGAATGTGTTGTTACTTCCTCATCAAGGAGACACATTTTTCTGAGATTTGCTAGCAACTAAACCTCGTTGCGCAACTCGTGGGCCTTGCGAAGCATGGTAAGCTCCGTCCGGGTGGAACCCAGTTGGATCAGCCGCGCTCCCCGGCTGCGCCGGTGGCACGCGCACTCCTGGTGGGCTAGCCAGCCGTGGCGGCTAGAGCTGGGCCGTGTGCTCGGGACTGTTGCTCGCCTCGTCCTGCACGGCCCCCAACGCCCGCAATGTCGCCTTCTGCGCCTGGGTCAACCCGCGGAATGCCCGTGATATTCAGACGCTCGCTTCCTCAAGTGCTCCCAGGGCTCGCAGGGTGGTTTTCTGAGCTTCCGTGAGTCCCGTCACGTTCACAAGTGAGAGTCGTTCATACAGCCGATCAGCGCGTAAGGTGGCAAGGTGCTCAGCGCTGGACATCTCCCACAGTTGGGTCAGCCCATCATGCCCACAACTTGCCAGCATCTCCCCATTCAGGCTGATCGCTATTGAATTAATCCATCCTTGATGACCTTGTCGAACGTACACACACACTCCCCTTTCGACATTCCACCAGCGCAGTGTCCCATCGATCCCGGCACTGACCAGGATATCGCCTTGCGGACTCCAGGCAATGGCGAAGACATGACTGGGATGTCCCACCAGGGAACGCAGCAGGTCTCCACTGCTGGCATCCCAGAGCAATACTTCCCCGGAGCTGCCCCCACCACCACAACTTGCCAAGAATCTCCCATCAGGACTCCACACGACGCTGGCCACATCTTTGGTATGTCCCTGTAATGTTTGCAGGAGGGTGCCATCCTCGGCTTGCCACAGTCGCACGGTATGGTCGTCGCTACACGTCGCCAGCCGTGTCCCATCAGGACTCCAACTCACCGCACTGACCAGGCTGGTGTGTCCCTGTCCCACCCAGCGGCAGGTACTCTTGGAGATATCCCAGACGCGCACGACCTGGTCGTAGCCCGCGCTGGCCAGCCAGGCTCCGTCCGGACTCCAGGCCACTCTGGTCACCTGGCTGCTATGTGCACGCAACACTTGGACCAATGTTCCTGTCGTGCTATCCCAGACGCGCACCGTATGGTCATAGCTTCCACTGGCGATCAAACTCCCTTTAGGATGCCAGGCAAGCGTATAGACAGGTTGTGTATGCCCCTGGAGGCTTTTCACGGGTCTTCTGCTTGTGATATCCCAGATAGTTATAGCAAAGTATGTCCCCCCATTGGCCAGCAAGCGACTGTCAGGGCTCCAGGTCACAGCGAGAGGGGTGACCGAGTAACCTTGCAGGATGCGCAGGCACTGTCCACTGCTGATCTCCCACACGCGCAGCGTCCGATCTTCGCTCCCACTCAGCAGCCACTTGCCATCGGGAGTGCAGACGAGCGTCTGCACCAGATCCGTGTGCCCCAGAAGCATCTGCCGCGTCACCTCACGCTCAGGGTGCCACAACCTGATGGTCATATCAAAACTGCCACTGGCCAGGGTACGCCCATCGGGGCTCCAGGCCACCGTCCTGACGTGATCGGCATGCCCAGGCAAGGTGTGTTGACAGCGACCGCTCTCGACCTCCCACAGCTTGACCAGGTTGTCGGCTCCTCCACTGGCCAGCAGCTTGCCGTCAGGCGTAAAGGCGACTCCCATCACCCAGTTCGTGTGTCCGGTCAAGGTTCGCACGCAGGTGCCAGTTTCCACCTCCCAGATGCGAATCGTGCCATCAAAACTGCCACTGGCGAGCAGATGCCCATGCGGGTGCCATGCAATGGAGTAGACATTCTCGAGATGCCCCCTGAGCGTGTGCAGGCATCGTCCGTTGTTCAGATCCCAAAGCTTGATGGAGCCATCATCGCTCCCACTGGCCAGAAGAGCTCCAGCAGGGCGAAAAGCGACGCTTTGGACATAGCCTTGATGCCCCTGGAAGTTCCAGATGATGGCTTTGCCAGCCACATCCCAGACTTTGACCGTGCAGTCCCAGCTCCCACTGGCAAGCATGCTGCCATCCGGGCTGAAGGCGACCCCTGCCACGGCATGGGTATGAGCCGGTATCACCGCATAGGCCGTCTGGCCTTCCTGCCGCCAGATGCGTACCTCACCACTAATACTGCCTGCTGCCCAGTACTGTCCATCTGGGCTCATAGCAGCAGAGTAGATGGCGCCAAAGGCTTGGCTGAAGACGACCTGCTCCAGGTGTGCGCCTTCCAGCGAGGTATCTTGCAGCTCGACGCCTTGCAAGTAGGCCCCACGAATGGAGAGTCGGGAGAGGTCCAGGCCGCGCAGGTGACCGCGAAGCTCTTTGAGCAGGCTGAGGACATTGGCGGGACCATAGCCCTGGGTAACCGTGTCCTCGGCACGGAACCGCGAGAGCAGGCGTAGCAGGTGCGCCTCGACCTGTGCGTTTGCTCCCAGTCCGGCGCGAAGCCGCTCGAGGAGAGGCTGCACTAGCAGGCGCACTTGGATCTCTCGCACGTAATCCTTGGCTCGCGCCTGCGCGAGTGCCACCTGGCGCAACTGCTGTGGGTCGCCCAGCACGATCTCCTCGCAAAGACGCTCGCCCAGTTCATCGGTGAGGTACTCCATCACCACCGATTGCAGGCTAAAGCTCGCCTGCTGCCCCCGTTCCAGCAGCGAGCGTCGTCTCAATGATTCCAACGCCTCCAAGAGCTGTGCGCGCAGCACCTGGGGATGCAGAACCAGCGCGAGCGTCTGAAGCTCCGTCCACTCGCGCAGCACGGCCAGCCAGGTGAGCAGCAGGTGTTCCAGGGGAGTCAGACGCCTTATCTGTTGGCGCAGCACCGGTCGAATGCCGTTGAAGATCAGCTCCCCCTCTTGTAGAAAGCGGTCAAGATCCCCATTGAAGAGGTCGGAGATGGCCTGTGCTATGATCTTGAGGGCGAGCGGATTGCCTGCGTAGCTGGCCACCAGGCGCTCCCAGGCGGCAGGCGTGCCACACAATTCCTTGTCGCTGAGCAGGTCGTGCGCGGCCTGTTCATCCATCCCCACCAGGCGCAGCGAGCGCACCGGGGAGCGCACGCCTTCCAGCGGCTCAATTTCTTTGGGCTTCTCGCGGGAGGTCACCAGCACGCAGCTCTGGTGCGCCGACTCGGCCAGGCGCTGGATCAGTCGCCCGTAGCCCTCGTAACTTGGCAGGTAGCCGCCCTCAGGGTCTCGGCTTTGCAGCAGCGACTCCAGGTTGTCGAGCACGAGCAGGCAGCGATGCGCCTGCAAGCGTGCCAGCAATTGGCTGATGCACTGCTCCAGCGACGTGGGGAAGGAGGCGGGGGGCGTCTGGGAGAAGAAGGTGATGCAGTCGGCGACTAGGTCCTCGCAGGGCGGCGCGTCCCTGAGGGAGCGCCAGAGCACCGCCTCGAAGTGGGGAGCTAGCTGCTGACCGAGGTAGGAGGCCAGCGTGCTCTTGCCGATGCCGCCCATCCCGAGGAGCACGATCAGGCGGCAGCGCTCCTGCACGATCCACCGGGTGAGCTCGGCTATTTCCACCTCGCAGCCCACGAAATGGCTCACGTCTAAGGCTCTCACCAGGTCGATGCGCGGGAAAGCTGCGGACTCCGATCCCTTGTGGGCTACAAGCGTCTCAGCCCATGGGGAAGGCTGGACGGGCCGAGCCGAAGCGAGCAGGTCATGGAGCCAACGCTCATCCAGCAGCACCTTCTGGTGCGCCACCTTCCAGAGCGCGCGGATCTCCTGCTCCTCGCGTCCGGAGGCAAAGGCTGAGGCACGCACTCCCAGGGTAATGAGCTGTTTGAGGCGTTCCGCTTTGGGGTAGCTGAGACCCCCCTCCCACTCCGCCACCGCGCGCCGGGAGACACCCAGCCGCTCACCCAGTCCCGCCTGCGTCAGGCCAATGGTGGTACGCAGCGTCAGCATCAACTGAGCGAAGGCATAGTCTCGCTCACCGTACGTGTATCTCTTCATGAGCGGTCTCCAATCTGCGTGACCCGGCGCAGCAAGACACTTTGAAGGAAGGTGAAGGGAGGTGTGAAGTGACACGTCAACCGATGGACGCTGACTTCCCCAGGACCCATCCGCTATACTGCTGAGTGTCAGGTGTGCCCGCTGCGTGGGTGAACGCCTGTCCGGGGGCTGGGACACTGCCAAATGGGCCCAGCCCTCTATTCTCTCAACCTCTAGCATAGCACATTTGGGGCGAACAAAGAAACTGTTTCCTTGAGTGATCCCGCTGTCTCAGCGCAAAGACGAAAGCTGTAATGGCTCACCCCTCTGCTTTTCTTCGCGCTCCCCAGCCATCCTGACGGGCATGGGTTCCAGCTTCGCTTATGAGAAGCTGGAACCCACATCAGACAGGAAAAACGAAAAGAGTTCCATGAGCCTTTTCTGGAGTCAAAAGGCACTGGAGTCGAGTATCTCACAAGCGGCCAATTTACAGCATAGCTATGGATGAAGTAAGATGTGGGGCGGTTTGCCCAGGAAAGGTTGTACCAGTGCTCAAGACTCTTGGCAAGTGCTCAGGTTTGAGGGCCAAACCTGCTCACATTCCGGTTCTCCCGCCCTTTTGATGAAGCTCGCTTGCTTGGTACTGCCCAGAATTTGCTGCCAAAAAGGCCCAACGCTCCATTTTACGTACTCGTCCATTGCACGATATCCTCCTGCCAGAGAGGAGGGAGCTTCTGGCAGAT
>WNFX01005304.1_pt1 | contig 12456 bp, 15 predicted proteins | sample 5400111 | NCBI WGS metagenome assembly WNFX01 (sample SAMN13153363, study PRJNA577476) | soil metagenome | isolation source: 40 cm soil or saprolite under grassland replicate 1 | place: USA:California | collected 2016-06-15
GCCTCAGAGCGACTGGGTCCCTTCAACGCAAACGCTCCAGCAACTCGGGTGGACGGGAGCCGGTCTCTCGACGGGTGATGCGCTGGAAGCCGAACGCACTGCCTGGACCTTCACCGACCGTGAGATGAGCCTGGATTACCGGAACGCGGGGACACAGGCGCAGCATGGCGGCACATTTACGGCTTCAGTCTTTCTTTTGACACCGAATGCCAGGGTGCGGTTTTTCCAGAACGATGTCCGTGCGATCAACAATGCGCTCTTCGACCGGGTCCAGCAGCAGCAACTGATGCAGGAGGTGGTGAATGCCCAACCCCGCCTGGTCCAATTCCAGGTTCAAGGTCAGCAGCAGTTTGCCTGGGTCGATGTGTCCTTCCAACTGTGGCAATCCCGGCTCGATCCGCAGACCGGAAGCCGAGCCGAGGGACTGGAAATTGACCCGGCTGCCCACGGGCCGCGCGTCCACCACATGATCGTCCTGCTGCTGCGCGTGACTCCTGGCATGCAGGGGACCAACGCTCCCATGGGAGGCACCGGCTGGCTGGTCAGCACCTACGCATTGGATCCTACGGGGGGCAATTTACCGTCCATAATTCAACCGGCTTAACCTTCTACAATCGACTGCTGTGGTCCGAATTTCCCTTGCGAATTTTGTTGAGCGTAAAGGTTTAAGGAGGTCTTTGTGTAGGACGCTCAATTATTCTTCCCCGTTGCTACCTTAAAGCAGCCTTTTGCGGATGTTTGTACCGGTAAGATTATTGCTGCCTGGCGGACATGCCGTCATCAGCCCCCAGTTATGCCAGGGCAATCGCATCTAAATGTGCAGAGACAATAATGTTCTGTACCACACAATAATGTTTTGACCTCATTCTTAAGATTAAATGATAGTGATATCCTCCTGGAACATACTCAATGGAATTAGGATGTCGAGGGATGAAGCGGCACCAGCTCGGGCTTTCTCAGAGCCGGTGCCGCCGGGAAGACATAGGCAGATGGTCTTTGTCTGATGGTGTGCTTACCTCGTCGTGAGGGCCTTGATGGCCACCAGGAACGCGAGGATGCTGGTCCCTAATGTTGGAACAACGGCCAGCAGCACGAGCAGCACCAGAGCAGCAAGGACCACGGCCACTTGGGTGGCTGGCGGCAACTGCTTGAATGCCTCAAGTGTCTCTTTCAGATGCATGGATTTCCCTTTCTCTCAATTTCGGATATACTGAGGCAGATCTCCCGGTGCCGTCCGCTCATCGGAGGATCTGCGGATCGTCTTGTCAGACATTGCAATGTGTAGAGAAAGCATAACGGTTTTTGGCAGAGAAAGGGTCGTGCTTGTCGTGCAAAAAAGCCGTGTTTGCCGTGCAAATGATGGTGAGAGATGACTGATTTGCCTCAGTTTCAAGAAAAAGTAATGATCTACCGGAAACGGCAGGTTGATCCTCAGACGGGAAAGCCTTATACACAACAAACGCTTGCCAGAGCCATTGGTCTCTCGGCAGATGAATTGGGGCATCGCTTGCGTGGCACTGGTCGAACTCCGCTCACCCAGGAGAATGCTTTCGCGATTGTGTGCCAGCTTGCCGAATGGGGAGCGCTCACCTGGGATGAAGCAGTCGGCCTTCTGACCTTTATGGGCTACCCTCTCAATTCACCTGATTGGCAAACGAAACTTCAAAGGTATCTTGCTCCCCCTGTTCAATCTGTGCAATATACTGTTATTAATGGTAAGGCACCACAGCAAACGCCGACGACGCATGTGGAACAACAGCAAGAATCAATACTTGACGCGCGGACCACGCATGCCGATGGCTCCTCATATATTCCGAGCTCTTCTACTGAAAACCAGGGGGTTGCCGAACATACAGGCCGTCGCTTGATCGAAGATCTGTTTCCTATCCGGGCGGTTAGTTCTGAAGCTGTGCGAGAAAAAAGCCGGCGTCACGGCCATATCTCAACCCTTCACCTTTGGTGGACTCGTCGCCCCCTTGTGGTTGCTCGTGCTGCCGTCTACGGAGCGCTCGTTCCTGCTCCCACCAACGACAAGGAGCGGAAGATTTCTAAAGACCTTATGAAGGAGCTGTGCAGGTGGGATTGCCGCCAGGACATTCTTAAACGAGCGCGCCTGGATATTTTGGCGGCAAACAATGAGAGGCCCCCATATGTGCTCGATATGTTCGCTGGCGGTGGATCGATTCCACTCGAAGCGCTGCGCCTGGGCTGTGAAACCTACGCCGGCGATCTCAACCCTCTCGCCTACATTATCGAATTATGCACGCTGGACTATCCGCAGAGGTACGGTTCCTCGCTCGTTGCAGATGTGAAGCGTTGGGGCACGTGGATCATTGAACGGGCGAAAGAGCAGCTCGCCGAATTCTATCCTCCTTTGACCAGTGGCGCGTTTCCTAAAGACGGAGGACAGCAAAGGAGCTTCGCCAATGGCATGAACGCCATCAACGCTGAAGGTCCGCTGACGCCCGTTGCTTACTTGTGGACGCGCACAGTGTGTTGTCCCAACTCGATCTGTGGTGCGATCGTACCATTAGTGCGCCAGATCTGGCTGCGCAAGAGAGGAAACTATTGCATTGCACTACGCGCGTGCTCCGATCGCACGACGAAATCCATGCACTTCGAAGTAGTGCAGGCAAGCGAAGTTGGCAAACTGGGCTTTGATCCTGGAACTGACAACAAGCGCCATCATGTATATTGCCTTCATTGTGAGGCTTCGGTGGACTTCGAGTATATCAAAACCCAGGGGCAGGATGGTCATATTGGCCAGAGGCTTATGGCTATAGTTTATACTCAGCAGGTAAGCCCAGAGAAAATATATGTAGCAGATAAGGACATCCCACACCACATCGATCAAGAAAAGCTTTTAGCGAGAATCGATGCCTTATGTGATGAGTATGAGTTGAGCTTACCTGTAGAACCGGTTTCTCAGCACCTCACAGGAGGAATGAGCTTTGGCTTGACTCGCTTCAAAGACTTATTCGCGCCGCGCCAGCTCCTTTCTTTGCTCGCTTTCACTGGCGAGGTGCGCCGTGCCTATCATGCCATGCTCGACGATGGCATGCAGCCAGAGCGCGCGGCAGCGGTCACGACCTATCTGGGCGTGATGATAAACCGCTTGGCCGATCAGAACAGTAGCGTTTGCCGTTGGAATCCTGCTCGTCAAGCAAGCAGCCAGACATACACACGCGCGGCGCTGTCGATGGCCTGGGACTTTGCCGAGATCAATCCCTGCACCGAGGGACCAGGCAGCCCAACGCATGCACTGAACTGGATTACTTCAGTAATCCAGGAGCTTGTGCAGAGCGGGCGACCCGCTCATGTCAAACGTGCCTCTGCTCTGCAGTTGCCATTTCGTGATAAGACCTTTGATGCTATTATCACCGACCCACCCTATTACAGTAACCCCTCCTACATCGATCTCAGCGACTTCTTCTATGTCTGGCTGAAGCGTAGCATCGGTTTCGTGTACCCCGATCATCTGCTGAGGTCCTCACTCGCACTCAAGAAAGAGGAAGCGATCACGATGGCCAATTACCGTGACCAGAGCGCGAAAGATGCAAAGCAGAACTACGAAAGGATGATGGTCCAAGCGTTCGTAGAGGCTTACCGCGCCTTGAAGCCGGGCGCGCTACTGGTTTGTGTTCATCCGTATCTTTCAACGTGGGATCTGCCCACATTAAAGGATACGCTACAGCACGCAGGTTTCGTCATAATCGAAACTTGGCTGCTAAATACTGAGACGCCGCGCCTCCCTGTCGCAGATGATAAGGAAACACTTCCCTCCAGCATCATCCTCGTTGCGCGACGAAGTGAGAGTCAAGCTACTAACGCTTCCGCTTCCGAAGCATGTTCGGAGTAGGCCGAGGGGTACAGCCATTGGAGATGGTGGAGTGCGCCCTTTAACGGATGAACGTGTAGCCTGGAAAGGCCCATCCGGAGAACGATGAGAGGGGCAAGCGGCATGCGTTGAGGAGCGGCACTCCTCAAGGTGTGAAGCCCGCTGATAATGGACCACAGTCTGTGAGCCGAAACACAGACAAGGCCTACCCCTGCGACCGAGGCTTCCGAAAGGAACCTGTGATTGAAGCGTCGTAAGTCCAGACAAGTGAAAGCGGCTGAGACACTTGACCAAACGGTGACGGTGTGTGTGCCTTACTGTTTCCACCTCAGTGAGGGTTCTCCCACCAGACACCCGGCGTAAAGCAGGCAAGCTAAGGGTTGCGAGAACACGTCCACACGGAACTGGGGAACTCTGAAACTGCTTGACCCGAGATGGGACGCGAGAATGCCAGCGTGCAGGACAGAGGGCGGAGGCGGCGTAGTAATCAAATACCAGACTGTAATGGCCTGGACAAGGTGAAGGTCCGAAAGGTGCGCCACCGATGGAAGTAGACTGCCTAAATCGGAAGGCGCCAGGAGTAGCAAGGCCTTGTTCGCAGGCCTCGCGGGGGACCTTGCGCGACGGGTTGTGCCGTGCTCATGAGCGAGAACGCTATGGGGTTGAACATCCATCAGAGGAGCGAGTACGGAAAGCCGTGTGCCATGAAAGTGGCCTGCACGGTTTGGAGCGGGGGAAAGGCTGAGAAGCCTTACCTATCGCTACGAATTCGATCAGCCCCCGCGAACGCATTCCAGGCTGGTTTTACCCGCATTCGACTCTCCAGAGAGGATGCTTCATCCTGTAGACCCATGCGCCAGTACCCGCTTTTCGCTTCATCCTGCCGCCTCCTGCCATTTCACATGACGCCTCCTCACGCGCATTCACGCTCATCGTGTGAAGTGTGGCACCGGTGGTAAGGGATAACAGAGCACCGAACGCTCCGTCCATCGTCGGGTGGTTCTTCCCGCTGCCATGGCTGGCGTACGCTGCCGGTATCGTTGAGCCAGTAGGTTGCCACTTCGAGAACGAGGCTGCGCAAGTGCTTCTCGCAGCGAGGCATGAGGACGCACAACATGAGAGTACGCCCGTCACCACTCCAGATGGGCCAGCAGCTGTGAGGCTTGGTGGGACGTGGCCCAGCTGCGGCGTGCCAGCGCTGAGCAGCCATGACGAACGGTCAGTGGAGCCCGCTCAATACAAGCGGTATTCAACTTCCCGGAGAAGCCCAGCCCCTGTAAGGCAGCTTTGAGAGCGTCTTCTGTCCCCAGACGCATCACGTGCGTCACGCGCACCAGTTTGCGCCAAAGGTCAGCATTGTTTCACCTGACCGGAGATCAGGCACGCCGCCACCTGCCACCGGCGTCTGTTGCGCCCTCGACGTTTCTCTTCTTGCCATGTTCCAACATGGGCCGTGAGCGCAGAGAAGGAGAGATTGAGCCCGTCACTGGGAAAGAGGGGGAGGCAACCGGGAGCCAAGAGCGGTCTCCGGGAGTGGATGACCCGATGTGCTATGTGTTGGGTGCGGGGACCGAGCGCAAGCACGGGAAGAATCGCGCGTGCAAGGTTTGTGCGTGCGAGCCCTCTCGGGACAAAAAGGCTCGTGATGGTGGCTTGTCGAAAGCCGAACACCCGCGAGGCCTCCGAGGGATCCAACCCTTCGGCCAGCGCGTGATCCGCACCATGGCGACGTGATGGGAAGGGGTTTTCAACCGAGACAAGGGGGTGTTGCGCCGGGCACTGAACGTGGTGTGGCAGGCAGGGCAGCGGAACGTCTGGATGCGTTCGCCATGGCCGTGCTTGCCATCGCCAAAAAGTCGCGTGGACTTGGGCATCGGTGATCCCGCAAGACGGGCATTGCTGGTTGGGACAGGCGAAGCCTTCAGGGTTCACGCGCTTGGGTGCCCCTCGGCGGCCTTTGACCTCGCGCCAGGGGCGTACAGGAGCTGGACCTCCACCTCACGAGGGAGTGGAGGCGAGACGGCAGGCAGGGCAATCATCTGGAGAGCGGGGCTTGAGCAGACGGTAGAGCGTGCTGCGCTTGGCTGCTCCTCGTGAGGAGGAAGGCCGAAAATGGAACCAGGAAAGCGCGCCAAAGCAGCGAAAGACGCGAGGAAGAGGCAGACCACGGGCAGAAACATGAACACCTGAAGCGCCATCATCATCCTCGCTGGTTGAAAGGGCAAGCATGGAAAGCTCCCTGAGAAGCAAGCAGAAGGCGAGTCGAGAGTGCTGTCAAGCGAGTAGGAGAGATGCCCGAATGATCCACCACTGTGAATCGCTGGACCTGAAAGCCCAAGGGGCCTCTTTCTCGAACGGATGTCCTAAGTAGCCAATACAACGGGCTTTTGCCATGGAACAAGAAATTTGGTATGATTGCCGTTGTTCTACTGGCTGATACTGCCAGGCACACGGTAAAACCCAAAGCAGGGTGAACTACCTATACCTGCTGAACCCATGGCCAGGTAGCAGAAGATATTGAACGGACGAAAGGAGACGGTCATGTCCATTGGACAAGCGTACGCTGATATTCTCACTCCCCGCGAGCAGCAGTCAATCGCAGAGGCATGCGATTGGCTCATAGATCATGCTTTCGATGAACGTGAACGCATAGAAAAACCGCAAGATGTTCTTGATAGCGTGGTAGGCGAATACCTCCCCACGCGCTATGTCTATCGATACACCCCTCTCTTCTTCAAAAAATTCGCTGTGTGCATTATTACCGTCGCCTGGAAGTTGGCTCAATCAGAACATATGCCGCTTTCCTCGTTAGCTGAGGAATTAGCGACACGGGCAATCATCCAAGAGGCGAAAGGGCGTCTGGAAGACAGAAAGAACGCTTTTGACACATTTATCGATAGGTATTTTGAAGATACCGATGTTGCATTTCTCTTCGATGATCGCTACGATGGTCTTGCCGAGACTGAAGTCGCCCAGTTGGTGGGCCTCTCCTCCCTCGCTTTTGCTGATCGGTTTCTCCCATTTTCTGATGCGCCTTCGCGGGTAGTGCATCCCTACGTACTCGAAGTCTAAGAGAGGAATGCCATGTCATCGAGAGAGGACTCCCAACTGAAGCGCGTTCTCCATGCCTATCACGAAGCTGGCCATGCTGTCGTATGGCATGTCGTTGGTGGTCTGGTTGAGGAAGTCTCTATCGTCTCGAGTCAGGCCGGTTACAAGGGATATTGCCGCTTTGGTTTTCTCCTGCCCCAAGGAGATGACCATCCCTCGCCCGATGAGTGGCTGCAACGAGGCAGAATCGATCCCAGGACGGTCACAGCTTATTATGCCGGGATGATCGCCATGGCGTATTATTGTACCTCGTATGGCGGAGAGGACGATTATCAAAAGGGCAGCGAGCGGGACGATTTGGAGAAAATCGATAACTTGCTTCTGCGTCTCAGTCCTGATGAACAGGAGCGTTCGGCCATACAAGATGCCTGTTGGATGCAAGCACAGAAAATTCTCTCAGACTATTGGTCGGTTGTTCAAGCGCTGGCAACGAAGTTACTGCAGCATCGAACACTCGATGGAAGAGATATTCATTGCATTATCTGGCAAACCATCGGCTATCCTGATGCGGATTGGAGATTCGGGGCTTTGAATATCCCATGAGGGCAAATCAAATGGACCTGGAGGAAAGCGCAGTTTTCTGTTTGCAACACGGCCGTGCAGCCAACCTATGGTATGATAGTAAGTGGAAATGCAACCTTCGAGAGCGCAATCACACCCGAGAGGAAGGCAGGAAACACATGTGGTATGGCAAAGAACCCGAGACGCTCACCCTTGCTCACTGTTCTTTCTGTGGCAAGAGGCAAGACCAAGTAACTCAGCTCACTCCAGGACCAGGACACCTAAGTATTTGCAATGAATGTGTCGACTCCTGCCGGGAGGGAGTTGAACAGGGACACCCGCTTTCCCAATGGCGGGAGCGGCGAGAGTGGCAGAGGGAACGTACTGAACCAACCGTGATCAGTGAGCCCATCCACACCGCTTATGAAGCGATCAGACGAACAGTGCTTGACTATATTAAAGGTATAGAAGAAGGCGATCCTACCAGTATCGAGCGCAGTACCCATCCAGATCTCAAGGCAAGGGGCTTGCTGGTAGCAGAAGAAGGTGCCCAGAACCTGATCCCTCTGACGTTCGCCGAACTCCTAGAGCTGAGGAACGCCTCCCGGCAAAAGGGGAACATGCCGCAAGCTGCTCGAACTGACATGCTCATCTGCGATCTGGGAGACCGGATAGCAACAGTGAAGCTTACCGCGTGGTGGGGAACCGATTACCTGCACCTTGCAAAAGATCAGGAGCACTGGGTGATCGTGAACCTCCTGCGAAACGTGCATCCCCAGGACAGTAACTGGCTTGATAACCTACACGGGTCTGTGTAAAAAGGAACGCTATGGAAGCACGCGACATCGAACGCTACCTGGCTGATTTAGGAGCAGCATTGAAAAACCGAGGAGTCAAGAAACCGCTTCGGATGATGCTCATAGGCGGAGCCTACATGCTGCTTCTTGAGAACGCACCCCGTTCCACAGAAGATATTGACATTTTTTGGCTCGAAGAAGACGCGTTTGAACGCATGCGCGAGCTTTTAAGTGCCTGTATGCTCGAAGTCGCGAGAAAGCATATGCTGCCGCCCAACTGGTTCAACTTCCTCACCCAGGTGATCCTGATGCAGGATATCTATATTCCTGACGGCACGCTCTGGAAACGGTTTGGACCACTCCATATCTATATCCCTCCGAGAGAATACATTCTTGCCCTCAAAATGACAGCCGGTAGACCCAAAGATCTTGATGATTGCGCTATACTCCTTCCGAAAACCACTATTCAAACGATCGAGCAAGCACAGGAATTGCTCAATACATACATTCTCCCCGAAGCGCAAGAAGAACACGGTGAACAGATTGAGAAGTCGCTCGACATTCTTTTTTCGGGGAACACAGGACAAGGCCATGAAGAAGGGGGGAAACTCTCATGACACTCAGCATGTTTGAAATTATGGCCAGGGCATACCAGGACAAGGAGCAAGAACCACCCCTTATGCCCGCAACCATTCAGACCATGACACGGGCTTATACTGACATTTGTCAAGGAGAAGATCCCTGGACCGCCCTGGGCAATTTTACCAACGCCTGGTACGATTACGCGAAAGGGATGAGACCCAGCCTGGTGAGTCAGCCTCTCGTCTCTCCTGACCATGACACAGAGTATACCCGCCATTGGGCTGCTTTTTGTGCAGCCTCCGTAGAGTTTTTATGCGATCGTTATCAACTCCTATGCCCAGAATGGGTCCATGATCCACGGTATATGTTGTCTCAGCCGTGGTCTGGAAGTAACAGCTTTCCAGACATCACACCACAGAGCATAAAAACGACTCCCCTCCCTTTCGCCAAACGCAATATCTTCTGTGGCAGTGGCCTCTTCAAAAATAAATACGAACTGTTCGAGTGGATGCTTGAGGCAAGACGTCAAGGCATCACCAATCCGAGAGAAATCCGGAGCTACGCCCGTCAGAAAGAAATCAGCATGCACGGGATGTAATCTCTAAAGCAGCAACAATGTGCTCTCATTGCTTTTCAAAAAGGAGAGTGCAGGAGAAAATTTTCTCCTGTACTCTACATAAACTTTTCGGAACCGACAGGCGTCGGGTGATCCCCAAGAAGCCCAGCCTGACAGGCACGATCGGTCAGTTCGTCTTCAGAACACCTGGTTGTTTTTTTGTTGTGTCTCGTTTTTCAAAAACGGATGGTTCAAGGAGCCACTACAACCCTGTCCTGGCTCCTTTGCTCATCGGGTGGCGAAAGAGCGCTGTGCGCAAGAGACGCCATCAAAGGCAGAGGGTATGCAAGGAGCGCACCGAACCGGGAGGCACAATCATCCACCGGCTTGGCTCGCGTGCGGAACCGAAGAGGTCGCATCCGCGATCAAAGAGCACAGCCTGCTGGCATCTGGGCTCAGGCAAGCAAGAGGAAAATCGGTGATCGAGAGGTCGAATCCGTTCTCAACGCATGAGACTTGCTGGGGAGCGAGCTGAAAGGAATCTGACGGAACCGACGGGTTTCGAGTCCTCTGTCGCCAATTTTTTCCCTCTTCCTTGCCCCGACAGGAAGCCTGTATCACAAGGTGCAACGTCTGCTGGCTTCGGAGGAAAGAGCTGAGGGAAGCCCTCCTCCTGTGGTGCTCAAACAGCGGCGGCCAGGGCCAAAGCAGCCGGCGTATGGTCTTCCCGCTTCCCAGTGGCCGACGCTGCTGCATCGTGTGGTGGAGCAGAAGGAACCGCTTCGCACCGTGGCAGCAGCGTATGGTGTCTCCCAGGAAACGATCCGTCGCCTTCTTCATACTCAGCAGCAGCATGGACAGCGGGAAGCTTAGCCGTACTCAAGCTGGTCTCCGTCCTTCAGAGCAGCAGGCTCTCTTCCTTCTATCCATGCAGGGGAGCGTCTGTTCCCCTATTCGGTCTGCCCCAGTTCTGCCCGCAGGAGTGGAATCAGAGGGACGCGAACCGCCTGCTTGTCCTCCCAGAGAGAGCAGGCCCCACGAGCGGGATGCTTGCTGGCGAAGACCTTGAGCGCTGTGACGACATCCACTGCCAGCAGTTCTTCCCTGGAGCGGGATGCGGTGTGCTGTCCTGCCTCCTTTCCTTTCGTCTTCCCCGTGAAGTGTCGGCCTGTGCAGGGAAAGGACGGAGATCTTCTGTCGTGGGCGGCTGGTCCCGTCGGCACAGAACAAGCGTAACAGAGGAAGGCGCAACGACAACGGGAAGCAGCTGGTGTGCTGGCTCCTTGTGGCATTCGTCGGCCAGAATTGGCCTGTGAGAACACCTCATGCTGTCTCTTGCTCCTTGCTGATTCCCCATCATAAGAGTACAATCTCAAGCATCAAATCTCTCATCTTTCCAAAGAGGTAACGTCTACAGTGCAGAGGATTTTCACGATCGTCACATGGGTGACACGCTTGTGCCGCAAGGTCGCTGCACCACTGCTTCGTCGCCTGGACCAAACCAGACACTCCCTCACGTATGCTGGGGACACTGACCGACCTTGTCAGAAGCAAATCTGAACTCGTGGCAGAAAACGCCTTGTTGCGAAAGCCTCTGATCATCCTGCGGCGCCAGGTGAAGCGGCCTGCCTGGACCAAGACGGATCGGATGCTCCTGGTCCTGCTGTCAAGAATGGTACGAACCTGGAACCAAGCCCTCGTCATTGTCCAGCCAGAGACGCTACTGCGATGGCACCGCTAGGGCTTCAAGCTCTTTTGGAAATACAAGTCGAGGGCAGCTTCTCTCAAGCCAAGACTCTCCCAGGAGACTCTCTCCTTGATTCAGGAGATGGCAAGGGACAATCGCCGTCTTCGGAGCAGAGCGGATCCGGGGTGAACGCGCTCTCGCTGGGCATCCACGTGTGCCTGCCGCACCATTGAGAAGTACATGAGAGCCGTGCGTCCCACCAGGCCGCCAGGACAGACCTGGGCCACCTTCCTGCAGACCCATGCCAAAGACATCTGGGCTTGCGACGCGCCTCCCAGTCACTGATCTTTGCTTCCGTTCGCTTTTCGCCTTCTTCCTTGTCGAACTCCACTCTCGGCGAGTGATCCACGTCGGCGTCACACGTTCCCCTCCCGACGCTTGGGCTGCCCAACAATGACGGGAGGCGACTGCTTATGGACGAGGGCCGAAGTATCTCATCCGTGATCGTGATGCCAAGTTCGGACCCCGTTTCGCGCGCGTAGCCGCAAGCAGCGGCATCAAGATACTGAAAACACCCTCTCACACTCCGCGCGCCAATGCCATCTGTGAACGTTTTCTGGGAAGCGTGCGTCGCGCGTGTCTCGATCACCTGCTCATCCTGCAGGAGAAGCATCTGCATCGTGTCCTGCGTGCCTCTGTCCAGTCCTTCAATCAAGCCAGACCGCAGGAAGCGCATGAGACAACAGATCCCAGATCACTATGGCGAACCTGGTCCTGCAGATCGAGAGGATGGCAAGATCCTCGCCTTGCCAGTCCTGGGTGGATTGCACCACGATGACCGCAGAAGTGCTTGAGCTCTTCCATGTTAACGACAGAGCAGATGGTTGCGTTATGTGGAGCGCACCTCATCAAGGAGCTGGCAGACCTTCGTTCCTTTTTGCCGTCTTTCACGGAGAAAGACACCAATCGAGAGGGAATGGCCCTTCCTTGTGAGAACCCTGAAGGCAACCATGTGCAACAGATTCGGATGATGACGCTTTCCTCACATGAGAGGTATTCACATGAGGAGGTTGAGGAGGTTATTGAAGAGATGAAACCCTCCCTTTTTCGGCAGATGCCTCAAGGTAGCCAGCACAGGGAAAAGCTTGACCCTCCCCGTCACGAAAAAGCCTCACGCCTACGAGAAAAACACGCTCCATTTGCCGAACACGTTGAGGGAAGCTCCTTGGAAGGCTTCGCAGAGAGCTGTGCTGGCTACTTGAAACATCCGTTCTCAAAATCCGTCGTTTTCTATGAACGGATGTTTCAAGTAGCCAGCACAGGCATCAGCGATCTGGCCACCTTTGCTCAGGGATTGGAGAAAGAAGGTTCTGCTCTGCACGCG
>WNFX01005785.1_pt1 | contig 12453 bp, 15 predicted proteins | sample 5400111 | NCBI WGS metagenome assembly WNFX01 (sample SAMN13153363, study PRJNA577476) | soil metagenome | isolation source: 40 cm soil or saprolite under grassland replicate 1 | place: USA:California | collected 2016-06-15
CAGCGCCGCCTGCACGGCGCGCTCGACCACATCCCACCTGCAGAACACGAAGCCCGCTACTACCGTGAACACCAACCGTCCAAGGAGGTCGTGTAAACACCCAACGGTTCAGGCCTCCATCAAACCCAGGGCAGTTCAGAGGGCACCAAGCTCTGTGGCCTTGGCCTGGCGTCTGGCCACAAGCGTCGTCGCCGCAGGGTCATAGCCAGCCCGAGGCTCGCCGGGCAGCGGACGGCGGGGATCGCCGCTGCGAAAGCCGGTCTCCATCTCCAACAGGTGCGCGACCCGCAGCCCAAGCTGCTCCCGGCGCACCGCAGGGAGGTCCTCCAAGCCGGCCGGCTGCCGGCCACGATCCACCGGCAGCAGCCCGCCAGCGGCCACCGGTCAGCAGTCCGGGTCGTTAACCAGCGAGCGGACGCTGCGCTGGTGGCGCTGGCCGTCCAGGCCACACACCATCACCAGGCTGTGCTGCGGCTCGACCCATTCGACCAGCACCTCGCTCCCGCCCAGCAGCAACCGCGCACCCGGCGACAGGTCCAGCAGGCCACCGCCGGCCCTCACCGCCAGCCTGCCAGTCCAGGCCAGACCAGCGAGGTGTCGTGCAGCGGCGCCGCCAGGTCGACGCCGAGCTTGCGATGCCACAGCAGGTGCAGGGCGTGTGCCCGGGCCACCACAGGCAGCGAGGTCGCCGCGACCAACGCGCCGAACGCGCACGGCCCCACCGCCGCAGCCTCCACGAGCTCGGCCTGCAGGCCGAGCCGGTCGGTCAGGGGACGCCGCTGCGCAGACAGTGCGTCCAGCGTGGCCAGCACCTGCTGGCGCCACCCCGTCACCACCGCGTAGCGCCACCCCGCGGCAAGCGCGACCTCCGCGGTGGCCGCAAAGCACACCCGGGCCTGCTTGTCCACGCGGCCCTGGGATGCCAGCTGAAGCGCCGGACCGGCTCGCAAACCGCCAGCGGCGCCGAGCCCAGATCGCCGACCGGATTGACGACCTCCTCGCCGGCCACCCGCCACGACGCCGACCATCGCTTCACCCAGCCCGGCCGCAGGTCCAAGCCCACCCTTGCCTCGCTGCCCGGATCGAACGGCAGCAACAAGTCCTCGACCCCGCACCGATCCGACGGGACCGCGGATGCCGCGGACGAGGCCGAGTTGGGTCTGCCGATGCCCGCAGGCACCCCAACAACCGAGAATGAACCATTTGGGGACACCGCGTAATCAAAGCAACCCAGAGCAGACATCGCCAAGTCACCGCGAAACGGCGTTGTCCACGCTGGCTTCCGGTGCGCTGGCCACCTCACGGTGCGGCAGCGACCACGCTTCGGCTGGCCGGGCGGGAACTCGCCGTAAATGCGCTGGATGGGACCAGACCGGTCAGGCATGATGGGCCGATGAGCAAGCTCTTCGATTCAGTCCCGGCTGGCGACCCCTGGGAGCACACCGCCGTTGTCGGCGGCCCCTTCGAGGACGACGCGCAGCTCGCGCTGGGCTTCTACCAGGTAGCCGAGCTTGGCGTTGCGGACTGGACGACCCGCGGGCCAAACGACCTGCTGTTCGTGCCGATCGTCTACAACTACCGACATGCCTTGGAGCTCGTGTTGAAGGCCGCGGTCCGCGAGGCTGCAGCGCGCCGGCGTACCGACGGCGCGACCGACGCCTCCCTCGACCCGGCCACGCTCGATGAGGAGCTCGCCAAGACGCATTCCCTGGAGCGGCTGGCCAACAAGCTCGAGGTGTTGCTCGACCGCCTGCGCCTTGAGCAACTCCCCGCCACCACCCGCAACGTGCTCCGCTCCCTGCACCAGCTCGACCCCCGCGGGGAGACCTTCCGCTACAGCATGGTCAAGGCCGGCAAGGGCAAGTTCGATCCGGCGCGCCCGACCCAGGAGCACGTCGACATCGTCACCCTGGCGGAGCGGTTCCGCGAGGCGTTCACGTTGCTCAGCTACGGACTGCTCACTGTCTTGGACAACTATCGCGAGTACCAGGCTGAGCAGGCCCGCGGGGCATCCTCGGGCATATGACCAGCTCGACGCGGTCACCGGTTCAGTAGCGGCAGAGCTGGACCTGCGACACCCCGGGCAGGCTGCGCAGGCGCTCCCCCAGACGCGCCTTGTCCGCCGCGGAGATGCCTTCTCGGAAGGAGACGCCCAGGGAGCGCGGGTCGGTCGACGCCTGCCCGTAGGGGTAGGAAACGCCCTCGACCCTTGGAAGCCTCCTCATCTGATCCACCAGCGGGTCAGCGTACGAGTCGGTGATGGGGCGGTCCAGGTGCACGCGGAACTGCTGGTGGGTGAGCAGGCGCTCGGTCAGGTAGCCGCCCTGGCAAGCGGCGTGGAACCGCAGCCACTCACGGGAAAATCCGCCGGCGAACAGCACCGTCACCACCACGCCCACCACCACGCCCGCGGTGACCAGGACCGTTGTCAGCTGTGGCCGGGACTGTGGATCGGCCAGCCCGGCGGCCAGCAGCAGCAGCGCAGCCGGCAGGTAGACCGCCAGACCCAGCAACAGGCCCACCGGCACGACGGCGAACAGCAGCAGGGACGCGACCAGGCTGGCCCGTCGCAACGCCGCCCTGCCCCACCGGGCCAACACCAGTGGGATGGCCGTGACCGCCACGATGAGCCCGTGCACGACGACCAGGGCAGGGTCCACCTCGGCGGGGTCCACTCCGGGAGCTATGCTCACCCAGGCGAACGGCAGGATCGCGGTCCAGATGGCGAGCACCACCAGCGCATGCCCCCCGGAGATCCTGCGCCTGGTTGCCATCGCCTGAGCCTGCGGTGCCACAGTGCCTCCCGAGGGCGTCCCGGCACGGGGTCGCGCGCGGCGACCACCTTTCTATCCACAGCTTCCATAAGGTTCTGCCCACAGCCAGGGGCAGCTACCAAGCCCTGTCGTTCTCCTCAAGCTCGCTGGCCAGCTAGCTTCTGTAGAGGCCAACTAAAATCTGTCGTCACAGCTCACGTGCGAAGTAGGCGGGTTCCGCGGAGTTTCTTGTAGAGAGCGATGGTGTCGGGGTGGAGGTCGTCGAGGGGTTCGGCTTCGGCGTCGAGGACGTGGATGAGTTCGCGCATGATGGCGTCGACGCCGGCGGGGTTGCCGGCGGTGTAGGCGGCGAGCATGAGCTGGCGGTAGAGGCGCTCGTCGTAGGGGCTGGCGAGCAGGCCGCGCCGGGCGGCCCAGGTGGCGCCAGGGTGGTCGTGCCGGTCGAGGTATTGGCGGGCGAGGTGGTCGGCGGCGTCGCCGATGGCGGATTCCATTTCGGTGCGGTGGACGAGGGCCCATTCGTAGCCGTTGGGGGCGGCGGACTCCAGGGGACTCCCGGTGACCAGGTCGAGGGCCTGGTGGAGCGCTGCGGTCGCGTGGTCCTGGTCCTGTGTGGCGAGTTGGGTGAGGGTTTGGAAGCGGGTCCAGTCGACGCTGAGTGCTGGGTTGAGCTGGTAGAGGCCGTTGCGGGCGGTGGGTAGGTAGGGGGTGCCTCCGGGGGCGTCGCCGAGGCGGCTGCGGGCGATGGAGACGGTGGTGTGCAGGGTGGGTCGGTTGAGGGGTCGTTCGGGCCAGAGGGCTTCCCAGAGGCGTTCGAGGTCGACGCCGGTGGGGTGCAGGGCGAGGTAGACGATCAGCTCCAGGGCCTTGGCGCGTTCGATTCTGGGGATGCCGTGGATGTCGATCTTGCCGAGCACGCGGACCTCGATCGGCGAGGCTGGCGCCAGGTCGTCTTGGGCGGCGGGGTCCGCGGGCGCCGCCTCGTGGTCGCGGATCAGCCGCAGTCTGGGGGGAGCAGTGGCGGGCCGGTGGAGGGTGTTGTAGGGCGGGGTGGTGGGGTCGACGTCATCGGTGCTGACGGCGGTTGCGAGCAGTTTGGTGATTGCCTGGTAGGCCTCGGGGGTGAGCTGCAGCGAGCGGACGGTGAGGTCGAGCGTGTCGATGGTGGCCTGCCCGCCGGCCAGTTCGATGCGCCATGCGGGTGGTGGCAGCTCACCGACCGCGACGATGGCCACCGGGAGACGATGCAGTTGGACGTCTGGGGTGGTGAGTCGGGCGAGGGTGGTCGGGGATGGTGGGCTGGCGCACAGCACGATGGTGGGGGTCCAGCTGTCGGGTGTGTGGCTGGTCATGCGTGCCGTGGTGGCGGAGGGGTGCCCTTCGGTGTCGAGGAGTTCGCGGGCTCGGTGGAGGCGACGCTCGAGGGTTGGCAGGTAGTCCTGGAGAGTAGCGATGTGGCGGACTCGCTCCAGCGGGCCGAGTTCTTCTCCGAAGCCGACGAGGACCATGTCGAGGTGGTCGCTCCAGAGGCTGGTGGCCAACTCGACCGCGAAGGCGTCCAGCATCGCGCGGGCGTCGACGGGGGCGCCGGCCAGGGCGACCATGCTGGCGGACTCCAGATTGAGCATCACGCGGGTGTCCTCGATCTGCCCGACGGTGACCAGGGCCGGGATCGGCGCGACCGCTTGTGCCGCGGCTTCGTCGAGTTGGTCGGCGGGGGTGCTGCGAGCCAGCCGCCAGCGGTCGGGAGCTGCCTGCTGGAACGGTGATGGCGCGTGCTCGCTGGGGTGGTCGAGCCGGACCTCGACGTGGTCTGGCGTGATCAGCACGGCTTGGACTTCGGGAGCGGCCAGGCCCGCCTGGCGAGTCGCGTGGGTGAGGGCCCGTAGGGCGAGATCGAGGAAGTGGGCGGTGTCGGGTTGTTGGGTGGTGCGCAGCGCGACTTCGACATCGGCGTCGGTGCCGGTTGGCAGGGGGATCCTGCGGCCGGGTCGCCGGGCCCGCTGCTGGCGACGCCGTAGCCTGGTCAGGAGCGCGATGACGCCGACGGCGAGCAGGCCGGCGCCGGCGAGCCCGGTGACGATCCGCAGAATCTCCCGGCCCTGACCTTCGTCGGGCGAGGTCGCGGAGCCGGGTGGAGATACCGGCGTGGGCTGCGCCGGCGAGGTGGTCGAGGGCGAAGCGGGCACTGTCGGAGGTGTCTGGTCCGGGGGAGGCTGCGGCTGCTGTTTGGGCGGCTGAGGCTGGTGCGGTTGTGGCGGTGCAGGTGGCGGATGCTCCCGGGACGGGATGCCAACGGCATCCGGGGGGAGGAGGAGTTCCTGGCCTGGCCAGATGCGGTCCTCGTCGGTGAACCGTCCTCCGGGCGGGTCTGGGAGTGGCCGCCCATGGTTGAGCTCCCAGATCTCTGGCCAGCGCAGCGGGTCACCGAGGTGGCGCTCGGCGATTCCCCAGAGTGTGTCGTGGGGCTGGCCGGGTTGTTTGGCCTGGACGATGTAGCGCTTGAGGACTGGGTGTTCCTCGGCCAGACCCCGCTCGTGCCGTTGTTGGGTGGCCCGGACGTGGATCGCGGAGGTTCCGTCGAGGTGCGGGACTGCGGTGACGGTGACGGCGGCGATAGGGCCGGGCGCGGCGATGGCGCCTGGCTGGACGAGGTTGACTGAGGGGGTCAGGAACAGGATCGCGCCGATGAGGCGAGCGGCGATCGCCTGGCTGAGCCAGCCGCCGGGAATCCGGATCGGCATGCGGCCACGCACTGTGCAGATCGTCTCGGTGGCCAGGCAGATGAGGAAGTGTGCCCACCAGACCCATGCGAGGGTGATCAGCGTGTTGGCGATGACGTCGTCTGGGAGCGGCCGAGTGATGGCGATGCGTAGCTCGGCGAGGGAGGGCAGGCTGTGCGGCAGTGGCCAGCCGCCCAGGCGCCACAGCAGGATCGGGATGCCGCCACTGAGCGCTGCCAGGACGAGCAGCGCGGTGAGCGCCCGGAGGAACTCGACGCTGCGGGCGCGTCGCCGCTGTGGCCTTCCGCGTGGGGTCAACAGCCCTCCTCCGTCGCCAGGCCGTGGCAGTTGTGGGCGCGGCCACGGCCGGTGCCGGTGAAGCGGCTGCGGCCGAGCAGGCCAGCGAACAGCGACGGCTGGGACCAGTCGACGACGACTTCGACGTAGTCACCGTCCGTGTCGTGGCCGAGCTTTACCTGGCCGGTGTTGCCGGTGCTGGCCAGGTAGGCGGCTGCGGTGGAGCGGGCCGCCGCGGGGTCCAGTCGGAACTGGCCGCCTGACCGGAGCGCGCCGATGTCCAAGCGTTGGGCGCCGGCGCGGGCGGCCTGCTCGGCAAGGTTGACCGCGCGGCGGTGCGCGGTGATGGCGTTGCCGCTATCGAAGACGAACCCGACCAGGACAAGGACCGTGAGTACCAGCAGCGGCACCGATGCGCTGATGCTGCCCGTCTGATCGGCGACGGCAAGCCGGCGGGCGTTCATGGCTGGATTCCTCGGTTCACGTCGATGGGGACGGCGTACGTGGCGCTGGTAGTCCGGTCCCCGAGCAGCAAGGACAGGCCGAGGTCCTGCAGGCGGATCGTGCAGGTGACCGTCACCTGGACCATCCCACCTGGCTGGAACCGCTCGGTGTCGGTGGTGACGTGGATGGCTTGGCAGGTCCGCCGGGCCTGCTGGAGCGAGTTGGCGGCGGCCGACGCGGCGGCGTGCCGGGCGGCCGGCACCGATCGCGTGATGGAGGCGGCCCGGGCGGCGTCGCGGGCCGCGCTGTCCACCTGCGTGTGGGCGACCATCGCCCGCAGGGTGAGCGCCCCCACGATCCATAGGGTGAGCACCAGCACCGGCGTCAGCACGACAAGCTCCAGCGCCAACGAGCCGCGCTCGTCCCGCAGAGGAGATCGGAATTGTTGGAGGTTCATGGGATGAACCCGCGGGAGATGGCGCGAAGCGTTCGGTGGGGCTGTGGACGGTCTGGGTGACGTGGACGGGGAAGCCGGGCACGATCCGCTGGGCTTGACCACTGACCTGGACGGTCACGGTGTCTGCGGTGTGCACGATCTGGATGCTCGGACCAGTGAGTAGCCCGGTGCCGAGCACGCCGAGGTAGCGGTGGGCTCGCTGCTCAGCGGCCGTGACGGTGCCGGCGCGTGCACGGGCGACACTGGCGCCTTCCTCGGCGCTGGCCAGCGCGACCCGGTTGGCCAGGTGCACGAGGGCGAGCTGCATCCCGACCCAGGCGATCAGCAGCACCAGCGGATAGACGAGGACCGCCTCCAAGGTGACCGTCCCGCGTTCACCCCACCCCGAAGGCCAGCGGCTGTGGGGCGTCGGTATGCGGTCACGGAAGGGTGATCCGGGTGACACCTTGCTCCACCTTGGAACGCAGGATGAGGAAGACCACGCCGGCGATGGCCACCAAGATCATCGCGATCGCCACCAGCTCCAGGGTCAGCGCGCCAGCCTCCCTGGGCTCCGCGCGTGCCAGCCGCGCACGCAGCGAGCCGACAAGGAACTGGAGTAGTTGGAATTCCGGCATGCAGACCTCCGGTCAGATCCGTCCAGTCACAATCCGAACGTCCCGAGCACTCGGGAGAGCGCCGGGATCACGAGGAACAGCAGGAACCCGCCTCCGAGGAAGGTGAGCGGCAGGACCATGTGCTCGCTGGCCTCGCCAGCCCGCACCTCGGCCTTGGCGACCTCTTGGTCCCGCAGCGCTCCGGCCATGGCGACCAGCGCCTGCCGCATGCGCGCGCCCTCGTCGCCGGCGATGGCGACCTGCTGGGCGAGCTGGCGCAGCTCCGCCACGTCGAACTCGTCTCCGAGCTGCGCCCAGGCCGCCCAGACCTTCTGCCGGGCGAGCCTGGTCCGGTCGAGGTGGTGCCGGAGCAGCGTGAAACCCCAGCTGTCGCCCAGCCGGGTGGCATTGTTGACGGCCTCCTCGACCTCGGCGCCGCCGGCCAGGTTGATCGCCACCAGGTTCAGAAGGGCCCCAACGGTGTAGCGCAGGTGCGCGCGCCGCTTGCGGGCCGCCGCGCGGACTTGCCAGTCGGGGAGCGCGAAGCCGACGATGGCCAGTCCGACGGCCAGCCAGGCCCGGGCGAGCAGGGGGACATGGACGCGCCCGAGATCGAGCAGCCCGCTGAGCAGCGGCGCGGTGATGCCAGCGCCCGCGGCCCACAGTGTCTTTCGCGCCATCTGGCTGTGCAGCGGCCGGTCCAGCAGCGCCAGATCAGCGTCCAGACGGTGGTGGTTCATCCCCAGCGGGCGGCTGAGTCTCGCCACGGCCTGGCCCAGCTGGGCTTGCCAGGACGCTGCCGCACTCCCGAGCGGGAGCTTCCCCGGCGACGGAGCGCGCAGCATGGCAAGCGCACTGCCGAGTGAGCGCTGGGCGGGCCACAGCGCCACGATCAGCAGCGCGAGCCCAGCACCGACTCCACAGCCGGACAGGATTGCGGCGGTCATGCTCGTGGTGCTCCTTCCGCATTGGGGATGCGCGCGGTGATGAACCGCTCCGGCGCGCCGTGCCGGCCGAGCCAGGTCAGCCCGGTCAGGCCGACCGCGAACACAGCGCCGACGCCGAGCAGGGCGAGCTGGCCAAGTGGGGTGCCGTATGGGGCCAGGAACGAGCGGCCGACCAGCAGCAGGATTGCGATGACGCCGAGGGTGATCACGGTGATCGCGCGGGCGGCGGCGTGCAGCCGGGCCCGGTCGGCCTGGACCCGTAGCCGCATGGTCGCCTTGGCCCTCGCGGCGGAGGCGAGCTCGCCGAGTTGCTCGGTGAGGTTGCCGCTGCGCTGGGTGGGGTCAGCGGCCAGGATCAGCGCGCCGACGACCAGGTCGCCGGTGTCGTCGTCGATCGCGTCGGCCAGGGGTCGCAGCGCGATCGCCAAGGGCTGGCCCTGCCGGATCCGCAGGGCCAGGGCCTCGAGGTCGGGGCGGATCGGCTCCGGCGCCAGCGGGACGGTCGCCACGATGGCCTGCTCGATGCTGGCGGCGGCGGCCATCATGCCCCGCAGCATCTCCGCCCAGGCCGCGATCGCGTTGATGCGCCCGATGGCCTGCTGAACGGCTCCCTTCGCGCCGAACAACGTCGGCCACCACCAAGCGCACAGCATGGCCAGCAGCGCGCCGACGGGCCACCGTGTCAGCACGCCGAGCGCCAGACCGATCCCGCCACAGGCGAGCAGCCGTCGGCGGACGCCCTCCCGGCCGCGCACCCGCCTCGGCGTCCAGGATCGGGATTCACCAGCGCCGAAGATGGCGAATACCAGGAGCGCGATGCCCGCACCAACGCCGGCGCCGAGCAGAGCCGCCAGGGCCGTGCTCATTGCACCCACCACCCGGCGGGCTGCTCCAGCCAGTCACGGTCGAAGCCGGCCAACTCCAGCTCCTCCAGACAACGCAAGGGGGCGCCAGGCCTGGGGACGGCACGGCCGTCCGGGCCTGGCTGGTAGATCTCGTTAGTGATCACCCGCTTGCCGTCGGCGCCGGTCACCTCCCGGACGCTGGAGACGAAGCGGCGAAGGGTGCCACCAGGCTGGTGACGCTCGTCGCGCTGTGCGATGAAGACGACGAAATGCACGGCGCCCGCGAGCATCTGGTAGGTCGTCTCCATGTCCAGCCGCTGAGCGGACTTGGCGGTGTACATCGCCACGCGCTGGAAAGCGCCGAGCGAGGACTCGGCATGAATGGTGCACATGGAGCCGGGATTGCCCTGGCTCATGGCCTCGAGCATGGTGAGGATCTCCTCGCCGAGGACCTCCCCGACGATCACCCGGCTGGGGTTGAGCCGCAGCCCGTCGCGGACCAGATCAGCCATCGAGACCCGGCCCTCGCCCTCGATGTTGGCGTCGCGTGCCTCCAGCGCGACCACGTTGGGATGCAGATCCGACAGCTCTGGCTCGTGCAGGCCGAGCTCGTAGGCGTTCTCGATGGTGACCAGCCGCTCGGTGGGCGGGATCTCGTTGATCAGCGCCCGCAGCAGCGTCGTCTTGCCAGCGCCGGTGCCACCGGCGATCAGGAGGTTCTTCCGCGCCCGGACCAGGGCAGCCAGGAAGGCGTGCAGGCCCTGGTCGATGGCGCGCAGGCGGACCAGGTCGGTGAGGAAGACGCGGACGAGCCGGTGCCGGCGGATCGACACGACGGGTCGGTGGGAGACGCTCATGGTCGCGAACAGGCGGCTGCCGTCGGGGAGTTTGAGGTGCAGGCGTGGCTGGCTGCGGCTGAACGCCCGGGGGTTGGGGCCCTTGCGTTCGGCGATCAGCTGGATCAGCTCGATCAGCGCCCCATCAGTGCTGGCGACCGCCGGCCCCTGCTTGACGGTCCCGTCGGCGTAGTGGAGCCAGACCTGGTCGCAACCGTTGATGTCGATGTTCTCGATCTCCGGGTCGTCCAGCAGCGGCTGGAGCCGACCGAGCCGGAACAGCTCCGCCTGGACCGTCGCGGTGAGCGCGCGCTCCTCCTCCTGGTCCAGTGGCAGCTCGCCACGCTCGATGCGGCGCCTGGCGTGCTCGGCAAGAAGCTGCTCGATCAGGTAGCCCGCGTGCTGCTGCTCGTCCTCACGGGCTGGCAGCCGCCCCCTGCGCTCCGCGCCTTCTCGCCACTCGGCGAGCCGCGAGGCCACTCGAGCATGCAGTTGGTCAGCGAGTGCCTGGTCAGTCGCCGCCAACCTGGCCCACCTCCTTGACAGCCGAGGTCGATGCCGACCGGACGGCGTGTCCGCCGGTTGGCGAGCTGTTGAGCCGGGTGGTGAGCGCGTCCACCAGCTCCCGGGCGGATCGGACCAGGTACGAGCGCGCGAGCTGGGTCCGTGCCGCGGCCCGTCGACGACTGGGCCGGCCGCACAGCACACTCGCCGCTTCAGGGTCGTCCGCCAACACACCCAGCACTGGAGTCCGCAGGCCGTCGGCGGTCAGCCTGTCCGCCACGGTACGGCGGTCGTAGGGCGCCTCGCCGACCAGCACCAGGCCGGTCGTGCGCCCGGCTTCCTCGAGGGTGGCGAGCCGCTGCTCCAGGTGGGCGATCTCCTCGACCGTGGGGCGGGCGACGAGGAGAACCAGGTCCGCGGCCTGGGGGACAGCTTCCGCGGGAACGTTCGGCAGGAGACGACCACAGTCCGCCAGCACGTCTACTCCAAGACCGGCCAGCGCCTGTGGCAGCAATGTCCAGACGCGCCCCAATGCCATGGCCTGCTCGAACGTCTGCACCCCGAGCAGTACCGGCACACCGCCGGGAGGGAGCCGCTGCAGATGACTCCAGAGCAGGTCAGGGCGCATCTGATGGCGTGCGTGGGAAGCCAGCGACAGCAGGCCCGGGGCAGGAGGCAGTCCGAACCGTGCGGCGATCGTCCCTCCGAAGGGATCGCACTCGACAACGGCGACTCGTCCGCTCCATACACCCGCCAGCGCGAGGGTTGCGGTCGTCACGCCAGGGGCTCCCTTGGCACTGGCCAGTGCGATGACGCTCATCCACCACCTGCCGGTACTACCGCGACGGCCACCTGGCCAGCGGCGGCCAGGCGGAGCACCGCTGCGGCTTGGGTCCGGTCGACGACGACCGAGACGTGCACGCTGTCGCCGGGCGCCGCCGGCTCGACGCTGAAGACTTCGGCCTGGTCCACGACGATCGAGGCGCTGTCCTGCTCGTCCGGCCCGGCAACCGGCTGGGACGTCTCGCGTGGGGGTGTCCGCACCAGCTGCACCAGGGCGCCCGGCGAAAGCTGGTCCGCGGGGAGCGGGAGCTGGGCGCCGGTCAGGTCCAGACCAACGATCGCCTCGCCGGGCGCCGGCGTGACCGTCGGCGCGAGCGCCTGAGACGTGACCAGCATTCCGGGCAGTAGCGTCGTGGTGGCCACCTTGCCGATGACGTGGTCGGCGCGCGCGGCCGAGACCGTCTCCACTGCGGCGTCGGCGCTGATGCGCGTGCCTCGAAGGTCCGCTTGCGTGATGCGATGGCCCACCGGGATAGTGCGCGCGACGACGATGACCTCGGTCCGGCTTCCTGCCCGCAGGTGCAGCACCGCTCCGACGGCGCCGCAGACCAGGATAAGCAGCACGGCGACGACGCCGAGCAGCGGTCGGGTCTGCCGGGTCGGGGGTGCGATTCGGAACCCCTCGGGCGGTGACCATCCAGGTCGCGTCGTGCCCGCAGCCGAGGCGGAGGGATTGGTTGGGGCCATGCTGGGAGGCTCCTCTGCTAGTTCAGCGTCTCGGCCTCGATCACCCGAAGCTCGGTGGCCCCGGACCGGGCCATTGGCGGCAGCGTGCCGCTGGCACCGATCGCGCCGGTGGTAGTCCAGGCGACGTCCCAGGTGATCGTGGCGGTCATGTGGTAGCGACCCGCTGGCTCTCCAAGGGAGTTCCGGCGGTAGGTGTACGAGCAGGCGGTCTGCTGGGCGGCAGGCGCATGCGCCGGGTCGTATGCCGTGCCAGGCCCATGGCATACGTGGACGGTGCCATCGCCAGGTCGCCAGGTGACTGTGGAGGGGGTGGCGACGACGGTCACCGACAGGCCGGGAACTGTGGCGGTGGCTGTGCGGCGGCCCCAGCTCGAAGCGTCCACCCATAGCCAAGTCGGCAGGTTGACGAGCTGGTCGCGGTCGGCGGGCGGGTTGGTGCGGATGACCGGGAGGGGAAGGGGTAGGAAGCGGCTGGCTTGCCGAGCGAGCATGGCCGGGGT
>WNFX01005308.1_pt1 | contig 12451 bp, 14 predicted proteins | sample 5400111 | NCBI WGS metagenome assembly WNFX01 (sample SAMN13153363, study PRJNA577476) | soil metagenome | isolation source: 40 cm soil or saprolite under grassland replicate 1 | place: USA:California | collected 2016-06-15
GTCCTTATCCCGATCTTGAGAGGCGTGTGGACGCTCTCCTTGACCTTGCTCGGAAGATGGAGATCGCTACCAGTCCAGCTATAGTCGCCTGAACTGATTTTCGCGTGTCCGATTCGCTGAAGTAGAATAAAAGTCGCATGAAGAGTCAAGACCCAGACCGTCTTGGCAGGGTTGCCTTAGTGTGAAGGCTCAGATTTGTTTTCTTACGATCGCGAACCTTTCGAGCTGTCGATGAATCTTGAAACCGTTCGTCAAGTAGACTTTCAGGGGTCCCTTGTAGTTCTCTTCCGCCCACGGAATCTCCCAAGCGCGTTTCGAAGGGTTGGTGGCAGGGTAGCCCTCGGCTACTTCTAGCCCGTCGCGGTGGAACTTGTCGCAGGCGGCGTTGAGGAGTGCTGTGCAGACGCCTTTTCCTCTATGCTCGGGCGCGACCAGGAAACACATGATGGATCCGACGGGCACGTCGGGATCTGTTACGGCGACCCTGTAGGAGCGCATGTTTGCGAAATTGGGTCGGGGCTGGGCGTTGCACCAGCCTACAGGCTCATCGTCAATGTAGGCGAGGAGGCCTTGGGCTCTGCTGTTGGTTATCCGCTCGGACCGTGCGGCTCGATGCTCCGGGCCGGCTTTGGCCGTCGCGTCCCAGTTGTTTCCTGGAGTATCGTAGAAGCCGCAGTAGCAGCCTGCCCAGTGGGGGAAATCGGAGAAGGCGTTGTCGAAGAACTTCAGATAGTCTGAGAGCAGCTCCGGCTTGAGTTCTCGGACTTCAATCTGAGCAGTTCGTTCCATAAACAATGGAGAGGGGTTCCATCGTATAAACGAGTGTTGGGCGAGCAAGAATTGGTTTCAGAGATCAGGCAAAATGATAAGTCCGGTAGTAACGACAGCATCAACGTGAAGCTGGATAGCGCGCCTCTCAGGATGGAGTTTCTCCGCAGGAAGCTCAAGTTCGTCCAGGATACCATGGGGGAGCAGGGTGTTGACATGTGGATCACGTTTACCCGGGAGGGCAATGAGGACCCGCTGGCCCAGGATCTTCGGTTCAGCGATCTGACATGGAGATCTGCTGCCATTATCGAGCGGAATGGTCATCGAACGGCCATCGTTGGAAGTCTGGAATCCGAGACAATCGGACAGCAGAAATTCTATGATGAGATAATCGGGTATGGCAGTGAGGGAGCGGCGCCCAAGCTGAGAGATTTCGTCAAGAAGCGAAAGCCGCAGAAGATTGCTGTGAACAAGAGTCACGATGAGGGTGCTGCTGATGGCTTGACATCAGGCATGGACACGTATCTCAGAGTAGCATTGAAGGATTACGCGAAACGATTGGTCTCGGCGGAGGATCTGGCTATCGCCTTGCGGGCTAGACTGGTCTCAGGCGAGGTCGAGCTGGTGAAGAAGTCTATCCGAGAATGCGAGAAGATCTACGACGACCTGGAAGATGCGATCAAGCCCGGGAAGAAGGACAAGGAGGTCCACGAGTTTGCGCACAAGCTTCTCAAGGAGAGAAAGCTCAGCCCTGCTTGGGCGATTGACCGTTGTCCCTCCGTGCTGGTCGGCAACAACCCAATGGGCCACGTCGGCTACTATGGCACCAGGATCAGGAGGGGCGATTTTGTCAAGCTGGACTTTGGCGTCAAGTACGACGGATATTGTAGCGACATTCAGCGAAACTACTTCGTCGGACCGGGAATCGTGCCGAAGGGAGTGGAACGCATGTTCGGAACAGCAAGAGAGGCAAACGACGCGGCTCTCTCAGTTTTGAAGCCAGGTGTTCCCGGCTACAAGGTTGACGAGGCTGGACGACGGTTGATCGTGCGGAGAGGCTTCTCAGAGTACAAGCATGCGCTAGGACATGTGCTGGGACGGAGCACTCACGAGATTGGCCCGCTCTTGGGTCCAAGGTGGCCGAACAGGTATGGTAAGCAGGGGGAGAAGGCTGTCCAGAAGGACATGGTCTTCACCATCGAGCCATCGGTGACCAGCAAGCTCGGCACCTGCAACCTAGAACAGGATGTTCTTGTGACATCGAACGTGTACCAGGAACTCTCGAAGCCCCAAGAAGCGATAATCCAACTAGGATGATCTCGAGTTGCAAGATTGAAGGGATCCTGGAAGGATCTCAAAGTCGGTTAGAGTGATATTGCGGAGACCAAAAAATCCGTCTTCACATAAGGTGCCTAAGACACTGCTTCTCGACAGACGGGGAGATCTGTTGTCCTTGTGGGGAGCATGGGCGGATGGCGAGGGCGTCGCGTTTATCGAGACTATTGTGAAGGAGATGAGACAGAAGCATTCAGTCGCTGAGAATATCGGTCTAGTTCGATGAACCTGCGTCGCATAACCCTAGGGCTCTTTGTCTTTCTGCTGCTAGTCGTCGGAGTCTCGCTTCCTTCTCTGGCTTCATTCCCGTACAGTTTCCTGGTTGCCGCGGCCGGTGCCGTCATCGTTTCACTGTTCCCAGAGAGATTACGGGATCTTATAGTGGGCAAAGAACAGCCGACGGTGTCTGTGGAACCTTTACAAGTTCTGCGGTTCGGTCCCGGTGCCAACCTTGAGAGGTCCCAGTGGATCAACATGGCCTGGACACACTTTCCACCGGGCGGGCAGCACACTCTCACCGCACTATTCGGAATAATCAGGGTCCACGCGATCAAGGGAGACGCCTTGGACTGTCGGGCCGCGGTCCGCATCAAGATGCAGGACCATTGGATCGAAAGCGGCTACCTCAACTGGTATTCTCCGACGCTAATCCGCAACCTGACTTCCTTGGCCGACTTCCAGATCATAGAGCTGAACAGATATCTCACAAACACCTCTGAACACATTTCGCGGGGGGACAGTAAAGACCTCGTCGAGTTCTACCTGGTAGACGGAATGCAATCAGTCTCCCTTTGTTCCGACATGACCCATCCCTTTGCGGGAAACATCCAGAACGATCAGCCTCTGCAGTTTCAGATCGAAGTAACCCTCACCGCGCAACACGAGCCAAAAGTAGTGAACGTCTTTGACATCGAGGCCGCCTGGGGACGACTGCTGATCTCCAAGGCCACGACCGACAAGGCGGCCACCGTGAACTTGGACAAGCCCAACCCGGGGCCGAGCCGCCGCAGAAGCCTCTACTACGATGTCTTGACATCGGGACTCGGTCTGACGCTGGCCGTTTTCGGATTTTACGCAATATTTTCGGAAGGAATGTTGACCATGCAGAACCTGGGCTCGGTCGCAAACGTCATGATCGGTCTCATAACAGTTGATGGTCTGCTTTTGGGCTTAACTGCGAAGGGTCATCGGTCGACAGTCGATCAGGATGCCGAGGCTGGCCAGATCATGGTGCTAACTTTTTCGCTGCTTTCCTGCCTAGTTACTATGTTGCTGGCCAGTTTTTCCACGGACGTCGGAAGCGTCAGGTCCTTCTTCTTCGTCAGTACTCTAGCGTTCTACTTTGCAGTCGCGCTCTACTCTTTCCCTGCAATATTAAGCAGGAAGAATCCGTCCGAGTCCCAATCCATGTCACCACGTTCGCTCCAGCACAAGTAGAATCTTGGCCCGAGTCGGCGTGTCTCGCCAAAGCTGAGATTGAAGTCAACAGCGTTGAGAAGAAGTCCTGGAAAGTTGGCAAGGGAAGCGGCGCGGACGGCCTTCGCAAGAGTTTGCGACTTCAGGAAGCTGAGAGGATGCGAAAAGAGACAAGTGTCCATGTCGAGACTCGATGACAGATCTAAGGATAAGCCGAGGTCAGAGAAGCCGGCAGTCCACGACGAGTTCAGCGAGTTCTACGCGGTCGGCTAAGTTTCAGCTAATGAAACATGCTGAGACACTCATGGTTCTTTTCATCAAGAATCCTGCAATTCCAGTGCCCCACTTGTAAGCGGGTAAAGCAAAGGATTGATGCACCCGTTAGCGACTGGAAAGAAGAAATGAAGGACGATGCGAGGAAGCGAGGATGGATTAAGTAAACGCTCGGGGAGATGAGACCTGAACCTAAAACACTCATGTAGTTGCGGGTAAAGGTGTCTTGGAAGAGCGACTTTGGATATCCAGAATGCGTTAAGAGAATTCTTCAGACGTTCTCCTGATTGTCAGCAACTGATATTGTATCAGGGCAGGGTCTTCAAATTTGCCGGCCTAGGTGCAGATGCTCCCGGATTGACCGTGTCTCTAGCGAAAATCAAGGTCGGGATGAAGAAGCTCGAACACGCGACCCAAGTTGCAAGAAATCTGGACATGTACCAATTTCAAATGTGCAAAATCTCGCATGAGCTTGAAAAACACCACCCGCTTCGAGAAGAGCTAATCCGAGTGCGCATAGTAGGTCTTGGATTTCTGACCTCATTTAGCAACACTCTTTCGGCTTTCAACGCAGACCCCAAAGGTCAAAGACCAAATCTCTATCGAGCGGTAAGAGAGATGCAGAACTTCGTGCGAGACGTGGCGAAGAGCCTTATGAGCCGACTGACAAAAGGAGCGGACGCGTTGAGCAAGAAACAGATTCTTTCTATTCGTTCCAATCTCGAGAAACTTCCATCTTCTGCGGTCGGAAGGGCTGTTACACGTAAAGCACTCCGGGATTGGGAGGGAGCCGCGGGTTATCCTCGAGTACGTCTTAGAGAGACTCCTGAGCAGAGGGCGGAGAGAAGGGCGGAAGCATTTTCGCACGCACTCGCGTTCGTGGGACTGGAAAAATCTGAAGTGGATGCCCTAGCCAAGGAACTTTCTGGTCAATCCTGATTTTCGCTCTTTACATCTCAGAAGCTTCTTAAGAGACTCGTGTGGCCGGCGAGCGTTAGCGAGCCTCCTGTGGAAGAAACAGGTGGGCCATGTTGTGGAATCTCAAATTGTCAACAATGCTTCCAACCCATTTTCCGCATGTTGAGAGGGAGATCTGATGGTCGAATACTACTTCGACATCGAGACCTACTCGCTCGGAGAGAAGCCCAATGTGGCTGAAGACAAGATAATCGCCATTCAGTATCAGGAGCTTTCGCCCTTTGAGGGGAACCCTCGCGGAGATCTCCAGATTCTTACCGAGTGGGATTATGGGTCGGAGAAAGCTCTGCTCAAGGCGTTCGCTAAGGTCTTCTTGACAGAGAACGTGTGGGACTTTGTTCCGATCGGTTTCAACCTCTACGGGTTCGACCTGCCCTCACTACTATCGAGGTACGACCGTCACTTCGGGACGAGTCACGGACTAGCTTGGCTGTACGACAAGCCTGTCCTAGACATCAAACCGACGCTGGTCATGCTCGAGAAAGGGAGCTTCAAAGGATGCGGAGACATCTTTGGAAAGCGAGACCTGAACCCGATAAGGGCTTGGTACGAGTCCGGAGACACCGGGCATGCACAAATCGTTGCATACATAGAACACGAAGCCTACCAGTTCATTCGGCTCTATCAGAGTTTGAAGTGGGAAATCCCTCAACTGAAACCACAGTTTCAGAAGGTTATTGCTTGAAAGGTCGTATCTATCACGCGCACGCGATTTGCACGTACGGCAGGCCCGCCGAGCGATATGAACAATCACTCATACGACTGGTTTTCCCACAGTACGAAATCGTAGACCCCGGTTTAGCCGAGGAGAATGAAGAGAAGTTACTCGGTGGTATGGATTACTGCAAGAAGCTTGTTGAATCGTGTGATGCCCTAGCGTTTTCCAGAATACAGGGGAAGGTTACTGCTGGCGTTGGAGTGGAAGTCGAACACGCGCTCGCTCTACTGAAACCTGTTTACGAACTCACTAGTGATGGCGTTAGGCAGGTCTTCGAACCACCGACATATGTTTCGAGGGAGGAGACTAGGAAACTCTATGTCGAATGGATGATTGAGAATCTATGAAGAGCCTTCTGCCGATTTTCCCTACCTACGCCGACCCCGCCAAGTGGAGGCCTCCAAGCTCTCGAGTGAAACCAATCGGTGACGATTGGAAGGCTCTAAGACAGAAGGTTATGGAACGCGAAGACTTCACTTGTCAATATTGTGGGTATCGAGCTGAGAAGTACCAGATTGCTCATCACATGGATGAGGACCCGGAGAATAACTCGATGGAGAATCTTAGCGTGATATGTCAGATGTGTAACGTCATAATGCATGCCGGTCAGGGCTGTGTTGTGCAGGGCGTGGTTGACCTCTACAAAGAATCGAAATACTCGCAACGGGAGGTCATCCAGATAACAAGAAGAATGAGGTTCGAAGAGGGCAAATCGGATGACGAGGTCATCGCGTATCTAGGTCTTCGTAAGAAGATGCCTTTCAAAATGGACAAGACCTACCTGGAAGGCTTGTTTGGGTTCGTGACCTCCAGACCTTCCATAGAACCAGATAACATGTACGAGAACTGGAGAAGGTACGAATCCGATCGAACCCATTCTCGGTAGAAATGCCAACAGCTAAGTCTCGATACGATCTTATCTGCGAAACATGCGGCAACCCAACGGGTCGGAGAATAAACCATCAATGTGTCGAGTGCTACCTGACCAGTAATCTTCCCTCTACCATCAAGAATGAAGATGAACCATGGGTCTGGGCCAACAACTTCGAACCACGTAGCCAATTCCGGAAGCGCACAATACTAGACGAAGCGACAGTTGCTCTCGGCAGGGCTATCGTAGACTTCAGGTCCAAAGTGTCCGAAGACGGAAAGTCAGTTGTGATTCCACTGGAAAAGGGACGGTATGAGGTTCCGCTGACTGTTGAAGCGATTGACAAGCTTGCAGTTAGAACGGGCATTCTTGGAGGAAAGTGGTTGGTGTACCGCGTCCGAGACGAGATTGACAGTGTATGGCTGACGATCGCGAGAGCCACGTTCAACCGCACGCTTGGCACAGGGGCGAAGGTCAGCACGTCCGAAGAGGACAAAGCGAAGAGGCACGTCATTTGCATCTACACCCGAAACTATCTTGAGTTAGACGATGTCAAGCGGGTCAGAGGTCTCTTGAAGGATATGGGATTTACCGAGTCACTTTGCTACAAACCGGACATCTACACTTACCTTGACATCTACCACGAAACGACCAGTCTTTCACCTTGCAGGTATAGAGAGTAGAAACCACGTTGTCTAGGGCTCACTCTTGTCCAGCTTTTCTGAGCCGAGGGAGATAGCCACCAAGGACGAACATGGCTAATATTGCTCCGACGAGTCCGATCGCTCCCACTATTCCCAGAGACCCTTTGAACAGTCCTTGAGTGTACTCGACCAGAAAGATGCTGAGTCCGGTCAGGACCATAAGATAGACTGTGAATTGTTCGAGTAGATGTGATGACTTCAACAGGTCTTTCATGACCTTGACTTGGGACCTCGAGAGATCGGCTTGCGACTCTGCGACCTTTAGCTGGGATTCAGAGGAATGTTGCAGATTTTTCGTCGCCACTTCGAGGCGATCTGAAGACTGAAGAATTGACAGGAGCAACAAGGGAATCTGTCTCTGCCTTGCCTCGTTGAGCCTGCGAACTAGGTCTTCGCCCTCAGACTGTCTGACAGGAGTCATGGCCACTCCACTCCCTTCTCGTTGCTTGTTGCTGGCTACGAACTTGTCGTACTGTTCTTGAAGATCATTGACCTCGATAGAAACGGCTTCCAGTTCGTCTTCTAGGGAATCAGACATCTGTCGTCACCGAAAGTTATTAGAGAGAGGGCCCCTCTCAGAAGTTGAGTACGACTCGGCAGGGCTGGATACCACTGAGAGCTGGCCCTGTCGTGGAGTCTGCTCAACCTTTTCCGGAGGCCTCTTCCTTCACCAATATTTGTTGAGCCCGTTCTAGACCCTGTCTTGATAGCTGGTAGGTTCGATGCTTACCCTCTTTTCTCTTGATGATTAGTGGTTTCAAGACCGGATCTTGAGGAAGTGTGTATTTCATAACAGTGTCTGGACGCATCAAACTTCCGTGGTTCCTAGCCCACTCTATGATCTCTTCACCAGCCAACCATCTGGCCTCTAGTGGAGAGGCTACAGGGTAGGCCCGGTTCGCACGAAGGGTTAGCACTATGGAATCTGTGTCGGTGTACGATGCAAGATTGATGGATTGTAATGCCTCAGGAATAGAGATTGTTACGGGCAACCCTGGTCTCAGAGTCGTTGTTGATACCCCTCTCTCGATCTCCTCAAGAACTGGTCCGAAACTCTCAAGGCTTTGATAGTTGATTCGATAGATTCCTCTCTCACCCGTCTCGACAAGGCCTTCTTTTCTTAGGTCAGACAGTCTAGCAGTGATCGACCCTTCCTCTAAGTTGGATAGTTTTCGAAGATCATCAAAGGTTAGGCTGTCTGCTTGCGTCAACTCCAATTTGGAGGCGAAGTATCGCCCCAGAAGGTAGACCGCGATCAGTTGTCTGTCCGTCAGCTTCGACCTCGGAGGGAGCAGCAATATCTCTCCCGTTCTCTTGTTGATCTTGAAAACTCTCTGAGCCTTGGCAACTAATCGGTTTAGAGTCTCTGCCTCGTCCGTCAACAATGATGACAGGATTTCCTTCTCTGACATGCATTTACCTACACAGCCTCACAGGCTCGGTATATTTAGGCTTTCCTCGCAACCTCAGATAGGGGCGATCCGCCAACCCTTGAGAGTACTCTCGACTCCTTGGAGAACACAAGAAGGCCTTGATTGCATTGTCGCTATGTTGCGGATGGTCAACTCCGGTCGGCATTCGGGAGCGAACCGGGAAGACTACAAACTATGGTCCGCAATGACTCAGTAACCAGATCCCGCAAGTGGCGACCAATTCGAAATTCTTCTCATGACCGCGGATATGCATGATTGGGTGCCTGAATCGAACAATCGGTTTCATGTGAATCTCGAAATCTTCCTGTGTTCCGAAATCCTTTCTGAATAGATGCCAATTCATAGGACACCGGATTAATTTCTCAAGGTGTTCTATGTTTGCATAGTCGAGAGGGTTGTTCTCCTTGAAGAATTCTTTTTTCCCATTTCCGGTTTCTTTGCGATAGTTTCTGATCATGATCTCAACATCATTTTTTTCCAGCTTCGATACAACTCTTCTCGCAAACCATTGTCGAGGCGATCTATTCGAAAGTCTATCTTTGACTAATGCTCGCAGACGCGGTTCCAGCTCTTCAAGAATCTTGTAGACAGCATCTTTGGGATTTGTTAGCCAAGTTTGCGAAATCCCTCGCAAGAGAACTATGTCTGAACTTCGGAGCTGCCTGCCCGCGAGATTGATTGGAAGAACGATGATTTCTGAGGTTGAGTCGCAGATGTCCTGGCAAGCTTTGACGGCGTCTTCAGGGGAATTTAGGACTGCTGCAAGCGACATAAGCCTCCGAGAGGCCTTCGCATGCAAGGCCTTATCGCCCCTTCTTTTAGCGGCTTCCTGAGCCGCACGATACATAACAACCGCCCGTTGCGATTCATTTGAAATTGCGTACCCTCGGGGATCGTTGAAGAGGCTCATCAGTCTTGGATATGCATAGTCCCATTCAGGTCTTACAGTAGTGGCAACGGAAGAGAGGGTGAGTTTCTCTGCCATTGCTCCTGATTCGGCGTACCCTTGCGCAGAAGCCATGTAATTCTCGGACGCGAACTCATCAGCGAATACTGAAGGGGCGAACTCCTGATACATCAAGGCAAGACTTGCGTAGGCATCAGCCATTTCTCCTAGGGTCAAACGAGCTTCAGTATAGTCTCCCTTGTTTCGATGCTGTATTCCAATATCGTGCAGCAATATTGATGCCTTCTCGTAGCAATCAATGGCTTTCCCAGGGACGCCCTGAACCCTGAACGGTCCAAGATTGGATATTGAGGATGTTGGCATTCGAGTTACTTGTTTCAATGATAAGATCCGATTGTAGTTGTGGACTGCTCTACCCCACATCTCCACTGCGACCATGTCGTTTCTTGAGGTCCATAATCGAGCAGCGTTTTCGAAGTCATCGCCAGATTTTTCCAATGCTTCAAGCTCGTTGTCAAGCAGTTTTGGGATGGAATGCTTAGTGAGGGGCTCTATCATTCTGGCCGCTTCAAAGTGAACAGAAGCCAGACGCATCTGTTCTCCGGCTTCAGCGTAAGCCGCGGCGGCTTTCTCTACCTCGCCCTTACTCTGGAGATTGGAAGCTGTGTCACGGGCGGCAGCCGCGTCGTTCACTTCCTTTTCTGCGCGATTGAGGTATTGGGTTCTCTCGGGATCATTTTGCATGAATTATTATGTTGTGGGGGATAATATCAACGATTTTTCCCCGCGGGTCGAACTCCCTCGGGGTGGTAACTCTAAACCGTAAAGAAACTCAATCTGCTCCGAATTCGGCGTAGGAATAATTAGGATTACTTTGCAGCGAAAAAACGTAGATTCGAGAAGGGAACAATGAGGTTCATTCTTGATATGATTCGTTCCAATGTCTGAGCGGCATGTGTATTGAAGCCTGATATTCCCTGCAGAGTGCCTAGGAAATGGCGTGGTGGGCTAGTCATGGGTCTTGCGGATGAAATTCTGTTTCGACGGGGACTATTTTGTTTCGATGGTTCTGGATGGGCATATCGTGGCTTTCTTTTCGTGGTTCTCGTAGATCTAATAGCCACATGTCTTGCATTCTTGTCAACAGTCTTGGCAGCGCGTTCCTGGACCCGGTGGTTCGAGTTTTCTTTGTCCGCAATTCTCGCAGACTAAGACCCTAGCCAATAAAGTCGGGGTCTGATCGGTATCGGATCTGGTGTTGGGTGGGTTTCTGGCATGGCTGGCAGAAGGCGGGGGCTATCTAGGTTCTGCATGATCCTTCGATGATTATGTCCAGGTACAAACGTGGGAGAGGGAGGGGAATCGTCGCAGAAACTATTGCCGGGGGGTGCGTTCCGATGTTCCCTGAGTCCGGTCCACCGTTCCCCTACTCCGGTCCCTTGTTAGGTTAGATAAGGGGCGTAGGTGAGCGGGCCCCGCCGGATGCCGGCTAAGGTGCTTGGCGAATACGGCTTGTGGGCTCGCCTAACCGGACATCTGGAACGCTGGACCCGTCGGGGCGGGCGACGTTGAACACTCGGCGGTGCAGGAAAACGTCGTCGCCCACCACCTCGAACCTCGAACTGGGCGTAGAGTCTGGAATGAGGTCTGCTGGGCGGCACGGGCAGTGGGAACCGCTGGGCTTGAAATAGCCGAGTCGCCGCGTTGCCCTTGATGGGCGAAGCCGTCTTCGTCTCAGGTGGTCCGCTCAGCCTCGACGGACAGGTCGCCGTGCTTGGGCTCTCCGGCGCGCTCGTACGCCAAGTGAATCGCGCCTTTGGGGAACGCCTGAGAGCTGGTAAGGCGCAGACCCGTGGGCAGGGTCCCTTCACCGAAGAGTCTCTTGCCGGTGCCGAGGAGTAGCGGGTAGACCCATAGGTTGAACCGGTCGACCAGGTCGTAGCGCAGTAGCGTCTGAACAAGGTTGCCGCTTCCGATCACGTGGACTTCGCCGTGCTCTTGCTTGATGCGGGCCACCTCCTTGGAAAGGTCTCCCTGGATGAGAGTGGAATTGTTCCATTCGAGTCTGCCGCGGCTGCGGGAGGCCACATACTTGGGCGCGCTGTTGAGTTTGTCCGCGATCTTGCCGGTCGTGGCTCTGGGCCAGTACGCGGCGAAGATGTCGTAGGTCTTGCGACCCAGGAGCAGGGCGTCCATCCGCCCAATGTCCCTGGTGATGAGGCTGAGCGACTCCTCGTCGAGTAAAGGCGCCTGCCAGCCGCCGTGCTTGAAGCCGCCCTCGGTGTCTTCTTCCGGTCCGCCGGGTGCCTGCATGACGCCGTCCAGGGTCACCATTGCACTGACGACGAGTTGGCCCATGATGTCCCCGCGCGCTTAGAGGCAATACCAATGAAAAAGGGTTTGGAGGCCAAGGTTGAGTGGTCGGAAAGATCAGCAAAACGGCATTTTAGATCATCGTCACACTGATGTTTGCGACTTTCTGTATGGTCTGGAAGTCTTTGTCCGAAGTGACTATTTCGTCGGCACCGTTTGCAACAGCGATGCCGGATATTAGAACGTCTAGTGCATTGATCGGTTTTCCAATTCTCAGCAGGGATCCCATTATCTTTGAGGCTTCTTCGGTTGCGGCGGCGTCTAATGCTAGGAATAGACTCTCTCTTGAAAGAGCCCTAACTGCCTTCTCCCTTTTGTAGAGTCTCCTATGAAAGATCGGGCTGAGCAGCTCGAAGACTGATATACTTGTTATTCCAACTTCGTGTCCTTGTTTTTTCCCTCTTTCAATGATTCGTCTCGTGGTCTCTCCCTTGCGGAGAAAGTCGATTATCGCGGAAGTGTCTAGGACTATCGTGTTCGTATCACGCTTTTCTTCCTCGTCTGTTTGACACTGGCTTCGATAAAGGCGACCTCTTCATCGTCTCCCCATGCTCCCCACAAGGATAACAAGTCTCCGCGTTTCTCAAGTAGCTTTTGGATTACGTCACTAAAGCTCTCGCCCTCCGTCTTCGCCTCTGACAATTTCCTGTAAACCTCCTCTCTGATAGCAAGATT
>WNFX01005311.1_pt1 | contig 12447 bp, 6 predicted proteins | sample 5400111 | NCBI WGS metagenome assembly WNFX01 (sample SAMN13153363, study PRJNA577476) | soil metagenome | isolation source: 40 cm soil or saprolite under grassland replicate 1 | place: USA:California | collected 2016-06-15
AGAAGGCAGGCAATGCAGCGTGCGTAAATTGCACTGGTGTGTTCGCGATCTTTGCGGTTGGATCTAGTTGTTTTACAAGTTCGTTCTTGACTCCGTGGACCATTCTCACGGAGAGACTCAACAGCTCAGAACGGTCAAGGCCTGGAGCAATGGGTTCCAGCATTGAATACGCTCTCTCTGTTAGATCAAGAGTCTCGTTCGCTTCAAGTGTCGGTATCGAGGTAAGTATTGCGGCGGCAACGAGGGGGTATTCCAGGTAACTTCTAAGCCCATCTACGATTATTGTCATTTTTGTCCTAACATCGTCTGGTCCGAAGCCTGACAGTGAGAGATAGGCGCTAGCGAGTTCGGTATCTTCTGACTGTCTGAATCCCCAATTGTTGAACATTAACCTGAACGACTGGAATCTATTAGCCAACTGGTCTACCGGAACGTTCAGCACAGACAGTATCGCGGCTGATTCTTGTGAACGAGTCATTTTGGAAAATTGCATGAACCTGTCTGTAGGATACGTGCCGTCAAACTTTCTCCCGAACATGATAACGGCGGCAACCCCCGCGGACAATTCGTTTGGAACGTGAGCGTGATGCCTGAGATCATGATCAAGAGTCTTCAAGGACTCTGAGAGGTTTTGGAGATCACTATTGTCGGTTGGTGACGTTGTTTGAGAGGGATTCATTCTGAGGGACGTCATGATTTCCGCCGCCATAATCTTGTTGTCACTCGTGGACTTGAAATGCTGAATAATATTGAGCGCCTCAAGGAACCTTTGACTAATCTGGTTCGGATCTCCCTGAATCTTCGCCAGTCCTATCGACGCATTCCACAATTGAGTGAAATCTGCCTTTGGAAGCACTGCGAAGACCATGTTTTTGAGAGCCGTCTCGTACATGCTGGCTGAACCAGCGATAGTATGTAGTTCGCCAAAGGTTTGCTTCGTCTCTTCGATGAAATCTGAAAACTCGTTGCCAGCGACACGATAGTTCCTAATGTTGAGATCGCTCAGCGCAGCCACACCGTAACCTGTCAGCGACACGTATCCTCCATCGTACGGGACCATTCTGTCGATCGTGGACTTCTTCAGAATCAGCTCCTTTATCCTCGAGTCCATCTGAGTTATCTCAGTCTGCTCTTTGAGCACAGTAACCCTTTCGTCCTGCACGTTCTGAAGCTCAGCCTGCTTCTTCTCACTCCCTTCGAAATGGAACAGGATCGAATGTGTCTTTTTCTCGCCTTCTTGAAGAGCCATCTCAGCCTGTCTCTCTGCGACTATCTCATTTTGCAGGTTCAGATTCATCTGCGCAAGGGCGGACACTTCGGCTTGGGCTTGATCATAGTCAGCTTTCGGCATCACAGAAACGTACCCGCTGGTTGAAAGATAATCGAGATCTGCTTGCGGGATCTGCACTGACACCGATTTCGCGTTTATTTGGGAGAAGAACGTTCTCGTATCGTTGCAGTTTATTTTCGATCACCAGTAGTCGATAATCGGAAATTTTTCAGTAATGGTTCGTTCCCTAATGACGTTGCCTATGACCAGCTCTAGGCTTTCTCCTTCACGTACAACATCAATGACTTCATCATCCTTCAGCGCTTCTCGTAGTAAGTATTCGAACTGGACCTTTCTGTCGGTCATTGTTCCGAACCTTTTCGATCGTTCTCGGTCTATCTGTTCGTAAGCGTATAAGAACTCGTAAAGTGATCTGTATATCTGATCGGTGATTTTTTCCTGGAGACGATCTTTCCGGATCGTTATCCATTCCAGGCCTTCAAGATCCACGAAGTATATGGTGCCATCTGGGGCGAGAACTGCGTCCTTGTCCAGCCAGACATCGGAGAAATCCAGCCCACTGTAACTCCCATCATGGTTGTTTGTTATCGTTCTTACAAACAAGGTTAGATAGGCGATACCGCTCTTGACAAAATTCTCCAGAAATCCTAGTGCTTTATCGTCGGTTTCTATTCCGAAGAGGTCGAAGATTGCACCTATGTTGCTCCCTATTGTGCTGCCTGAGTGGAAGTAGATTCTCACATTCGAGGGAACCAGTCTTGTTTCTTGTACAATCCTACCCCTAAACCTGCGATACCAGTATAGCTTCTTGATTTCGTTCTCCAGGCTTTCAGGAAGGAAAGCTATCTTCGCGAGAGGCGCGATTCGGAATCCATGAATCGATGTAAGGTCGGCCATCTCCGACACTTTCATCGCAGTAGTCGCATGCTGGAGGCCCTGTCCTCCGTAAGGGGACCCTCGAAGCCATAGCTCCCCCGTAATGTATCGCTGGACCTTTCCCTCAGAACTCGCAATCCTCTCTTTCAGCTTGGAATCTTTCAGCATGTTACAGATTTCAGTTGTCCCGAATAATTGATGGGAAAACGGACTGGCTGTCGATCCTATGCCCTTCACTGAGAGGTAAAACTCAGTCCCGTCCATCGTCATGGCAGGTGAATTGGACACCGCTCCTCTGTTGTCGTCTACAAGAAATTGTTTCTCACCCAACGGATTGAGACTTGTGAAGGGTCCCATGCTTTCCGGCAGGTAGATTCTTTCGAATTCAGGCATTGTGAATTTCTGAAAATGTTTGTTGGTCAATACCTCAGGAGCCTCATACGTATTCAGAACAAGAGGCAGACCCTTCATCTTCAGACCCAAGTCAAAACTCATTGGACGCAGTGCCAGAGGAATAGTCAAGAGCTAATATCTTGTTTTGAGGAGCATAGTTGCTATGACGTTCAAAGCGTACATGGATAATATTCAAGCTAAGACAGGCAAGACATCGGACAATTTCTGGGAATGAACTCGTGAAAAGTAATTGAGCTCTGAAGACGAACAGAATTTCATGACGCCTGCACAGAAGGGCAAGAAGTCCGCCAAGAGCACCACCGCAACCAGCAAGAAGTCCCAGGGATTCACGGACGAGGAACGAAGCGCGATAAGGGAGCGCGTCCAGGAGCTGAAAGGGGACAAGGCGGACGGGGAAGGCACCGTGCTAGCGAAGATCGCCGAGATGCCGGAACCGGATCGCACCATGGCCAAGCGGCTCCATGCTATCATCAAAGAAAGCGCGCCAGCCCTCTCGCCGAGACTCTGGCACGGGATGCCGGCCTATGCCAGGGACGGCAAAGACGGCAAGGTCGTCTGCTTCTTCCAAACAGCGCAGAAGTTCAAAACGAGGTACGCGACGTTCGGCTTCAGCGACAAGGCGAACCTCGACGAAGGCACCATGTGGCCGACCGCCTACGCGCTGAAAGGGTTGACTGCCACCGAAGAGGCAAGGATCACCGCGCTCGTGAAGAAAGGGGTGAGATAAGGACCGAGCTCGCCACTAGGCCCCGCCCTAAGCAGGATCGTCGGTCGGGACGAGGCGTTCCTCAGCTTTTGCGAATAGTTTGCTAATTTCATAGGGCACTTTGATAGGTAGACGTGGAATGTTCTCTTCAAGTGCCTTCCACGTGGAAGTGTAAGGCAGAGATTCGGGATTTTGCCAAGCTTTTGCATCCTGCCACATGGGGACCTCCCGGCATGCTTTAATCAGGCTTCAAACAAATTCTCCTAAGCCCTTGCAACGAGAGAAAAGATTCAGACTCGTCCTTTCGTTTTTCATAATTGCGATACTTACCCCACAGTTCCCCGCGATTCACTCACCAAGCCCGAGTGCAGTGACGACACAGACCCCTCTAAGTCCTCACGCCTGGAAGGACGTGCTGTCCGGTGGGTTGTGGGCGCGACTGGACAACCTTGAGAGGAATACCACGATTCTAGATTCGGCGCAAGCCACAGCAATGTTTGGTTCACCCCCGCCCGCTGTATCCTCGTTGCAATTACCAACAAGCAAGTTCACAAACAACTTCAGAGTTACCGGAAATGCCAGCCTCTTCCCTCTTGAAGACGAGCCGAGCATTGCCGTCACAAACCAGACAGGCCACTTCTTGATGGTTGTGGGCGCGAACTCGCTCAGTACGGGAGAGATGGTTTCGTACCTGTCCAAGGACGAGGGAACACACTGGATAGGCCCGAGCCTCCTCTCTCTGTCCAGAGCCAATGATAGCTTCGCTTCAGATCCTGGTCTCAGTGTCAGCCGGACCGGGACCTTCTACTACTCTTTCCTGTCGATTGGTTCGTTTTTCTTTGGTTCCAGCGGACAAGACGATGTGGTTGTTGCCACGTCTCAAGATGGCGGCAATTGGACAAATCATGTCGCCGTCCAGAGAAGAGCATTCAACTCCAGCATTCCCTTCAACAACTTCAGCGAGTTATTCGACAAACCGTACATTTCAGTCGGGCCGAGCAAGACTAACCCGTTTGCCGACGCAATCTACGTAACATACACGGATTTCGTCAGTTCTTGCTCCAACATCGGTTTCCTCTGCAACCAGAACTCTACCATAATGCAGGTCCACTCAACCAATGGCGGAGTCACCTGGTCCAAACCAGTTGCCGTAAGCCCGACAGCGACATTTCCCCAGAACGCCATGACTGGTCGCCTTGTTCAGGGTTCCATGCCTGCCGTCGCGCCTGACGGTGACCTCTACGTGGCCTACTATGATTCTGGAAAAGATGGATGGCTTAACGCGTCCGCAAGTGTGATGATAACAAAGTCCGTAGACGGTGGGAAATCTTTCGCGCCTCCAACTCAGGCAGCTCTGATCCCTCAACAACTCACGTTCCGGAGTGCAGGTAATTTCTTCGGGTTCCGTTGGTGGAGTTCGATGTTTCCTTCGATGGATGTTGCTCCAGACGGCACTGTCTACATTGCTTACGGCGCTAGGCAAAGCAAGGTCAGCCTCGACTCCGCAGACGTCTACCTTGTCGCCTCTATCGATGGGGGAGTGACATGGACTCAGCCTAGGAAGATAAACGACGACTCAACACAGAACGGACAGTTTTTCACATGGCTCAAAGTATCGAGCGACGGGATTGTCCACATTATCTGGGGCGACCAGAGACTAGACCCAGTAGGGATTGGATACGACATATTCTACGCCGAAGCGACAAATCACGGAACGACAATAAGCGGCAATAATAGGGTCACGGATGTCGGCACTGACCCGATGTTCACGATCGGGTTTGTCGGCGATTACTTCAACATGGCCGTGTACGGCAACCAGGTCTATCCAGTATGGACGGATGGACGGAGAGGGGTAATGTCGCTCGGAAGAGAATTCCTTCTCGGCGAGACAGATATCTATGTAGCGAGGATTGGTCCCCGCGACACCCCCAGCATCACAATGGGCTCTAGCGCACCGGCAGGGTACCAAGCACCTACGACAATGTCTGGCTCAGGTTTGCCCCGAGAAGCATACTTTGTAGTGAGGATGAACGGGATTGGACTCCTATCTCAGAAGAACGGAATTATCTTCTTCTTCTCCAACAAGGAGGGCGACTTATCCGACATAATTATCCCAAGCTCCAATTACTATGGCGCGTACACGATTGAAGTTGATGAATGGGTCTCAGGAGCTCCCCTGTCCACTGCAACCCTCTACGTCGTTGACACGCGAAGCCTCCAAGTATTGATCACAGGACCCTCAACGGCCTCTCCCGGCGATAAAGTCACGTGGAATCTGCAACTGGTTTTCGCCAGCGGCTCCATAGACCAACCTGGCTCCGGTTCGACAATCCAAGTCACCGAGGCTCTGTTGACATCTCCTAGCGGATCGGTTCAAGACCTCACTGCTAGCGCGGTACCCTCCGGCACTGGTTCATTTTTCTTGTCAACCACGCTTCCTAGGGAAGCGACTCAGGGGTCCTACTCTCTTTTCGTAAGTGCATCTCAGACTAGCTCGATAGTGCAAAGCAGAGGTGTCGGGACCGCGGCGCTCGTCGTAAGTAATGCCCAGTCGGCGAGCTCTGCTCCCTCAACGGTCTTCGGTATATCGCCACTACTATTCTACACGGGCGCGGGGGGAATAGTCGCAGCTATAGTGATAGCGATCATTGGGACCCTCGTATCATTGCGACAAAGAGGAACCAAGCGAGAGATTGGAGAGACAGAGGTTCCGAAATCGCTGGTTCAACCCTGATTCGAAATCTTCCCTGACAGCTTCAGCTGTTTTGGAAGGATGTTTCCAGAGAACGTTTCCCAGTTCGCACCGTGCGAGGGATATTGTCGAAACACGGTCTCTTCTCTATGAAGTGGTCTCGAATCTCGACGGCCTTCTCCGAGTCCTCCTCTTGAACAAACCATTTTGCTATGACGTTCGAGTCTAGTAGGTAGCGGGGGCTACCGGGCATCCCTCATCTTCCTAATCTCCCTCGTACTATCCAAGCGCACTCCAGCCGTCTTCCTCCTCGACGCGTCCATTATGGCCGCCGCTCGTCTACGCTTCTCGAGAAGAATCCTTTCCTCAACTATCTTCCGAAGAACATCTGGCAAGTCTATACCTACCTGTTCCATCTCATGTCGGAGAGTGTCCGGCACTCGAAACGAGACTACTGCCAAGCCAAGCTCCCCTGAAATGTATACAAGAATCGTCTACAAGTAAAGCTACCGAATCTAGGGCAGCCCGAAATGATGACGGGATCGCAAAACAGACCCTGCTGGCCAAATACGGAAAACCCATCCTTCTGTGAAAATGCCCTACGAAGGACTCAGGCCTTTTCTACACCTCCAAGCAACTTCTTACCTTTTCGGAGAATCCTTACAGGTGCAAACTATCAGGGCCTATTTCGCTTCCTATACAAACCTGGTCAAGAGCATGAGTAGCTCCAAAAGTCTTAAGAAATCTCACCTTGGACGGTCCCAAGCTGTCCGTCATCTATCATCCGCCCATTTTTCGGGCGCCGCGAATGGTTGGTGCAGCACCGAAGCGGGCCATAAGACAACCGAACTCAGAACAAGGGAGGTGAAAGGGAAAGTGAAAAAGTTTGGAGCCGTATTCTTCCTCCTAGTACCTCTACTCGTTCTCCCCACGGTCCATGCGACGCAGATTGTTAGCGGTAGTGGTCCATTCTCGACGACAGTTACTAGCGCGGTGACAAGTCTTGTTGACGGGATTGCAATTGTCCACGAGACCTTTACTCTTAGCCTTACAGGCTTCTTAGTGGGAACAACGCTTGGCACAGCCCTGGTGGTGATAGATCTGTCCACCGGGAGTGGAGTATTCCATGGGATGCAAACTTTTACCGGCACGGCCAACGGAGTGGCGGGAAGTTTCCAGATGAGCTTCTCTGCCGAGATCAACGGGTTCACTGCCTTCAAAGGACAGTTTACAATCCTTACCGGCAACGGCGGTCTGTCGAACCTACACGGGCAGGGAACCATCGCGGGCATCGTGAATGTCAGCGGCACCTATTCGGGAACGTTCATCTTCACCTAGGCAACGAAACCGGCCCAACCGACAAATTGGGCTTCCCTTTTCTTACACCTACGGAGAAGTTTCCGACAGGCTCATTTCCGTGGAGATTCTCTTCGATCCAAGACAGCTCTGTGGGAGGCAACTGAGGAGCGGCTACAACGCGCTCTGACGGTAGATGGGCTATGATGCGGTCAATCTCGGCGGAAGGTATCGCCGCATCCCAGTCAGAACTGTCCTAGAAGCCCCTATGAACATCGGGGTCCGGCGATTTCCACAGATGAGTCTACGCCAAAGCATAACCCGTCACAAGCATTCTCTTTCTGTAACTATCCTCTTTTCGAAAATAAGCATTCTTTTCTCGACCCCCGGGGGTGGTCGATTTTCCCGCGCCCCGCCCTTCGTGGCCTAGGAATCGCGTGGACATGAGATCGCCTATTTTCAGCCCTGATTTCGACTCTGGTGCCCTGTCCCTACATTGCCTAGGAAATCGTTCTTGACGCACGCTAGATTCGCTCTGTCATCCAAGCCCTGAATCCCGAGACTCGCCTGGAATCCCTGCCAGACAGCGAGAGAACTCTCCAGGAAGCGGGGGGATAAGAGCAGAGCATCCCGCGACGCAAGAGCGCCCGAGCGATTGTCTAATGGAAGATCTAGTGTTTGCTGGACTTCGCTATCTCGTTCGCTGGCTTTACTGGGGTTTCCAGGCGATTCCTCGGTACTGTGCCGTGGTGACAGGCGATGTCGCGAGCTTCGCCAGCGTCCCATTAGTATAGGTCAGTACGGTCCCAGAGCCTCCGATGATGTAGGCTGTGCCTGATGGGGACCAGCTGATGCTGTAGAGGAAGCTGGAAGTCAACGTCGGAAGCATGGTCAGCGTCGAACCGTTCCATGTGAGCACCATCCCGCTATCCCCAGCCAGCAACGCCAGGGTCCCAGCCTGGTTGAACGAGATCGCCCGGATGGCGCTGTTTGGAGAGATTATGCTGGTGTTGATCGAGGCGACCGTTGTTCCGTCAAACTGCAACAGAGTCCGGTTGAGGCCACCGATAAGCGCGTACTGGCCATTCGGATTCCACGCTGCCGCGTCCAAATCGAACGTTGTGCCAGTCGAGAACGAACGCACCGTTGTCCCATCGTACGTCAGCACGAGCCCGACCTTGCCAACCAAGAGCGCGTAACTACCGCTCGGCTGCCAGTTGATAGAGAGAATGGTCGATGACGAGTTCGGTATCGTCGAGACCTTGACACCATCATACTTGAACAAAATACCAGACGTACCACCTACCAACGCATAGGACCCGTCAGGCTTCCACGAAACAGTCCAGAAATTGTACGTTGTGGAAATCCCGGTTGTGATCGTGGTGAGCGTTGTTCCATCGTACTTGAGAAGAACAGCAAAATCCCCTGAGATCAACGCGTAAGACCCATCAGGCTTCCAAGCCACCGACCGCAAAGGCGTCGTCACAGGCTGGCCAATGAGAGTCAACGTACCATTCTGGTATAATCGAGAAACCTTGCCGTCCGTCGAGATGACAAGAGCATAACCAGGTTGTGGAGCCGCCCCGATAACAGTCACAGTCACACCACCACTACTGCTGAGATGAGACGAGTCTCCCACATAGCTCGCGGTTATCGCGTGGAATCCGGTCACACCGGGCGTGTAAGTGACAGAGCAGCTAGCAACGGCAACAGTTCCTGTAGCCGCAAGTGTACAGGTTGGCTGGGCGAAAACACCGGTCGAGTTGGAAGAGAATCCAACGGATCCGCTGGGAGTGATCGCTGCACCAACGTCAGTATCTGTCACAGTCGCAACGCAACTAGTCACTACGTTGTTTGTCACAGTACTAGGCGCGCAGGAAACACCGGTCCGAGTAGATCGATTGCCAACCACAACCGTAGCACTATCCGAACTAGAGCTGTGGCTTGAGTCGCCTCCGTAGCTTGCGGATACCGAGAAGGACCCAGAAGATGACGGAGTAATGGTTACCGAACAAGAACCGCTCACAAGAGTGCACGAGCCGCCAGGAGCAAAGACCACGTTTCCAGTCGGAGTTATTCCATCTGAACCGGAAGAGTCGACCACAACCGCGGTGCAGCTCGTCGCCTGGTTCATGACAACACTGCTTGGACTACAGCTTACAGATGTTGATGTGGTCCGAAGAGTAACGGCGAGACTGGACGCTTGAGCACTATCATTGTGGGTTGCATCACCGTTGTATGTGGCAGTGAGGCTGTGAGTTCCTGCTCCACTAGTCGGCGTATAGGTTACCTGGCAACTTGAAGACGTTGCGGTCTGACTGACAAGTGTGCACGGAGAACCTGCAAAGGAACCGGCAGCGTTGCTTGTGAAAGTGACAGTGCCAGTTGGTGTCGTTGGACCAATCGTAGCCGTATCATCAACAGTAACGGTACACGTGGTGGCCTGGTTTATCGCAACAGAAGAAGGAGAGCAAGCGATAGTAGTCGTTGTGGAGTCCTTGCCGAAACCTATCGTTGTGGACCCTTGGCTCGCTAGATGGATCGCATCGCCGGAATATTCTCCGGTGATCGTGTGCGTCGCAACCGCCACCGGTGTGTAAGTTACCTCACAACTAGCGACACCCGACGTGCCAGTGCCAGACAGAGAACAACTGTTAGAGTTGAAGGTTCCAATTGAATCAGTCGTAAAGCTCACATCGCCAACAGGGGTAACAACCGTTCCAGGAGAATTGTCGGTGACAGTCGCAGTGCAAGACTGGTGGGCAGAAAGACCAATTGGGACGCAACTTACCGTAGTACTGGTCGAACGCTGGCCGACCGTAACTGGTGAGACGCCATTGCTGACAGAGTGAACTGTGTCGCCACCGTACGATCCTGTGACCAAATGGTTTCCAGTAATACCCGGCGTGTACGAAACACTGCACCCGGCCACTCCAGCAGAAACAGTTGAGATAGAGCAACTTGCAGAGGAAAAGGTTCCCAACGAGTCGGAGACGAAGCCGACATTACCGATGGGAGTAATACTTCCACCGCTTGAGGAGTCAGTAATCCTAGCCGTGCAGTTGGACGCTTGGTTCACGACAACCGGGCTGGTGCAAGTGATCGCGGTTGAAGTGGTACGCTGATTGACAGTCACGCTCGCCCCTGTGCTAGCGCTCGTATCGTGAGCTGCGTCGCCGCCATACGCCCCCGTGATCGTTGCAGTGCCCGTAGTTGTTGCAGTGAAAGTGACCGAGCAACTGCCTGAAGATAGGGTGCAGTTGCTATAGCTAAACGCTCCTGCAGGTCCAACCTCCCCAAACGTAACACTACCGGTTGGAGTGATAATTGTTCCCGGTGAAGTGTCCGATACCGTTGCGGTACAGGACGAAGCCTGGTTTACAGCGACCGGACTTGAGCAGACCAGAGCCGTAGAAGTCGTCCGCGGGTTCACGGTGATACTTGCGGCTTCGCTCGTGCTACCGCCATGGGACGAGTCACCACCATACGTGCCAGTCACTAGCGCGTCCCCGGTGGCTGTCGGAGTGAACGTGACCGAGCAGCTACCTGATGATAGAGTACAGGTGGACGAGCTGAACGATCCAGCAGGACCTGTTTCGGCAAACGTTACGGTACCAGTTGGAATGATAGTGGAACCTGTCGAAGTATCAGTCACAGCCGTGGTGCAAGTGGAAGCCTGGTTCACGATCACCGAGGAAGGCGAGCAACTAACAACGGTCGCAGAAGTATGCTGGCCCACGTGAACCTGGACAACAAGCAAGTGTACTAGTGAGCCGCTGGTCGCCTTGACCGTCACGTCGTAGACGCCTACGGCCTGGTTAGAAGGTACTTGAACAGTGAGAACTGAACTCATCGTCCCGTTTGCCGTAAGACTTGGTTTGTTCGGGCTCAGCGTCGCTATTGGCCCTGCAGGATTCACGGATACCGTTGTGGATATGCCTCCTTGGAATCCGTTGAGACTTTGAAATACGATCTGGGAGGTTCCCGAGGATCCTGGGGAAATATTCAAGCTGAGAGGGTTGGCGGTCATGTTGAAGTCGGGTACTCGTATAGTCACATTCAGTGCGTGGACCAGAGACCCACTGGTCCCTTTCACGGTCGCAATGTAGACCCCGGTCGGGGCAGTCTTACTCGCCGAGATCTTCAGGTTGTCGTTGACCGTTTGGCCGGGGGACAGGTTGACCGATGGATTCTGCATAGAAACCGTCAATCCTTGGGGAGAGACAGAGGCGGTTAGAGCGACTGTTCCCCTGAATCCTCCTAGGCTTGTCACGGCAATCTGGGATTGGCTGTTCTGGCCGCGCAGAACTGTTAGAAGGTACGGGTTTGCAGCGAGTTTGAAGTCAAACGTCGACACCACAACATTGTTCGAGACAACAGCGGTGTGACTGGCCGAATCAGTTGTGGTCAGGGTAACCATATAGGACCCGCTTGCCGGATAGACATGAGTCACTGGGTTTCCAACTGCCGAGCTTCCGTCTCCGAAGCTCCAACTGAACGCATAGGGAGTAGTGCCTCCTGCCGCCGAGCCTGTGAAAGTTACACTCTGGCCTGGGATCGGGGAAGATGGACTGAATACGAAACTTGTGGAGAGTGGATTGGCGGTGAAGAATTCAGTCATAGGAGTAGCTGACGCGTCATTGGATGTCAGGCTGGCGAGGTTCCAGTTAGTTTCTATCGTCTTTGTGAACGAGTAGTGATTGTACAAGTTACTTGTGACGAAGCCAGTCTTGGTTCCAGGACCCGCCCAGACCGCATAGACGCAGTCCTCAGAACTACCGTTGAGCGGACAGTACCCGTTACCCTCATCGAATACGAGGAACAATGCAGAGCGTTTTGTTGTGAAGGTCTGGCTGTTGAGGATGCTCGGTACAAGGCCGCTGAGATAGTTGTCTCCTGCGGGAATTGAAGTGGCACAGATACCTGTGACGCCGTGCATGTTGTTGCAGTTGTTCGGCGTAAGCCACATGAAATTCGGCGCCACGGCCGAGTTCAAGTCATTAATCAATACACAATCTGTAACAGAGCAGGTTGTCGGGTTTGCCTTGACAACATTGGAACATCTGGCTGGATTGTTTGTAATGTCGGTGAAAAAGACGAAGGGGTTGTGTTCTGAAGTGTATGGCTGGTTGGAACTGGTGTCGCAACCGCTCGCGGGTGCTTGGTTCTCCA
>WNFX01005316.1_pt1 | contig 12443 bp, 14 predicted proteins | sample 5400111 | NCBI WGS metagenome assembly WNFX01 (sample SAMN13153363, study PRJNA577476) | soil metagenome | isolation source: 40 cm soil or saprolite under grassland replicate 1 | place: USA:California | collected 2016-06-15
AAGGGCCACTTAGTCTTGTCCATCCTTGATGTGACATGCAAAACGCACGCTGGCAGGTAGCGCAACGCCCAATAGGAGGAAGACCACACATGTACCCATTGTTGAGTATGATGTTACACTGCACCGACATCATCTTCATATCATCCAGGTATAATCCCATCTTTCTTTTTAGGAAAATTTTCTACATGCCTGTGCTTATTTTACCAGTAGAAATCAATGTTTCCACACACCACCTATTCACGCGCATAATCTGTACTGAATTTATAACGTGCGAATGAGCAAGTATTCATCGAGAGTTAGATACTGCTGTCCTAGAGGTACTTGAAGAGATTAGCAAGAAAAACAGTTGACAGGTGAGGTCAGAGTCGTCTATAATCCATGTCAGACTAACAGTGATACAGCGACAAATCACAGGTGCTAGAGCGACAGATACAAGAGGGGTCGAAAACCTCCAAGCAATCTGGAGCCGCTTTACAAGGCAATCAATGATCCCGTAGCTCAGTGGATAGAGCGTCTCCCTGCGGAGGAGAAGGTCGCAGGTTCAACCCCTGTCGGGATCGCCAGAGCTGAATTGGCTTCTTCAGTCAATTCAGCTTTTTTCTCGCCTTAGCAGAGATGTCGGTGCCTTCGGAGAGCTGGATGCATTGAAAGTACACGTCCAGTTCGGAGGGGACGGCTGGAAACGTGCTCATTAGAAATAGTGAGTAACGCGCTGGCCGTTACCCTACGGAAAAGGTCATGGTTCAAGTCCCGCCGCCAACGTTACAACTCGTAGACTGTCGCATACCGCACATGCTTCTCCTGCTTGTTCTTTGAGGGAGTCAGACGCAGGGAACACTGGTTCCCGATGCCTTCGGCAGGAACCAGGTAGACTCTATCTGTATCTGGACTATAGACTGCAAAATAATCCACATCATTTTGATACCCGCGTTTTTTCCATCCTCCCTTCCCCCTGTACTACATCCTGCGAATACCAATGCCCCTTCTGTCTGTGTAGACAACCATGCAGTTTTACACTGTATTTTCCAGAAACGGCTATCAGCGTCCTCAATGACCAGATCATAGCGGTGCATGTAGCCGTAAGGTGTCAGTACAGTGTATCCTGCACGGACTAACTCTGTGGCAATAATCATTTCACTTTCAGTACCCCGCGAACCCTTCGGGACTTTTTGTTTGGGAGTTGGACGAAGAATACCCATTTACTTTCCTTTCATTGGGAAACGGGCAATCAATCGCCCGTTTCCCATTTCTTTTGTTTACATATTTTGCAGCGCAATCATGTGTTCCTCTGGAAGGACACTTCTGAAAGTCTGTGGGGCGTTCTCTATGAGAGCCTCCATCCAGCCTGTGATGCGTCCAGCTCTCCAAAGTTCGGGGCAAGATAGCTCGGTCAAAATCGCTATGAGATGATCTTGAATAGCCTGACTGGTCAGGGGAAAGAGTGGCCGGTGCTGCTCTTCGTGAAACTCCAGGTAACCGGCGGTATGTCCTTCGCTGAGGGAATCGTCGATGTTGCTCAAGACAATGGTCGCGTTTCCTACTGTTACGGTTCGCTCTGTCATGATGCATATACTCCTTATTACTTGACGAATTGCTCTCCTTCGGCTATGATGCGGCGTGTGGGCGCCTGAGATGTGCTTTACGTGACTAGCCTCTCTACTGGTCTACGTTCGCGGGTAGGCTAATTCCCTACATTTTGCCTTCTCTACTTCACCGCGTTGGGTGTGTTCAGCCACTTATGGGTGAATAAATCATACTATGTCTACTATTGTCTACCCATAAGTTGACCAATATCCCCGTAAGGTGTAAGATGGTGAAACAATGAGACTAACGGAGTGCGTATATGAGCGATAATCAGATGACTATTAAAGATGTGGCACGCCTTATGGAAGTGGATGAGAAGACGGTACGACGTTGGATTAAGAATGGGGAGCTACATGCAACTAAAGACATTTTTGGCCGTTACCAGATTTCCCGTTCGGACTTAGACGCCTTCACAGAGCGACGCCATAGAAGATACAATCCTGATGAAGGCTAAACCTAATTGGCCAGGCTTCTTTTTGACCTGTAACCATTTTTCCGGTTTCCTCCAAGAGCATAAAATTCCGAAGAAACGCTGTAAAATCATATATTCATGCTATATTCACGCACTATTCGTTCTGAGCACAGGCTCAGGGAGCAAGGAGCAACTATGCAGAATAAGGCTGTGGTGCTTTTGTCAGGTGGCTTAGACTCAACAACGGCACTTGCCATCGCTCATGATGAGGGGTACGAACTACATACGCTTTCTTTTGACTATGGACAACGTCACCAGCGTGAGGTTGAAGCTGCGTTAGCCGTTGCCAGGCATTATGATGTTCAAACACAAAGGACGATTACTATTGATCTACGGGCATTTGGTGGAAGCGCCTTGACTGCTGACTTTGATGTACCGCATGCGAGAAGCCTTGAGAAGATGTCGCAAGAGATACCTATCACCTATGTTCCGGCCAGGAATACGATTTTTCTGTCATTTGCGCTTGCCTATGCTGAAGTTACGGGCGCTAACGATATCTTTCTGGGCATTAATGCTATCGATTACAGCGGCTATCCCGATTGCAGACCTGAGTACCTGGAAGCATATGAACGGATGGCGAACCTGGCTACTAAAGCTACAACGCAGGATGGACGAACGTTTCATCTCCATGCTCCGCTCTTACACATGAATAAAGCTGAGATCATTCGAAGGGGTGTGGAACTAGATGTGCCTTACCAACTCACCTGGAGCTGCTACGAGGGGGGAGACCTGGCGTGTGGTACATGTGATAGTTGCCTGCTGCGGCTTAATGGATTTGCTGAGGCAGGATTAAAAGACCCGATTGGCTATATGCCTTAATCGCACTAACAGGATTTCTAAGGAGCAGAAAAGGAGTTTGAAAGTTTGAAAGTTTCGTTCTGGTTTGTAGCTATTGCATCTGTCTTTGTCACCTGCCTCATCACGGCTAATATCATCGCTGTAAAGCTCATTTTGTTGTTTGGGTTTCTTGTACCTGCTGGCATCATCATCTTCCCCCTCAGCTACCTGTTTGGAGATGTACTGACGGAGGTTTATGGGTACGGTGCGGCCCGTCGGGTCATCTGGTTAGGCTTTGCTTGTAATTTACTCGCCGTTGTCGCGATTTATCTGGGTGGAATTGCACCCGCTGCTCCTTTCTGGACGCAACAGGGGGCTTATACTGCTATTCTGGGCTTCACTCCACGCCTGCTACTGGCATCTTTTATCGCCTACCTTGTTGGTGAGTTTACTAATTCATTTGTGCTTGCCAAGTTGAAGATTGCTACGAAGGGACGCTGGTTGTGGACACGCACCATTGGTTCAACGCTCATAGGCGAGGGACTGGACACAGTGATCTTTATCAGCATTGCTTTTTGGGGAATTATTCCTGCGTCGTTGATGTTGCAAGCCATACTAACGCAGTGGATTTTCAAGGTTGTTTACGAGGTGGTTGCTACTCCGTTTACGTATTGGGTAGTAGGTTTTCTTAAGCGGCGTGAGAATCTTGACACGTATGACTATGAGACTAATTTTAGTCCGTTTCTTTTCAGGCGTGAATTGTCTGAGAGCAAAAGTAGTTAACGTGAGTTCGGGATAAACTAAGCGCCCGGGAGAGCAAACAGTTGCAACCCGAGCGAAGGTTAAAGTATCCCGAACTCACGTTAAATAGTTCTAGTTTGCTGTACAAATGAATACTCTCTACGGGCCGCTTCAGCTTGCCTGCAACGTAAAAAAGTGTTGTTCTGATGCTTAAATAACATCTTTTCCTTGTGTTATGTCTCGTAAAGCCCTACATTGATCGATTCAATTTCACATTGAAAGCTAGCACAAGCATTAATGAAGAAGGCTTTTGTCAGGGCATGTAATTATCCTTGATTACTCTTCTAATCCCTTCGGCAGTATTAAGCAATGCCTGATCTATATCAGGCCAAGTTACTATAGGTTTTGCGTCTGTAGGAAGCGCCTGGATCTGGCCGAATGGTGCGCTTTTCCAATCTACGGGACGCAATATAATGGGAATAACAATGGCCTCTTCGTGATCTCGACGATCCATTGCTCGTTGCATTTCGATACTGTAGCAATAGTCTGAAGCAATAAAGTCTGCACTGATTAGAAGCAAAATAATTTCAGCTGTCTGCAAATGCTCATCAATGCTGTTTGACCAGTTGGTTCCTGCACTAATGTTACGATCATGCCAGAGCGTGACAAATCCCTGACGCTTCAACAAACTGAGGTGATTTGCAAGCATATCTCTCAATGTTTCATCTCTATGGGTGTAAGAAAAAAAAAGCTCTACTCCTGCTGAGAATGGCTGTCCACACTGACAGCAGAAGCGTGCTTTGGCGCGATTCTTAGTTGAACAGTGCTTACACATTCGTGTGATCATGCTTTTACTAAATAACCTTTCACGTATAATAGCGTAAACTGCCTGTGTTTTGTTGGCTACGGATTCTTCCTCAAGTAGATGACAACCACTAAGGTGATGAGTTTGTATAAACTCAGAGATATTTTACCAAATAATAGGAGATCATTCCAAAAAAGGAAGGGCAAATTACTGTTGTTGATAGATGAGTGTACTCTTGCTCTGGAATGTTCTCCCTATAGACCTTGACCATACTGGTGTATATCTTTCCAGAGGCAGGATGCAATCGCTTACAATAGCAGTAGGAACAACATATTAACATTGGGGCACCTTTTCTGAAACCCAGCGCTGCAATTGGCAGAATATGCTCGATTAGCTTTAGAGGCAATTCCAATCCAGCATTGAATCCAATGCTTTATATGAGTCTCTCTCAGCTTTAGTACGTTGACTCAAAGGTGTAAACATAAAGGATCAATTTTCCCTACAATATCTTTATAAATATATTTTTATGCTATAATCAAGCATGCCTTCAAGGAAATAAGTTTGAGAGGGATCGTTCAATATGGCACTTATAGCACCATTTCCTAGAAAAAAACTCAAATTCTTCTTTATCTATGATTCTAAAGATCAGAATCTTTTTGAGCAGCTCGAATGTCACCTAACATATCTCAAAGATTATTACGACTTTTCTATTTTATCTAACTCGCAAATTAATGCAGGCAACAGTAGGGAAAAAACAATCGAGATATTCCTCAATTCCGCAGATCTCATCCTTCTTCTAATCAGTGCGAATTTTACGGCCTCCAGTCATTGTAATAAAGAAATGCAATATGCCTTAGAAAGATATAACAGAAAAGAAGCGATGGTTGTTTCTGTTCTTCTTCGACCCGTCTATGTAAAAGATGCGCCTTTCACCCGTTTACGGATATTGCCAGAGAACGAACTTCCTATTACCAAATGGGATGATGAAGACGAAGCGTATGTAAATATCAGCACTAGCATCAATGAAATCATTTTAAGGCTCATTAGAAGGTTCCTTATTTCACAGAAAACAGAAGAAAAATGGATTGAAGAAGAGTATACTTATTTTGGTCTAAAACGCTATAAAGATTATATCCACACCTCCAATGAAGCTATTCTCCTTGATCCGAACAACGCCGCTGCTTATAGTAAAAAGGGGTGGGCTCTCTGCGAGCTCAGAAACTTTAAAGATGCTATCCCTGTTCTTGAGAAAGCTATTGACCTCGATCCTAAGGATGCCATGGCTTACCTTAACAAGGGCTGGGCTCTCTATGAAGTCGAGCTTTTTGAAGACGCCGTTTCTGTTCTTGAGAAAGCTATTGACCTCAATCCTAAAAATGCCATAGCTTACCTTATCAAAGGTCGGTCTTATTACAAACTTAAACGCTTGAAAGAAGCTATCTCCGATCTTGAACAAGCTGTTAGCCTTGATCCCTACCTGGATATGGCTTACCTTATCAAAAGTCAAGCTCTTTATGAGGTCAAACGTTTTAAAGAAGCTATCTCCGATCTTAAGGTAGCCATTAAAATCAATCCTGACAATGCCTTGGCTTTCCTGACCAAAGACCAAGCTCTCCGTCAACTCAAACGCTTTAAAGAAACTATCCCCGATCTTGAGCAAGCTATTAGCCTCGATCCTCGCTTAGATTTGACTTACCTTATCAAAGATCACCCTCTCCGTCAACTCAAACGCTTTGAAGATGCTAATCTCATCTTTGAGAATGCTCTTTTGAACCACCACGTCTCACGGCGTGCCATTATGATTGGAGCGGCTGGTGTGATTGGAGTGGCTGGAGTAGGTGGTCTTGTCTGGTGGGCTTTTTTGCGAACATCCTGGATATCTTCTTCACAGCATCTTCTTATTTCCAGATCTTCTCTCCATTTTACTCCTCCCCCAACCCCTCTGGGAACTCTGCTCTACAGATATCTCGGACATACCGATCCTGTGGATACAGTCGCCTGGTCGCCTGATGGTCAACGCATCGCCTCTGGGAGCAGTGACAAAACAGTGCAGGTCTGGCATGCGGAGTCATTTGTCAGATAAAAAATGACTTTTCCTCACCTATGATAATGCGAGTTTGGGATAAGCTACGCCTGTGGTAGAACGGGGAGTTGCACGCTGAGCGAAGGCTTCTTAGGCTGATGGCAGTAGGCGATCAAGCCCGCAACCAGATTCACCAGGAAGTTGATTGGGCTGCGATGGCGGGAATGCTCGGTCTAACAAATGTTTTTGAGCCGATCAGTGATGGTCTCGATGATCGCTCGTTTGCGTAAGAGGAGCTTGTCCGACCAATCAAGCAGGCGATTGTGCATCTTCTTCCGCAGCTTGGTGATGAGGTGCAGCCCTTGGGTGACCAGGAGCTGCCGAGCCAGGGGCTGGGAGAGATAGCCTTTGTCCCCAAAGAGCTTGCCCACGAGGCCTGTGGCCAGCTTGGCAACGGGATGCCGATCATCGACGTTGCCAGGTGTAAGACAAAAGGCCAACAGTTCGCCTTGATCAGTGACGACTAGATGCAACTTGAAGCCGTAGAACCAGCCGACCGAAGTTTTTCCACGAGCGGCTCGTCCGGTAAAGACGCGATGCTGATGGATGCGGGCATTATGACAGACGGCAAGGGAGGTGGAGTCAATGAAGCTGATGCCCATGCAGCGACCCAATTGGGTGTGCAAATAGGCTAGCAGAGGAACTAAGACAGTGGGTATCAGCTCGACAAAGCGCTGATAGCTCACCAACGTGGGAAACTCGCTACACAGATGACGTTGGACGTACTGGGTGTAATAGGCTTTGAACGTGCGATACTGGGGCTGCTGAAAGAGGATGACGATGGTCATGATCTCACTGGGATGCATCTAAGTTGGGCGAAAGCGCTGGCGTTGTCCTGAGGTCAGCAACTCATGGTGCTAATTCGGCACAAACTGCTGCCAGAAATCATCCACGGAACAAAACAGGTCGAGTATACTCATAGCGGAACCTCCAGGCGATAGATACTGATCGTCTTTGTGTTCTGTCTTATCAGGAGCGGTTCCTTATCCCGAACTCACGCTAGTTAGCTCTACGCGGCTACTGCAGGTCTCAGGCTCAGCGCAGGATGCGCTACGTCGCTTTCTTTCAGAATCCGTTCGGTGGTCAGGCGAGCTGACAGGAGCACCATGGGCAAGCCGGTGCCCGGGTGGGTACTACTGCCCACAAAGTAGAGGTTGCCGTAATGGTGGTGCCGGTTGTGAGGCCGAAGGTATCCCACCTGCATGAAGTTGTGGCTAAGGCCGAACGCGGCCCCTTTCGCCAGGTTGAATATGTTGAGCCAGTCGCGTGGAGTATAACTCACCTCAAATTTCAGGTGCTGTTCCAGGTCGACTATGCCTGTGCTTGCTGCCAGGCGATGGATTACCGCCGAACGAGCACGAGCTTGCAGTGAGTCCCAATTCTGATTGATGCCAGCGTCCAGGTGCCCAGCGGGGACCAATACCATCAACGTGTCCTGGCCGAACGGAGCCGCAGATGGATCAGTGCGTGCTGGCGCATGCACGTAAAAGCTCGGTTCATCTGGGAGTAGATGATCGTTGAAAATGCGGTCGAAACTGGTGCGGTAGTCATCCGCCAGGAACACATTGTGGGTTCCAAGCTGCGGATAGACCCTATCAACTCCCCAATAGAACATGATAGCCGAGCACGTGTATTTCAATCGCTCCAACCGGTGAGCCTCGGCACTATCAGGCAGTAGGTGGGAGTAGACATACGGTAGATCCGCATTGGCAACAATCACATCCGCACTCAGGCGGGAGCCGTCTTGTAACACGACTCCGGTTGCGCGATTTCCTGCAACTTCGATCTGCTTCACCGGTGTGTTGAACATAAAATTCACACCATGGGCCTCTGCAACGCCTGCCAGGCTTTCGATGACGCGGTAGATGCCTCCTAGGGGGTACCATACCCCTTCAGCCAGTTCCGTATATTGTACCAGAGAATAGGTTGCTGGTGCATCGAACGGGCTTAACCCCAGGTACATATTCTGGAAAGTGAAGGCTGCCTTGAGATGTGGATCCTGAAAGTAGTGACCGATGTTGTCGTAGTGATTCACCAATGCTTTCAGTTTGAACAGCAGCGGCAGGTTTTGCAGACTAAAGTATTCAAAAAGGTGATAGAAGTTGCGCCCAACAAAACGCTGCAGGCTGAGATGGTACGCATCGTACCCTTCAACGAGGTAGCGCAGCAAACCACCGAAGCTGCCAGGCTCGATCGCCTCTAACTGCTTCTCCATCGCGTTGAGATTGGAGGTGAGGGCGAGTTGGGTGTCATCCTCAAAACGGATGCGATACGTCGGATCAACACGGCGAAGCTCCAGATGATCTTCCATATGCTCACCTAACGCAGTATAGGTTTCCGCAAAGACCTCGGGCATAAGAAACAACGTTGCGCCAATGTCGAAGCGATGCCCATCACGAATGAGCTGACTGCAGCGCCCCCCGGGAGCCTCTTGTTTTTCCAATACCTTCACGCTGAAACCTGCTTGAGCCAGTCGAGCAGCGGTAACGATTCCCCCTAAACCAGCGCCGATCACCAGAGCAGTGGGATGTGAATTCGAGTACATGTATTTATCCTTTCAAACCCTGCGCACAGCATCTAGCTGCAGTAACGACTGCCACAGCAACTGAGGAGGTAGCGAGGGCATCATCAACAAAATTTCTCCCAGGGAGGCGTCTTCATCAAGGAAACGGAAGATACGCTCGACCGAGTTACGCTTGAACAACGAGGTGAAGATCGACTCAATCCTCTCTGCATGGTGTGCCATGATCTCTAGCATCACTGCATCGAAGTAGCGATAGCGGCGAGGGCCAGAGGGCAGACTGAAAGGATGACCAACCTTGAGCAATGAATTGGTAATAGCAGACGAGTCTTCTTGCATACGTAGAAAGGCATATCCCGTTGATGGCTTGACCATTCCACCATGGGTGCCAATAGCCATGATATGCTGGCCAAGCCGTCTTGGGAAACGCCAGTCGGTCAAGGGGTTGATGCCCTGTTCTTCGCGGAGGATTTTGTATGCTTTGATGCCCAGCATGTTCTTGAGGTAGACTCGCAATGCTTGCTCGCAAAGCTCCCAATTGACTGGGGTCGTGGTACACAGGACGGACTCCACAAGCGCCCATCGTTCGGAGAAAGGGAGCACATAAAAGAAATGCGTCCCGTTTTTCTGTGGCGTACGAAAATCTAACAACGTAGCTACCTGTGGATTGAAAAGTTGCTCTGTCGCTTCGATCTCCCACCCCTTGAATTGCTGTTTGATGGCATGATAATGGATTGTGTCTGGTTTGAAGGCAGACCAGTTGAACAGGCTATCAAAAACCCAGGTGCCTGTATATTCCTTCCCATCTACTAGCACGTTAGCCTGTTGATCGCCATCCTTGATTAGCTCTACCGTTCCTTGCAGGAATTCCAGGTGTGGACACTCAGAAACTGTTTGCCGGGCAAAGCGGTAGAAATCGATCCCACGGATCATGTTATAGCGGTACTCATGCAGGTCGAATGTCTTTTCGAAGTGTTCACCCAGCACTTGTAGCTGGCTCCACGAGCGGCATATGATGTCGTCAAAGGGAGTAGGCTGATTTGCCCAGAAACACCAGGTGCGGTCGTTCTGGTCCTTAGCGTCCTTTTCCACAATCAAGATCGAGAGATCACGCAAAGGGCTATGCGCCAGGTGAGAGGCCAGGCTCAAGCCCGAAGCACCTCCACCAGCGATAATGACATCATAGGGCTTCATTGCTGGCTTTCCTTTCTCTACCGATTGCGCCACCAAATGTGGGGTAGCCTGCGCACTTTGCCCCAGGCGTTCACATGCGCCCGACGGTTAAACACGTCATAATCGTGCGCTTCAATGTCGCTCAGAATGGCGCGATAGAGATCGCTGGCGGCTGCAACAGCGAAACGTCCATCTTTGTTCAAGAGTGCAATACCCGGATGAGCCTCGACATAGAGATGGCGATTGCGCTCGATTTGAAAGCGCAGAAAGGCACGCCAGTAGTCATCTACCTGCCCCTTGTCCAGGTCTGCTTCTGAGATCCCAAATGCTGCCATCTCATCCATAGGCAAATAGAGCCGACCAGTACCCCAATCTTCACCTACATCACGTAAGATATTTGTGATTTGCAAGGCAACACCAAGCTTGATGGCATATAGGATGGCCTGTTCGCCCGCGAAGCCGATGATGTGCATGCTCATTAATCCGACGGTAGATGCGACACCATAAGCGTACCTGACCACATCCTCGAAAGTGCGATAGCGTTTTTGGCACAGGTCGCGCCCGACGCCATCAATGAGCTGTTCAGCATAGCGCAGGGGAATCTGATAGCGAAAGCGGGTATCAGCCCAGGCGACGGCAACTAAATCACTAGATGGAGGCTCAGTCATCAGTGCTTTTCTTCGCCAGGCAGCCAGCGATACCTCCGAATCATATGCAGAGCAGTCTACGATGTCATCGCTCAACCGGCAAAACGCATAGAGCGCCCGCATCGCGCGCCGTTTATCGGCTGGCAACAAGCTAGTCGCCATGTAGAAGGTTCGGCTGTGTGTGGATGTAATCGAATCGCAGTAGGCGTAGGCACGGTCGAGCAAGCCTCCATCGCTCACGGGTATGATAGTAGGAGCCACAGCTTGATGCTCTGCTTCATAGGCTAATGGGAGCAAGACGCTTTCCCAGGTTTGTTGATATGCTGTTGCCATAGAGGCCTCCTTGAACAAGAATAGAAACGCTTGTTCTTCCACCAGAGCTCTGCACTTAAGTAAGCAGCGCTTCTCGGCTCAAGTTGCCAGAGTAGGCGCTGCTCGCAATAGAACATTACCCATTACCAGCATATGCTCTTTGTCTCACAGATACATCAACATCTGCCCTCTCAATTTCACAGATGAATCACAGTATAGAATGGATGGACTGGTGCATCATCCATGAGAGAAGACATGGTTATATGTTTGCAGAAAGATAACGTCGGAATTCTGGACGTGGTCCCAGGTATTCTGGGGTATTATGCTCGGCGAAGATGATGGTTTTAATGTTGCCACGCACTGTGAAGTCAGCGACAACACGCATCCAGCGTGGCGAAAGCAGCGAAACGAGGTCGTCCAGAATGGTGTTGGTTGCTGACTCGTGGCTGATTTGCCGGTTCCGATATTTGTTGATATAGAGCTTTAAGCTTTTCAGTTCCACGACGAATTTATCTGGTACATAGTCGATGATGATGGTGGCAAAATCGGGGAAGCCTGATCTTGGGCAGAGGCAGGTGAACTCTGGAATTTCGAAGTGTGCTATGTAATCTCTTTCCGGGTTGGAGTTGGGCCACGCTTCCAGTTCGCTGGACTCAATTTCCTCTATGCCATATCTGCCGGGCGTTCGGTGTTGTGTTGGGTTATCCATGATGTGTTTGATGGCTCCTGGAAAAGTTAGGACGCAATCCTGCATTTCTTTTTGGTTCTCCATCCTTCCAGGTGATTCGTAGGGGCGCAATTCATTGCGCCCGCTTGGGGAGACGATCCTCGTTGCAGGGTGCAATGAATTGCGCCCCTACGAAAGAATTGAGGCCCAAAAAATACGAGGTACTATCGTTATTATGTCGAGGAGATAGTATCACATGATACTATGTTGCACAAGTTTTACAAACTTAGTGTATGAATTGCCCTTGACAAGAGGCGTGCTGATTCCGTATACTCGCTACAGTGAGATTGCAGAGGCAATCTCAAAATCATGCAACATACAGTCAGGCAAGTGGTATTGCCTGGGAAGTAGTAACACAAAATCTTATGAAAGGAAATGGCAAGCATGGCTACACGAATTAATTTGCTTAGCATAAGCTGTTTGCGCAATGAATCTGGCTATAACGGCCATGCTATGCCTTTTGACCGGGTGAAGCTATGCATTATGGGTGGGACCTCTAACAATTTCTCTGGGCCCATCTTTGTCTTCGCTCAAGGCCGCAGTATGCCCATCTCCAGGGGGTCTCCGCCTATTCCATGATAAATAGGCACAATTGAAGAGA
>WNFX01005319.1_pt1 | contig 12441 bp, 15 predicted proteins | sample 5400111 | NCBI WGS metagenome assembly WNFX01 (sample SAMN13153363, study PRJNA577476) | soil metagenome | isolation source: 40 cm soil or saprolite under grassland replicate 1 | place: USA:California | collected 2016-06-15
TCGCTAGCTTGTCGAGGTGAAAATCTGTTCGAAGCCGGGTCGTGAGACTTATTGAAACGTGGGTTGTGCAGATAACGCAGATGATTTTCCTTTGTTTTTGATCTGCGCTGTCCTGGAAAACATCCGAGAGTGCTTTCTCGTTTTGCGCCAATGAGCAATTGTTGTCGTCCGAAAAGCTGCCCTCGACAGGCCGCAAGGTGAGTCGCTATTCTTCGGATCACAGGGAAGGTCATATGAGATTTGAGGATCAGGTTGCGATTATTACCGGAGCGGGGCGAGGGATCGGGCGCGCTGTGGCATTGCGATTTGCCAATGAAGGCGCGCGGGTCGCGTGCGTGAGCAGAACGGAGCAAAACGCGAAGACAGTTGCGGACGAAATTAACGCGCTGCGCGCGAATTCAGCGAAACCCTACGCGGTCGATGTTGCAGATCATGCAGCCGTCCAAAAGGTCGGCGCCAGCATTCTGGAAGATTTTGGAAGAGCCGATATCCTGGTTAATAACGCTGGTGTGACCCGTGACGCGCTCGCCATGCGGATGTCTCTGGAAGATTGGGACGCAGTTATCCATACGAACTTGCGCGGCGCGTTTAGTTTTACTCAGTCGATTATTCGCACCATGACCAAGCAACGCAGTGGCCGGATCATCAACATTAGCTCGGTGATTGGATTGATGGGCAATGCCGGCCAGACGAACTACGCAGCCAGCAAAGCAGGGTTGATCGGATTTACCAAGTCGCTCGCGCGGGAGCTGGCAAGCCGCAATATCACTGTCAACGCCGTAGCGCCGGGCTTTGTGCTTACGGATATGACCTCTGGACTTTCCGATGAAGTTAAGAACACGATTCACGCCAAAATCCCGCTCGGGAGAACCGGCACGCCAGAGGAGATCGCCAGCGCGGTGGCATTCCTTGCATCCGCAGAAGCCGCTTACATCACCGGCCAGGTGCTATGTGTCGATGGCGGAATCGTGATGTGAATTTCTCTAGCGGCGGTCTGTGACCGCGGAGAATCGCACTGTCTGTGAGACTTGCGCCTGATGGGCGTCTCACAGAGACGCGGCTACAGCGTCACGCGCGTTCAACGATGATGATGCGTCCCTCTGCTACAAGAACGGTGGCGGCCGAAACAAAGAATTCATACACCGTGTTGGCTCGGTCGCCGAATAGCCGAGTCGCGCAAATCCGAAGCGGCAAGTGGACGTGATCCAGTTGTGTTACGTGTAAGCGTCCCTCCCGCAGGGCAGCCAGATAACCCGGAGCCGCAGTGGTACCCACCGAGCGCGCTCGCAATCCTCCGTGCACTGCCGCGGCCTGCGCGCCGTATTCGAAAGCATGCAGGCCTGATAATTGGCCGCTGCGGCGCAACGGGTTGACTGAATCACGATGTGTATTGGTGATGCAGACAATAGATCGGTCATCCCACTGTGTGACCTGGTCTAAGAGGCACATCAGACCGGAGTGGGGGATCAGCGTGCGAATCTCCGCTTTGTTAATCAGCATGTTGTTATGCCGTCTGTTGTTGTGGCGGCGCTCTTATTCCTGTTTCTACTCCTACTCTTATTCATAATCATGAATGTTCGAGTAGGGGTAGGAGTAAGAGCAAGAATAAGAAAAGTACAGGTGCGGCCCACCAGATCGCCGCGCCGTTAATCCCAAAACGGATAGAAGTTAAACCAGTTGTAAGGCGCAAGACGCGCATAATGCTCCAGTCGCTCCGCGTAACGCTGTGCCCAGAACTGGATGTTTTCTGCGCGACGATCGCGATCCAAAACGATCTCGTCGGCAAAATGTTCGAAGTAAATTTCGTAGCGGTTCCCGCCGCGATACAGGCCAAAAAACGATATGACAGGGCAACGCATCATGGCAGCAAGCAAAATTGGACCGGCTGGGAAGGTGGCGGGTGCGCCTAAGAACTGACACTGGGTCGTCTTGTCGCCGCCGAAGACGCGGTCGCCCAACATGCCGATGAAATAACCGGCATCCAAGCTCTCCTTGACCTTTATCAATGTGTCTGGTTGATCGGGTGCGATTACCGTTTCGGCAATTTTCGGGTTTAGCGCGTCAAGAAAACGCGTGATGTTTTGGTTGTGCGCGGTATCCATCAACACCTTCAGCGGAAATCTCCGCTGCATTACGCCCAAGGTGCGTAACACTTCGAAGCTGCCCAGGTGCGAGCCTAACAGGATGCTGCCTTTGCTGCTTTCGATCTGGCGCTGCAAGATTTCCTTCCCGTGAACCGTCACCCCAAAGCGTTCGAATTCGCCGCGCAGCAGGTAAACGCGATCCAGAATTGTCGCGGCAAAGTAGTGAAAATGGCGGAAGACATGCCACCAGCTGGGTGAATCGCCGCGCACGCGGTTCAAGTACTCGTAAGAGGTGCGACGTGCGGCATGTGCAGTTATCACAAAATAGAGTGTGATCGGGTACAGCAGCAGCCTCGTTACCCGGCGCCCGATGTGCACCGCGATCCAGGCGATTACTCGCAGCGAAGCCGGCGTGCCGCGTTCCGGCAACGTCGTCCAGCGGTGCGACTCCGAAGCTTTAGTCTCAAGAACTTCCGGAATCATTTGCAGTTACAGTTTCTTGTCCGGAAATCGCGCCGGTGAAAAAATGCGGATAGAATTCGCGGATGCGGTCAATGTCCGGCGCGATTTCAGTGTGCGTGAAACCTGCGCGCGAAAAAGCGCGGCGCCACTGCTCTGCAGTTAGAAATCCAGGATTCGGGCGAACTTCTGGATCTGTTTCCACATTCGTAAAACTGTCCAGAATCTGAAACATGAGTTCCGGATAAATTGGTTGATTATCGTAAGGGCGCACGCATTCGCCGATCACAAGCCAGCCACCGGTCGCCAGAGTCGATCGGGCCTCACTCAAGCTAAACAAGAGATTCTTGGAGATATGCATCACGTTGACGGCATATACGAGATCGAATTCTCCCAAAGTGACGCCTTGAGTGTTCCATGGCGAATCGACGTCTAGCGGCGCCCATTCCAGCGCTAGATTTGGATATTGCGCTGTCAGTTTACGTTGACAGCAGCGCCGGAAGTACGCGTTCGGCTCTGTAATAACGTACCGTTCTACCCGTGATAAAAGACCCCGTTCCGCAAGTAACTGTAGCAAAATTTCGCAGGCGCTGCCAGCGCCCGCTCCGAGTTCTAAAATCCGCAGCGTGCGACGAGTGGAAAGATGATCAACAGCTAGAACGGCACCGACCCAATTGTTCACCGCGTAAGTCAAATTATCGTTGTGGAAATAGTTCAGCCATAGCGGCGCACCTTGCGGTCCGAGCAGAGTATGATCACCACCTTGCTCACCAGTGGCAACGGCGCTATACAGGCTTGCGGCGTGGTCCAACAGGTCGAGGGTTGGCGCGTTGGCAGGATCAATACTGAGACCGATCGCCCTGAACGTTTTGAGGTCGGGTTTCCATGGCGCATGGCGTAGATGGTAAGAACGAGTTTTTCCGTTGCTCCGTGCCTCTGCGCAGCCGCTTTCGACCAGGCGCTCCAAGATCCAGCGTAAGGCGAGTTTGAAACGCGGCTGAAAAAAAAGCAGACTACAAAGTTCATCGGCTGATCGCCAGTCGCCGAGTTGATCAGGCAGATTCAACTGGCGGGATAGATCAACAGCTAGTTCGATGCTGTAGCGCTCCATCAACTCAATGCTTTGATACAAGCGTTCGCTGAACACCGCCGGCGGGAATTGCTCGAGCCATTGCGCCAACCGCGGATCGCTCGGCCGGGTTTCAAATTTATGCGCGTCAAATGCTAGCGCGTTCACGAAGTCACTTTGTCTCCCAACGAACTTCAAGTCGACCTTCAACTATCATTTGGTCTTCGATACGACAGCAAAAGTTGACTTCGCCCGCGTCGTTACTCTCCGTGGAAAAATAGATGGTAAATGGCTGCTCAGGCTTCAGCGGCGCGAGGAACTTAACGGTTCGTACGCCTGTGAGGTGAAAACCTTGTCGCCACTCAAGCAATGCTGCGAGTATTTCGTCGAGGATCACCACCCCCGGTACGACAGGTGTACCCGGAAAATGCCCCGGCAAGCTGGGATGATCAGCGCGAATCGCACGGCTAACTTCAAAGATCATCCGCGAACTTTGCGCCCTTCATCAGCTCATGCAACCGAGGGAATCATGACCAGAGAGCGACGTCTCTTCCAAGCGCGTTACCGACTGGCTTCACCATTGTTTCTGGCAAATGAGACAAAATCAGAGCGTCTTTGTGCTTGTGGAAGCTTGGAATCTAGACCCGATGACGAGCGTTTCTCGCCAGCTGACGGGAACAAGCCAAATCGCTGACAATAGGGCGCGAACGCACTGAGGACTTCCTCCGCAGAAGAACCAAATTGCGATAGATGATATCGATGGTTCCCAGGTTGCCTCTGGGCGTGACTTGTAACCAGGACACGCATGCGCTGCTCTGCCTCTTTCGACAATGACCAGCCAAAATGGTCGTAGACTCGTCTGGCTGCGGCAATGGGGTCGCGAGAAATTTCGTCAAATTTTACGTCGCAAATGCGGTTGCTCGGCAGTCGATCGCGTTGGTTCAAAAATTTCCCGATGCTTTCGGACCAGTAATCGATTGCCTCACGACAGATCGTGAATGGATCCACGGCATCGCTAAACGCACTGCGAAGTATCGTTACGAGACTCGATACCGAAGCCATCGCATCGACAGGCGTCCGATGCGTCTGCACAAACAGCGCATCCGGATAGACCGACAGCAGCGCTGGCATGGCCGACATATGAGTAGGCGCCTTCAATATCCAACGGCGCGCAGCCCGCCGAAACTGCAGATGTTGAAGAAACCGGCGATGATATTCGTATGCGGGCCGCAAATCCTGCCGAAAAAACCAGGCGCGGTATGAAGGCACATAATACATTGTGTCGAACTGATCGCTCATGAAGGTGGGAGTCATGAGGCCGATGCACTCCTGCGGAAGTTCTGCACCCACGGCGTGCACATAGCGGAAAGTAGGGGCGAGCCAATTAAAGAAGTTACAGCTCTGGCTCGCCCGCTGGATTCGGCGTTTCTCACCGGTGAGAGTAGGTGGAGATGGCGACATCACTTCCCACATGAGAGGGGAACGATGCTCGGGGTCCGCAGCAAGCAGATTGTGCAACAAGGTGGTACCACTGCGAGGCAACCCCACAATAAAGAGCGGTTCGCGGATTTCCTGATGCGCGATGTTCGGATAGAGCTGCCGGTCCTGTTCCATCCGCAAACGCGAGCACAACGTCTGCAAAATATTCGTCCTGAGAGCAATCTTTCCGATCAGGTTGAGGCGTGCCTCTTTGTTGCAGGACTCAAGCAAGCCCGACAGCGCTTCAAAAAATTCGCCTTCGCCGAAATCATCGAGCCCACAGCGTCGCTTTGCAGTCTTAATCAAATCAATGGCGGGCGCTCCGGCGGATGGAATTCGCGTTTTTTCCAGTAATGCGCCACATCCATTGAGGAGCCGAACAGGCAGCAGCGGACGGATCTGCTGAAGAGTAGTGGCAGAGGTTTTCATGTGGTTAAGGGTTCCAATCTGCCAGTGGTGGCCTCGGCTCGCTATTGGACTTAAGGGCTATGGAAACGAGACCGAGCCTGGCAAGTCAAGCAGCGAAATGCAATAAGGCGTGGTTGCGTGGCGCGAGTAATCGCACCATCATTTCCACATGCAAACGGAGAAGGCCACGTTCGGCGCAGGTTGTTTCTGGGGAGTGGAAGAAACTTTCCGCAACTTAAAGGGGGTTGTGTCCACGGCTGTCGGGTACGCAGGGGGAACAAAGGAGAATCCGACGTACAAAGATGTTTGCACCGACGAGACCGGGCATGCCGAGGTGGTCGAAGTGGAATTCGATTCCTCGCAGATCGGTTACGACGAACTTCTGGATGTTTTCTGGTCGAATCATAATCCAACGACCTTGAATCGGCAGGGACCGGATGTTGGAACGCAATATCGCTCGGTGATCTTTTACCATTCGCCCGAGCAAGCGGCGGCGGCCATGGCTTCAAAAGAAAGATTGGAAAAGAGCGGTCGGTTCAATCGGCCTGTGGTAACGCACGTAGAACCCGCACCGAGGTTCTGGCGTGCGGAAGATTATCATCAGCGTTATTTGCAAAAGCGCGGCCAGTCACATTGTGCGATTTAAGGAGGAGAATCGCAAAGCAGAAGGCCTCCGCAAAACAGGACAAGCTTCCCGATGGATGTCGAACGAAGTGCTTTGGGAGTGCGATGCGTCCTCGCATCGCTTTTAGAGCGTAAGAGCCTTGCCGAAAGAGCACCTCGTGACATTGCGCGTTTCGGGTCGTGGAGAGTGACGGTTTCTCAAAAGCGGCGCGAGTACGCGCACGCACTCCAAAAGTCCGGCAACTGCCGGACTAAACCGAACAGCCGTGTTGTGGATTTCACGGCTTTCAGAGTGCGCAACGTATCGCTGCTCACTCCTTGTAGTCGTCTGGCATGAAAGCGAAGCCTCAAGTTATCCGAACGAGCAATTTCGCCGCTGACGCAGGTGATTTCATTCTTGAACAGGCGCACAAAGCGATTGGTGAACGCAACGAATTCCGGATTGCGCTCTCGGGCGGAAACACTCCGCGGCCGGTTTATGCGCGGCTTGCGGCGACCGCGCATGACTTTCCGTGGGACCTGACTCGTATCACTTTCTCAGATGAGCGCTGCGTGCCGCCGGACGATCAAGAGAGCAACTTCAGAATGGCTTGGGAAACTCTGCTGGTGCCTGCCGGCGTTCCGGAAAAATCGGTTCTGCGGATGCGCGGCGACATTGATCCGCAAATCGCAGCGCAGCAGCACGAAGAGCATCTCGATTTCATGGCCAGGCAACGGAGTGAACCAATTTATCGTCACGACCTGATCCTTCTCGGCTTGGGTGATGACGGTCATACGGCATCGCTTTTTCCTGGAACCGCCGCATTGGAAGAGACCATACGAAGGGTCGTCGCAAACTTTGTTCCCAAGCTAAATGCCTGGCGATTGACTTTCACATTTCCGCTCATCAATGAGGCGCGGCACGTATTGTTCCTGATCGGGGCGAGGAAAAGTCCTCAACTGGTCGAGCGCGTGTTGGAAGGCGACCGGCAATTGCCTGCTGCGCGAGTAAATCCTTCGGCAGGAGATGTGACGTGGATGATTGGGGAGTAGCACAGCCATCCTGGCTGTGGGGACGACGGGCATCTTGTCCGCCACGGGACGGACTGGCTGTGGCGAGCCTGTCGTGCTGCGATTCAGCGGGCGAGACGCCCGCCTGCCCCACAGGCACGATGCCCGTGCTGCCATGAAATTGATTTGATGCGCACGATCATCGTTACAGGTTCAGCAGGATTGATTGGCTCGGAAACCGTGAGGCGTTTCGCTGGCGATGGCGTGCGCGTGGTGGGCATCGACAACGACATGCGCGCTGAATTTTTTGGTGCCGAAGCATCCACCAAAAAAACGCGCGAGGATTTGATTGCGACTGTTCGCGGGTACGAACATCACGACCTGGACATTCGCGACGCCGCCGCAGTGACCGAGCTGTTCAAACAGCATCGCGGCTCGATCGACGCGATCGTGCATACGGCGTCGCAACCGTCACACGACTGGGCAGCTCGCGATCCGCAGACTGATTTTACGGTAAACGCGAATGGCACGCTGAATCTTTTGGAAGCTGCCAGAACGTTTTCTCCGGAGGCGCCGTTCATTTTTACTTCCACGAACAAAATCTATGGCGACACGCCGAATCGTTTGCCGCTGCGCGAACTGGAGAAACGCTGGGAAATCGAGCCGGGTCACGAATACGAGCCGGGGATCTCTGAAACGATGAGCATCGATTACACGAAGCATTCTCTTTTTGGTGCATCCAAGGCCGCCGCGGACATTCTTGTTCAGGAATACGGCCGCTATTTCGGAATGCCGACGGTTTCCTTTCGCGGTGGTTGTCTCACCGGGCCTGCGCACGCAGGAACGGAACTGCATGGGTTTCTTTCCTACCTGATGATCTGCAGTGTGACTGGCAGACCTTACCGCGTTTTTGGTTACAAAGGCAAACAGGTGCGCGACAACATCCACAGTTTCGATCTCGTAGAAACATTCGCCGAATTCATCCGCGCGCCACGCGTCGGAGAAATCTATAACATCGGCGGCAGCCGCCATAGCAACTGTTCCATGCTCGAGGCGATCGAGATGTGCGAAGAAACCAGCGGCAAAAAATTAAACTGGACTTACGAGGAAACGAACCGCGTCGGCGACCACATCTGGTGGATCAGCGATGTGCGAAAGTTCCAGTCGCATTATCCAAACTGGAAATTTCGCTACGGGATGCGCGACATTCTCGAGGAGATTCACGACGCGCTTTCAGAGTGATTTGTCCACAGCGCGGCGTAGCCGCAACCGAAGGTTTGACCGAAGATTCAACGGATGACACGGATGTCCATAAAAAGATCGGGCCCACGAAACACGCGAAGGACACGAATAAGAAAAGCCTATCCCCAAACTTTCGCGTCTTTTGGTGTGTTTCGTGGGCAAAAAAGCTTATTACCGAACGGGACGCCGCGGCGACCTGGTGATTGCGTCGTGCCTGTTTAGCGCCAAAGGCGCAGCATTCACTGCAAGCCTGGGGCATCGCCCCAGGATTGGTGGCATCCCAAGACCGCAAGCGCTGAAAGCGCGATTCGCTCTCCCCACGAAAAACATGCGCCCGGTTGAAGCGCGCTTTCAGCGCTTGGTTATCCGCGCATCGGATTCCTGGGGCGAGGCCTCAGGCTGGAATTGAGACAGCGCCTGTGGCGCTAAAGACATGCGTCGCGTCTCGCGATCACTAACTCTTCCTGTGTTCCTGCCTCACGGGAGGATAGTCCGCCTCAGGAAAGAACTGTTTCGACGCGACGCCGAAACCAACACGCGAGATGCGTGCTCTACCCAAACAACGCTCAGTACTCCTCGCCTTCGTCTTCTTTCGGCGTCACCACGCGATCATCGACGGCGTACGCATGAAGCATTACGGCGCCAAGGTAAAAGAAAAAAAGGCCCAAGCCCCAGCCGGCGGATGCGAAGGCAGCCAGCAATACAAAAATTCCGACTGGAATGGCACCAAACATCCAAAAAAAGCCTACGAGTTTATGTCCTTTGTAGATATGTCCCAAACCGGGAATGATGCTTAGGATAACCGCCACTGCGTCACTTGCTTTGCCTTCCGCACTTTCCGTCGCGCCACGTTTCCAATCGCATCGATCGCAGCTTTGCGCGTGTTTCGGCAGGAGATGTCCGCAATAGGGACACGCCATTTTACCTTCCGCGCCCGGTTCAGAGCGCGTCGCTGGCGCGTCTGTGTACTCAACACTCATTTAAGTATTGAAAACGACGCGCGCGGAATTCGTCAAGCAAAGAGATTACGAAGTCCGCCGCAGGTCCGCACACAGGACGGATTCGTCCGCAGGCGAACCGGACTGCCATGGCGAGCTTGCGGCAACGCCTGAGCATTCGATCGAATCGCAAACGCCGGTAGGGCGCGTCACTCCTGTGGGCGCCGTTGCCAAATCGAAGACGGCGTGCAGAGGACTGCCCGCCCTACCAGGTTCCGTTGCCAAACCGGAAGGAGGCGTGTCCCGATCACATCGGGGCCCGCCCTACCAGGTTCGGAGATGATTGCGTGATTCCTAGCCGTTTATTGATTGTTCACCGCCACTCGCGGAGCCGGTCTGGTCGCTTCGAGCTGCGCGCTCACTTTTTGGATTTGCGCGGCCTGCTCTTTTACCATCGCCGCGAGACGCGCAACCGTGCTTTCCAATTCCGCGATCCTCTTTTGCTGCTTTTGGAATTCATTGAGCATCGCTTGAGGCTGCGCGCCCTGGGGACCGCGTACCCTCACCTTCTTCCCAAAGGCATTCACGAGGTTGGTGCCTAAGTGTCCATCGGTATCGACGTACACGGGAAGGGCGGTGCCAACATTGACGTCCGCTCCGTAGATGCCTCCGATGTATGTGTTTTCGTAAGGAGTTCCGCTGGCAGCAATCCCGCCGATGGAAATGACATTGGTATCGCCGGGATAACCGGGATCGCCGATGTAGACATTATTGCTTCCGATGCCCGGGTCGGTACCGGCGTTAGCGCCTATCGCGGTGATGTAATCGCCAGTGCTGTTGTTAGAGAGCGCGAACGCGCCAACAGCCGTGTTATTGGAGCCGGTGTCGTTATGCACCATCGCGTCTGTTCCAACGGCGGTGTTTTGCATGCCCGCGGTGTTGAGCAAAAGCGCTGCAGCGCCAGTGGCCGTGTTGTTGTCTCCGTTATTAAGGATCAGCGCGCCAGCGCCGACACCAGTGTTGAAGTTACCGGTGGTATTAAAAAACAGCGAACGCCAGCCAACCCCTGTATTTCCAGCGCCGCTGGTGAGGTTTTGAAGCGCGTTGCAGCCTTCCGCTGTCGTGAACCCTGGATAGCACCCGTCAGGCGCCGGACTGACCGCTCGGATTTGTGACAAAAACACGAAGCAGCCAAGCGCCATGAGTATTGTTGTGATTGTGATCTTTTGGTTTTTCATAGATTTTTTTGTTGGTGGCGCTGAGACTGCCGAAATTCCGCCAGCTCTAGCAAGCACAAAAATGCCTGGCGGTACACCCGCCTTGGCGAAGCCAGCGTATATGCTCTGTAGGAGATGCGCTCGTATGCCTGCGCTCCGCTCCCTTCATTCCCGGTGCCTTCATTGACATTACGGCTATGTCATTCGCTTAATCTCCTACAGAGGATATTAAGCCAGGACAAGGTTTACTTGGCCGCTCTTAATGTGTTTCGTGGGCGTGTTCCTCTTTCGTATCCGTGGCATCCGCGTTATCCGTGGTGACGTGCATCTTTTTCTTTTTCTCTTGCTGTCTGCCCAAGCGTTTGGTGCTGGACTTGATCGCTGGGAACAACTCGTGGTGAGCGATTTGGATACAAGGCCGCGTAACGGCGTGCGGGTGACTTATCTTGGCACAAACGGTTACCAGTTCGAATTCAAGAACCACGCATTGCTTGTTGATCCCTATTTCTCACGTGTGGATCCTTCTGCGCAAGTCTTGCTGCAACCAAAAGCGATACGAGGACGGATCGCACTCCAAAAGCACTTCGTGCGAAATCCATGGAAGCACCTCTTCCCGTTTCGCGGCAGCTTTCGGAGTGCGTGCGCGTCCTCGCGCCGCTTTGGGCTCGTCCGCTCAAAGCCTGTTCTTTACAATCCGGGTCGATGTTAGGGTAAATTAACGAACGAGGGTTGTAATCATGGCGTCGCTTTCTGATATCGTCAGTTATACGGACGATTTTTTGCGCATTCGCGAGGTAGGCGATTGGGACAACGCGCTCAATGGTCTGCAGATTGAAAATTCGGGGCGAGTCACGCGAATAGGCGCGGCAGTCGATGTTTCAACGCCCGTTCTTAGCGAGGCCGCAAAGAAAAATGTCGATCTCTTAATCGTGCACCACGGGTTGTTCTGGCCCGGCTTGCAACCGGTTAGAAGCGCGCTGCGCCGGCAATTGCAGCTCGCTTTTGAAAATGATATTGCGCTTTACAGCGCGCACCTCCCTCTGGATGTCCATCCCAAGGTTGGCAACAACGCAGCGTTGGTCGCCGCGCTTGGACTGAAATCCGCGCAGCCATTTCTGGAAGAAAAAGGACAACCCGTCGGCTTGAAAGCGCGTGCGTCGATGTCGTGTAGCGATCTCGTTCGTAAATTGCGAAGAGCCCTGGGCGGTCCCGTAAAGGTTTTCAATTTCGGTCCGAACCAAATTCGCACGATTGGCATTGTGACTGGTGGCGCCGGCTCAGAGATCTATCGGGTCGCACAGGAAAACATCGACACCTTTATCACCGGCGAAGCTCCGCACTGGGCCGCTGTTGCCGCTGAAGAACTCGGTATGAATCTTTTGCTCGGCGGGCATTACGCTACAGAAGTTTTCGGCGTAAAAGCCCTGGCTGCGCATTTGTCCAGGAGGTTCAAAGTTCCGTGGGAATTTATCCATCGCCCAACCGGGTTGTGACGGACTCGCAATGACGAAATCCGACTGATGAATGACGGACGAATGTCGAAGCGTCTTCGAGATGTTGGAACGTTGTTAGCTCTTCTGGCGATCATGCCGCCATCGAGTTTTGGTTCGGCCAGAAGTTCTTCGGTGCCGCCGCTAGCCGGATACAAGGCGGTCCGAGTTCACTACGGTCCGCTGAACAAAATGATCATGTCTGTCCGCATCAATGGCCAGCCTGCGAATTTGCTGGTCGATACTGGCTCAAATCAAATCATCCTGGACGCAGACGCAGCCGCATCATTTGGGGTACGACCTTCGCAACGCGGTCTGCGCTACATTCGCTTCATGCAAATTAACGGCCAGGATCTGCCCGTTGGTTTTGCGCAAAATCTCACTGCCGGGAGCATGAATTTCGGCAGCAGCCTGGTCGCGCTGCGCAATTCAACTCAGTCC
>WNFX01015846.1_pt1 | contig 12438 bp, 11 predicted proteins | sample 5400111 | NCBI WGS metagenome assembly WNFX01 (sample SAMN13153363, study PRJNA577476) | soil metagenome | isolation source: 40 cm soil or saprolite under grassland replicate 1 | place: USA:California | collected 2016-06-15
CCCGGCCAGTATCCGGATGTGCCACAAGGGGGTGCGGTCTGGGTGTTCGCCGTGAAGTGACGAAGATCGGCCTGGCTCTGCAGCACCACCAGGCGGGGCGCCTGGCGCAGGCCGAGGCCATCTACCGCGAGGTGCTGGCGCTTGATCCGCAGAACATTGATGCCCTGCATTTTCTGGGGGTGATCGCCCATCAGCAGGGCAGGCACAAGCAGGCCGAGGAACTGATCTCGCGGGCGCTGCTGCACGATAGCTCCAATACTCCGGCCTACAGCAATCTGGGCAACGCGCTGGAGGCGCAGGGCAGGCTCCACGAGGCGATCGACTGCTACCAGCGGGCACTGGTGCTGGCGCCGGACTATGTGGATGCGCTGGTGAATCTGGGCGCCGCGTTCAGCGCGCAGGGCGAGCTAGAGCGGGCCGTCGACTGCTATCAGAAGGCGCTGAAGCTCAAACCAGATTTTCCTGCGGCCTACAACAATCTCGCCATTACCCTCATAGGCCTGAGGCGGCCGGACGAGGCCATAGAAAATTGCCTGCGCGCGCTCCAGCTGAGGCCAGATTCGGCGGAACTGAAATACGGACTTTCCATGGTCAAGCTGCTTCTCGGAGACTATGAATCCGGCCTTGCGTTATTCGAAAGTCGCCTGGAAAAGGACGCCTTACCCCAAGCTGCACGCGGCCCCCTGCAGGCGAGCCTGGAAGACCTTCGCAACTTGCCGCGCTGGCAAGGGGAACCGGGAGCCGGCCGCGATTTGCTCATTTGGACGGATCAGGGGCTGGGCGACGCGATAATGATGATGCGCTATTTCCCGATGTTCAAAGATTTTGGATTCCGGAAGGTGGTCGTCTATTGCGAGGACGCCCTGGTGCGAATAATGCAAAGCCTTCCGGGAGTGGACGAAGTAGTGGCTAGAGGCCAGCCTGTGAAAGTCAACTGCCATTTCCCCATGGCGAGCTTGCCGCTCATGTTCCGGACCCGGGTCGAGACGATTCCGAACAAGATTCCCTATCTGTCGGTTCCGGAGGAGCTCAAACGGAAATGGGCCGATCGGCTCGCCGCGGTCGAGCCGCCACGGGTGGGCCTCGCGTGGGCGGGACGGAAAGAAAACCCTAAGGACTCGCTGCGAAGCGTCCGATTGGAGAAATTCTCTCCCCTGCTCGATGTTACCGGCATCAGGTTCTTCAGCCTTCAAAAGGGGGAGGCTGCGGGACAAATCGAGGAAACGGGATTCAAACTGATCGATTACATGGATGAATGCGGCGATCTTCTTGAGACCTCCGCACTCGTCGAAAATCTCGATCTCGTCGTCAGCGTCGATACAGCGACCGTGCATCTCGCGGGCGCGCTCGGAAGACCGGTTTGGCTCCTGAACCGGTTCGAGAGCGAATGGCGGTGGATGCTGGATCGGGAGGACTCGCCGTGGTATCCGACGATGAGGATATTCACGCAACCGAGGGGCGGCAACTGGAATGACGTGCTGGCGGATGTAGCTTCGGCCCTGAGATCACGCTTCAGAATGTAGCCACCGCAGGAAACAGTGCGTCAGTCGAAAAGCGCGTCCGGCACGTACACGACGCCTTCGAAGATGCGCCGTGCGGTTCGCACGAACGAGGCGCGCTCGACCACCGGCGCCGCCCCCGATCGGCTGGTGACCAGGTCCACCTCGATGTGACCCGAAGGATGCTCGATGCTGAGCACGCCGCCTGAAAATCCTTTCGGCTCGATGTAGCGGCTCGCGACGGTTCCGGGAAGAACCGCGGCGGTGCCGACGGCAAGCGCGCCGGTCACCGCATGCGAGCTATGGCAAGCGTGCGGCGTGAAGTAGCGCGACGCGATGTTTCCGCCCTGCGCCGGACGCGACACCAGCACCGGTTTAGGCACGACCAGGCGCGATACGTCCCCCATCCCCATGCGCCTGCCGGCTTCGAGCCGAAGGGCCTCGATTTTTTTCAGCATCGCCTTGTCCGCGTCCAGCTCCTGCGGCGTTTCGCGCCCGGTCTTACCGAACGCTTCGGCGGCCATGATCATCACCGGCATCGCCATGTCCACGCAGCTCGCCTCGATCCCGTCGATCCGGTCGAGGGCGTTTCCGGTCGGCAGCAACCTCCCCGTTACGGCGCCGAGCGCATCGAGAAAGGTCAGCTTGATCGGCGCCGCAGGCTCGGTAACGCCGTCGATGCGCGTATCGCCCGCATACTCGACCTGCCCTCCGGGAGTCTGGATCACCGCTTCGATCAGCGTCTGCGTATTGACGTTGTAGATGCGCACCTTCGTCGTGGGGTTCTCCGCCCGTACGAGGCCGGTTTCGATCGCGAAAGGACCCACGCCGGCGAGCATGTTGCCGCAGTTGGGCTTGGTATCGACGATCGCCTCGGTCACCGAGACCTGCGCGAACAGGTAATCCACGTCGGCGCCTTCGCGCTGCGACCGGCTCACGATGGCGACCTTGCTCGTCAGGGTATTCGATCCCCCGATGCCGTCGACCTGCAGCGCGTGGGGAGAGCCCATGACGCTGAGCAGGACCGCGTCGCGCCGCCCGGGATCCGCGGGCAGGTCCGAGGCGAGGAAATAGGGACCCCGCGAGGTGCCGCCGCGCATCAGCACACAAGGTATCTTGCGCTGCATGTTCAGGCGTCTATCAGCTCGTGTGCGGTGCGCCGGACCGAGGAATAGGGGCTAACATGGCGATGTTTACGGAGTTGAGCCTTCGGCCGAGTCTGTGATCGTACCTCATTGGATCGATATCGTGCCAAAAGCCGGCTTTAACCTTCTGCTCCTCGCGCTGGTGTCCGCGTGCGCGAGCTTTTCCGCGATCAATCCGGGCGCTTCCGCCCTGCAGGTCGAAACTCTGGTGGGCGCGCCCGCGAACGTGTGGAAGAACGCGGACGGCTCCGAGGTCTGGGAATATCCGCGGGGGCCGCTCGGGGTCGAAACCTACATGGTGACGCTGGGGTCCGACCGCGTCGTGCGCGAGGTCCGCCAGGTGCTGAGCGATGAAACTATCTCCAAGCTGCACGCCGGAATGTCCCGCGACGAAGTGCGCCGGCTGCTCGGCAGGCCGAGGGACATCGGCTTTTCCGACTTGAACGACGAAGAGATATGGTCCTGGCGCTATCGCGAGTGGGGCGTGCGTAACATGGAGCTCTACGCCCAGTTCGACAGGCCCACCGGTGCGCTCAAGAGCATTTCGCGGTTCCAGATAGATACGAGCGACGGCAAGCGCCAATAGAGCCTCGCTTCATAATCCTCCTCGCTCACGACTGTTTTTCCTGCTCGTATTCCTTCATCGCCTCCCGCGCGAGCCTGAACGCCTCGACTCCCGCGGGCATGCCGCAGTACACCGCCACCTGAAGCAGCACCTCGCGTATCTCTTCGCGGGTGCAGCCGTTGGTGAGCGCGCCCCTGACGTGGGTCTTGAACTCGTTCGGCCGGTTCAGGGCGGAGAGCATGCCGAGGTTGACGAGGCTGCGGAGCTTGCGCGGCAGCTGCGGCCGCGCCCACAGCCATCCCCAGCAGGATTGCGTGACCAGCTCCTGCATCGGCATGCCGAAATCGTCGACCGTCTTCAGCTGCCGCTCGACGTATTCGGCGCCGAGCACCTCCTTGCGCACGGCGAGTCCCCTGTCCCACAGTTCTTTCGACATTGCTCGATCCTTTCGGTTGATTTGCGCGAGACGCTCAGGCGAGCGTGTGGTTCAACTCGCCGATCGCCTCGATCCACAACTTGACGGCGTCGCCGGGTTTGAGGAACCGGCCTCGTCCCATGCCTACGCCCGCCGGGGTCCCCGTGAGGACGAGGTCGCCCGGACGGAGCGTCACGCGCGAAGACAGCATCGCGATCTGCTCAGCGGTATCGAAGATCAGCTTGCTCGTGTGGGAGTCCTGCATCAGCTCGCCGTTCACCCACAGCTTGATGGCGAGCTGATGCGGATCGCGGAGCTCGCCTGCCGGGACGATCCAGGGCCCGAGCGGGCAAGAGCCGTCGAAGCACTTCTGGCTGACCCAGTCGTAATGGAAGGGCGAAGTCGGCGGGTTCTTGTCGCGCTTCATCGCATCGCGTGCCGAGAGATCGTTCGCGATGGTGTAGCCGGCGACGCAGCCCAGCGCCTTCTCCACTGGAACGTCTTTCACCGTCCTCCCGATCACGGCCACGAGCTCGACTTCCCAGTCCACCTTCTGCGAGTACGCCGGGAGCTTCACTTTCGAGCCGGGGCCGACCACCGAGCTCCTCGAGGTCTTGACGAAGTGCCAGGGCTTCTCGCCCAGGTCCTTCATCGTCGGCCCCGGCTCCTTGCCCTGCGCGCGCGCCATCTCGGCCATGTGATCGGTGTAGTTGGCGCCCGCGCAATAGATGTCGCCGGGATAGAGCACCGGCGCGAGCAGCTTCGCGCGCTTGAGCGGCACGCCTTTCGCCTTGCTCTTTCCGGCGGCGATGCGCTTTGCGAAGGCGGCGAACTCGCGGTGCGCCTTCGGCCAATCCTGCAGCGCGCCGAGCACCGTGGCCCAAGCGGGCTTGCCAGTAACGCGGGCCGCGTCGTAGACCTGCTCGCCGACGAGGAGCCCCGCGCGCGCTTCCCCGCCCGACTTGAAACTCAGCAGCTTGTAGCTCATGGTCTTCCCTTCACGCGACGAGGCGCTTCACGCGCCTGATCCAGTCCTCGAATGCGATCATCTGGTCCGCGAGGAACTTGCGCGTCGTCTCATCGGTCAGCTTTCCGTCCGCGAACTTGCCCGCCGCCATGCCGATGAATACTTCGGGCTTCACTAGCCAGTGCACCCCAAGCTGCGAAAGGATTGGGCGCAAGTGGTATTGGCCTCGGGAACCTCCCACCAGGCCCGTGGTGCAGCTGAACACCGCCGCCGGCTTGTTGTCGAACGGCTGCGGCTTGAACCGCGACATCCAGTCGATCGCATTCTTGAGCGGCGCGCCGACCGACCAGTTGTATTCGGGCGAAGCAAAAAGCAGCGCGTCCGCCGCGAGGATCTCCTCGCGCAGCCTCGTCGCCGCGGCCGGGAAACCCTTCTCCTGGACGTCGAAGTTGTAGATCGGAAGCTCGCCGATGCCAGTGATCCTGAGCTTGAGTCCGGGCGGCATCAGCTCGCCCGCCGCCCTGAGGGCCGCCATGTTGTAGGACTTCTGCCTGAGGCTTCCGCAGACGCCGAGTACCTGAAAGCTCGCGGGTGTATTCACGTTTTCTCTTGTCGGTTGAAGATCGGGCTCGCATCCCGTCAGCGTCTCATCGCCGCGTCGTAGAAGCTCGGGTCGTAGTAAGGAGAGGGATCGCTCAGGGACTTGCGCGGCTGCCCGTACTTCGAGCGCAGCGCGAGCACCGTCTTGACGCCTTCCATGTCGATTTTCGCCTTGCGCTGGAAGCCGTCCTTGGGGCTGAGCAGGATGCCGTACGCCGTTTGCGCGCCGCCCGCTCCCAGGTTCGGGAGATTCTTCAGCAGGACGGCCAGCGCCTCGTCCTTGTTCGCCGGATCGTAGAGCCACTCCACCGCGTCCGAGAACGCGCGGATATAGGCGATCACCTCGGCGCGGTGCGCGTCCGCCCAGGATTTGCGCACTCCGGCCACCAGGCCCTGATAGCGGCCGAGCACGTCGGTCGCATTGCCGAGGCGGTGATACCCCTTGGCCTCCGCCTGCACCTCGAACGGCGATAGCAGCAGAGTGCCGGCGTGCTTTTTCTCCATCAGCGCCTGAAAGCGCTGCAGCACGCCGCCCGCGCGCTCCAGCTTGTAGTCGCCTTCCTTCAGGCCGGCGCGCTCGAGCATCTCGATGAGCACGAAAGCGTACCCGGTCGTGCGCGCGTCGACCGACAGGGTCTTGCCGCGCAATTGCGAGTACGAGTTCACCTCGGGGACGGTGACAAGGCGCAGGAACCCGCTATCGCCGCCCATCACCGCCTGCAAATCGCGCCCGAGCACGGGTTCCTCGCCCTGTCCCTCGCGATAGGCGATCAAGTTGTCGATCGCGGTCATGGCGATGTCGAACTTGCCGTCGATGAGGTTGGTGAGCTGGAACACCGAGCTCACCGTGGGCGTCAGCCTCACCGCGATCCCGTTCTTCGCGAGCAGGCCCTTCTCCTGCGCGACCCAGACCGGCCAGTTGAAGCCGCCCGGAAACACGATGAGCTCGACGGTTTTGGGTGGCGCAGGCTGCGCAAGCGCGCACGATGCGATGAGCAGCGCGATCAGCCCGGACATGACCCTGCGAGAAATTCCATTCATGCTCTCCTCCATCGATGGTTTTTTACTCAGGATCGCCGGCGGTCGGATCATCCGACCGCCTACGGGTGCGGTCACCCGACGGTCTTCAGCGGCGCCTTCTTGATTCCTTCGCGGCTTTCGCGAAACTCCGGGATATCCGGCCGCGAGCCCCACATGCAGAACGACTCGGGCGCGAACGGGAACTGCCGCGGCCGGTAGCTCGATTCCTCCTCGGGCAGGATGTGCTTCACGCCCACCGAATACTCGTAGACCATCTTGTCCGGTCCCTCGAAATACAGGAAGCAGGCGGACGACGAAGGGTGGCGGCCCGGTCCGAAGACGATCTTCACGCCCACCCCGGGGTGCGGTGACGGGAACAGGGCGAGCGTGTGATGGATGGTATTCACCCGCAGGAGCGGCGCATCGCCGATCCAGTCCGATACGCGGGCGTTCAAGAGCCGCGTCCAGAAGGCTTCGTCCCGCGGCGCGTCGGAGGTCCGCAGGCCGATATGGCTGAAATGCGTGATTCCGGCGTCGCGCGACGGAAAATAGCGCAAGCCCGAATGGAACGGGCGCACCACGATCTCGATCTTGTTGCCGGTCGGATCCTTGAAGGCGAGGAACTGCCGGACGCGGCGCAGCTCGCACTCGTCCTTCGTCCCGTAGTGCACCGGGTGCCCCGCCTTTTCGATCTCGGCGCCGGCCCTGTCGAAGTCCTCGCGATTCTTCAGGTCGAAGGCGATCGTATGATCCGAAGGGTCCCCCTCGAAATAGACCAGCGTGTGGTCGCGCGTGTCGCCGCGCCCCGATGTCTTGTCGCTGCGGAAGTAGGCGGCCTTGCCCTCCCGGCCCGCGAGCTGCAGCCCGACGATCTTGGTGGCGAACGCGATCGCAGATTCGAGATCCGACGTGCCGATACGCAGGTAACGGATATCGTGGAGGTTGACCATCCTTCGCTACTTCATCAAAGGCATGCCGAAATTCGCTCCGGGGTTCACGCCCTCGCGCCAGCGCGCGGTCACGGTCTTGATGCGCGTGTAGAAACGCACGCCTTCCGGCCCGTGCTGGTTCATGTCGCCGAAGATCGAGTGCTTCCAGCCGCCGAAGCTGTGGAAGGAGAGCGGCACCGGGATCGGCACGTTGATGCCGACCATGCCGCAGTTCACCTTGTGGGTGAAGTTGCGCGCGACGTCTCCGTTGCGGGTGAAGATCGCCACGCCGTTGCCGTATTCGTGGTCCGAAGGCAGCGCGAGCGCCTCGTCGAAGTTCTTCGCCCGCACCACGGAGAGCACCGGGCCGAAGATCTCCTCCTTGTAGATGCGCATCTCGGGCCTGACCTTGTCGAACAGGCTCCCCCCGAGAAAGAATCCGTCGGGCTGCTCGGCGACCTTGAAGCCGCGCCCGTCGACCACCAGGCTCGCGCCTTCCTTCACGCCGAGCTCTACGTAGCTTTTGACCTTGTCGCGGTGCTCGCGCGTGACGAGCGGCCCCATTTCGGAGGCGTTGTCTGTCGACGGCCCGATCTTCAATTTCTTGATCCTGGGCGTCATTGCTTCGATCAATTCGTTCGCGGTGCGCTCGGTCACCGGCACCGCCACCGAGATCGCCATGCAGCGCTCGCCCGCCGAGCCGTAAGCCGCGCCCATCAGCGCCTCTGCCGCGACTCCGATGTCCGCATCGGGCATCACCACCATGTGGTTCTTGGCGCCGCCGAGCGCCTGTACGCGCTTGCCGTTCACCGAGCCGGTCGCAAACACGTACTTCGCGATCGGTGTCGAGCCGACAAAGCTCACCGCGGCGACGCGCGGGTCGGTGAGCAGCGTGTCCACCGCCTCCTTGTCGCCGTTCACCACGTTCAGCACGCCCGCCGGCGCGCCCGCCTCGAGCATCAGCTCGGCGAGCCGCAAGGGGCAGGACGGATCCTTTTCCGAGGGCTTGAGGATGAACGTGTTGCCGCAGGCGATCGCGACAGGGAACATCCACATCGGCACCATCGCCGGGAAATTGAAGGGCGTGATGCCGGCGCATACCCCCAGCGGCTGGCGGATCGAATACAGATCCATGCCCGCGGAGATGTTGTCGGAGAACTCGCCCTTCATGAGGTGCGGGATTCCGCAGGCGAACTCGACCACTTCGAGGCCCCTCTGGATCGAGCCCTTGGCGTCGGAGAGCACCTTGCCGTGTTCATTCGCGATCAAGAGCGCGAGTTCGTCCATGTGCCTCTCGATCAGTTCCTTGAACCGGAACATCACGCGCGCGCGCGTGAGAGGCGAAGTCTCCGACCAGCCGGCAAAGGCATCCTTCGCCACGGCGATCGCGCGCTCGGCCTCGGCCTTGGAGGCGAGAGGCACCCTGCCCGAGAGCGCCCCGGTCGTCGGGTTGAACACGTCGCCGAAGCGGCTGCTTTCACCGCGGACCTGCCTGCCGCCGACGAAATGGGCGAGTTCGCGAACCTTGGCGAGTGCGGCGTCACGGGTATTCATAGGAGGTCCCTGAATTATAGCGGGAGGAGCTCTACTGCACCGTCGCCCCCGAGTCGCGCACCACCTTGCCCCACTTGTCGTAGTCGCCTTTGAGGTAGGCGCCGAACTGCGCGGGCGTGTCCGGGTCGGGCTCCATGCCGGTCGGGGCGATGAGCTTCTTCACCTCGTCGGCGCGTACGAGCTTGCCGATCTCCCCGTTGAGCTTGGCGACGATGTCGCGCGGCGTTCCTGTCGGTGCCAGCAGGCCGATCCACACGATCGCCTCGTAACCGGGGACGCCCGCCTCTGCGATGGTCGGCACCTCGGGCATCTCGGGCGAGCGCTTCGCCGTGCTCACGCCGAGCGCCTTCAACCGCCCCGATTTCATGTGCGGAATCGCGATCGGCGTGCCGACGAAGCTCACCTTGACGATTCCAGACATCAGGTCCTGCTGCGCCGGCCCGCTGCCTTTGTACGGCACATGGTTGAGCTTGATCCCGGCCATGTACATGAAGAGCTCCGTGACGAGGTGCTGCGCGCCGCCGTTGCCGGAGCTGGCGAAATCGATCTTCCCAGGCTCCTTCTTCGCAGCCGCGATCAGCTCCTTCACCGAATTCACGCCGAGCGAGGGATGCACGACCAGGACGTACGGCCCGGTAGCGATGCGGACCACGGGCGCGAAGTCGGCGAGCGTGTCGTAGGGCATGTTCTTGTACACGTGCGGCGCGATCACGAAAGGCGACGCGGTGAGGAGCAGCGTGTAGCCGTCGGGCTTGGACTTGGCGACGTAGTCGGTGCCGATCGTGCCGCCGGCGCCCGCGCGGTTCTCGACGAAGAACTGCTGGCCGAGGGTCTCGGAGAGCTTCTGCGCGATGATGCGCCCGGGCACGTCGGTCGTGCCGCCCGGCGAGAGCGGAATCACGATGCGCACTGGGCGGGCCGGATAGTCCTGCGCGGGCGCGGAAAGCGACCAGAGCGAAAACGCCAATGCAACGCCTATCGAACGCATTCCTCTGTCTCCTTCGCTCCTTCGCTTGCCATCGCCTGATTTCCTCGGGTCCCTACCCCCGGTACACCGGTTCCGGCTGCGAGAAGAACGAGTGCAGGATGTGATAGACCATCAGGTAGTTCTTTTGGTGGAAGCTCGCGTGCGAGATGCCGGCCATCACCGCGAACTGCTTGTCGGGGTTGGGCAGGCGCTTGAAGAATTCGATCAGGTCGTCGATTCCCGCGATGCCGTCCCACTGTCCGCGCATGATGATCGTGGGAACGGTGATCTTCGCCGGATCGACGATCGGCAGCTTCGAGCACATGTCGACGTAGGTCCCGGTCGGCACCGAATCGTCTAGCGCGACGATGGCTTCGGCGAAAGCGTCGATGGTCGCCTTGTCGGCCGTGCCCGGATGATCGCGCGAAAAAATGCTGTGCACGAACGCGCGGTCGATCGGCCGGCGGTTCCTGGCCGCGAACTCGGGAAGCTTCTTCTTTCGCTCGGCGAGCGTCGGGCTGCCCTCGCCCGTCCACACGAAGGCGTCGAGCGCGAGGCGCGCGACGCGCTCCGGGTGCGCTTGAGCGAAGAGCGCCGCCCGCAGCGCGCCCGAGGAGATTCCGTACACGAGCAGCTTGCCCGCGCCCGAGGTCTTGAGGACGTATTCGCTGCCGGCGGCGAGATCCTCGGCGCCGTTCGCAATATCGCAGTTGATCGGCCGCGATTTGTCGGAGCGCCCGTAACCCTCGTTATCCATGCACCAGGTCTCGAATCCGCGCTCGCCGAACCAGTCCATCACCGAGGAATCGGCGCGCCCGGGGACCTTCAGGTCGAAAGTCGGCTGCGAGGCCATCGAGGAGCCGTGCACGAAGAGCACGGTGCCGCGCCTTGGCGCGCCCGCGGCGGGGAGTTTTTGCCAGAGAAACAGCCGGACGCTTTCCTTCCCTTTGCCGACCCAGTGCTCCTTTCCCGATTCTGCCGCGCGCGCTTGCGATGCCGCCTGCTTCACGTCTTCTCCCCGAAAAAGCACGAATTTTAGCACCCGCAGCCTGCCGGATGCGGGACGCTTCCGCGGCCGGGCTCAGGAGCAGTCGAACAGCAGCAGCTCGACCGCCGCGGCGGTCGACGTGCCGAAGGCGATCTTGCCCCGGCCGCGCAGCATGACGCGGTCGCGCCGCAGCAGCACCTCGCGGTCTGCTCCGATCTGCACGTAAGTGCCGTTGGTCGACTCGTCGATGAGGATGTACTGCACGCCCCTGCGCTCGATGCGCGCGTGCAGGCGCGAGGCGGTCTTCTCGCTCACCACGATGTCGCAGGTCGAATCGCGGCCGAGCGAGAGCGCCGTTTTCTCGCGAGGGAATTCCATGGTGCGCCCGCCGACCTCGAGGGTGAGCATTATTTCCACCTTGGCGCTGGAGGCGAGCCCCGCAACCTGGGTCGCGTCCTCGGTGTCCCCCCACATCAGCTCGAACACGCGCACCGCGTCGTGCTTGCCCTTGACCTGGATCGCGTCCAGATCGCGCAGGCTCGCGCGCTGCGCGGCGGGCAAGGCGTTCGCGGTCGCGCCGCTCGTCAGGATCTGCCCCGCCTTGGCGAGCGCGGCGAGGCGCGCCGCGGTGTTGACGCCGTCTCCCCAGAAATCGCCCTTGTCCTCGAGCACGAGCCCGAAATGAAAACCGATGCGGATGGCGAGCTTCACGCCGCCGGTCGGTGGCAGGGCGATCACGCGCTGCTGCATTTCCCTCGCCGCGTTGCAGGCGGCTTCCCCGTTGCCGAACACCACCATGATCTCGTCGCCTATGGTCTTGACGACCTGGCCCTCTTCCTTCGCGACGATTCCCCGGAGCTCGCCCAGGCAGGCCTCGATCGCCTTCGCGGCGGGCTTGTCGCCGAGCAGCTCGTAGAGCGCCGTGCTGCCGCTCACGTCGGCAAAAAGGATCGCGCGTTCCTTGGAGATCAGGGTCATCGCAGGCGGCTGTCGTTCAACGGCACCCATTCGAACGCATGGGCTTCGCATTTTGGTAAAGTATCCCCTATTTTCCCGAGGCCTGCCACGCCCTCCCGCGGAGATTTTCATGACTGCCAACATCAAGGTTGCCGAGCGCAAGTGCTACATCAACGGCCAATTCGTCGGCAGCGGCAGGCAGTTCGCCAAGATCAATCCGGTCGACGGCACCGTGGTCGCGCAGGTTCACGAAGCCGACCGCGCGATGGTCGACGCGGCGGTGCGCGGGGCCCGGGCCGCGCTCAAAGGCCCCTGGGGCAGGATGGCGCTGCAGGCGCGCGTCGATCTGCTGCGCAAGGTCGCCGAAGGGATCGAGAAGCGCTTCGACGATTTCCTTCAGGCCGAGGTCGCCGATACCGGAAAACCCGTGTCGCTCGCGAGCCATCTCGACATTCCGCGCGGCGCGGCGAACTTCCGCGTCTTCGCGGACATCGTGCGCAGCTACGGCACGGAGTCCTATCATCTGGACACGCCCGACGGCAAGGGCGCGGTCAACTACGCGATGCGAAAGCCGCTCGGCGTGGTCGGCGTGATCGCGCCCTGGAACCTGCCGCTCTTGCTCCTCACCTGGAAGCTCGCGCCGGCGCTCGCCTGCGGCAACACGATCGTCGCGAAGCCCTCGGAGGAAACGCCTTCCACCGCGACCCTGCTCGCCGAGGTCATGCACGAGGCCGGCGTCCCCGCGGGCGTCTACAACGTGGTGCACGGCTTCGGGCCGGATTCGGCGGGCGAGTTCATCACCACGCATCCCGACGTGAACGCAATCACCTTC
>WNFX01005321.1_pt1 | contig 12435 bp, 6 predicted proteins | sample 5400111 | NCBI WGS metagenome assembly WNFX01 (sample SAMN13153363, study PRJNA577476) | soil metagenome | isolation source: 40 cm soil or saprolite under grassland replicate 1 | place: USA:California | collected 2016-06-15
GTGGCGTACACATATGCGTCATCCCCTGAGTCATTATGGGTCCACAGCACGCCGGGGTGTGCGCGGCTCGCGGCGATTCCGGAGCTCTCCTTCACGCGCGGGCTGTGCAGCGTGCCCGTCAGCGCGACGCTGGGGATGCCTTGCAGGGTGAGGAGGATGAGGATCACGGCCACCAAGAGAATCGCCTTGCTCGGGCCTAGGCAAGGGGTAATCTTTCGCCCGATGCTCGCTGCGTTGCACTCCCGTCGCGTCGAGAAGCTGCCGGATCAGGTGGTGCTCCGGGGGCGGATCCTGTTCCTGGCCGAGGACGCCGACCTGGTGCGCCGGCAGCTCGAGGGGGAGGATATTGACTGGCGACCGGCAACCAAGCTGCGCGACAACATCTCCACCGATGAAATAACTCCCGCCTACATCTGCTATTACTACGACGAAACCTTGGGCGACTTTCCCTACCTGGGGCTCAAGTGTGGTGACGAGTTCCCCATCACCCGCGGCTCGGTGAAGCGCGGCGGCTTCGTGGCTTCGGTGAGCGGCAAGCGCCGCGGCAAGGGGTCTTCCCGGGAGCAGTCGCCGTACGCCGAGATGTGCGCCGGAATCAAGCTGGTGGTCGCGGAGAACATCGAGCGCATTTATCGGGAGAACTGTCAGAACCTGGGCGTCTTGGCGACGACGGACTTCTCGATCATCGACAAGGTGCGACGCGGCGAGGCCATCCCCCTGAGCGCATTTACCGCGGGCGAAGGCGAGATCACCCGCGGGATCATCGAGTACGGGGGGCTGTTCAACTTCAACGTGGCCCGGCTCCAGGGAAAGGTCGTCCTCTCACCACCCGCCACGCCGCCTCGTCCCATGACCCTGGGCGAGAAAATCCTCGCCCGCCATTGGGTCGTGGATCCGGCCAAGGGGAAGATCGGCGTCCCGGCGGTGAAGCCGGGGGACGAGGGGTTCGTCGTCGCCGATGTCCGGTTCAGCCACGAGTACGTCACCCCCATGGCGGCGATCTTCTTCGAGCAGCTCGTGGGACCGAACGAGAAGGTGCACGACCCAGGCTCGATCCTCATGTTCCGCGATCACCTCACCTTCCTCGGCGAGGCGATGACGCCCGAGCGCGTGAAGGAGGGCCTGCTCGACGTGGCGCTCGAGCTCGAGAAGAAGCAGCGCGCGTTCGCGGAGAAGCAGGGGATCCGGCTGTACGGCGAGCTGCGGCTGGGCCACCACGGATCCGAGGCGATCTGCCACTCCAAGATCCTCGAGGGGCACGCCGAGCCGGGGATGGTGATCATCGGGAGCGATTCCCACACGCCCCATGCGGGTGCCGTGGGCTGCGTCGCCTTCGGCGTCGGCACGACGGCGATCTTCAACTCTTGGATCACGAAAGACGTGCGGCTCACGGTGCCCGAGACCGTCAAGGTCGTGGTGCGCGGCAGGAAGCCCGACAACGTGACGGCGAAGGACTTCATGCTCGAGATCCTGCGCCACCCGTACGTGAAGAGCGGCCGCGCGATCGGGAAACTGGTGGAGTACTGTGGCGATGCTGTCGAGTCGCTGTCTGTAGACGAGCGTGCGACGATGACCAACATGACGGCCGAAGTCGGCGGTTTCACCGGCTACGTCGCTCCCGATGACAAGACCGTCGCGTTCCTGATGGAGTATCGCGGGATGACGCGTGACCAAGCGGAGCTGCTGTGTCGGGGACTCTCGAGCGACGCGGGCGCGGAGTACTGCGAGGTGATCGAGATCGACGCGGGCGCGGTCCGACCGCTGATCGCGCTACCGGGCGACCCCGGGAACGGGCGCTACATCGGGGAGGCTGCGGAGCGCGTGCGCGTGGACATCGCGTACGCCGGGTCCTGCACCGCGGGGAAAAAGGAAGACATGGACATGTACGCGCGCGTGCTCGAGCAGGCGGCGGAGCGCGGGGAGCGCGTGGCGCCTTGGGTGCGCTTCTACATCCAGTGCGGATCGCAGGACGTGAAGCGCTATTGCGAGTCCCAGGGATACCTCGAGCTGTTTCGGAAAGTGGGCGCCACCTTCCTCGAGCCGTCTTGCGGCGCGTGCATCAACGCGGGGCCGGGAGTGTCGAAGACGGGGGAGGAAGTGACCATCAGCGCGATCAACCGAAACTTCCCGGGTCGCTCGGGGCCCGGCCAGCTCTACCTCGCCAATCCCTACACCGTCGCCGCATCGGCCATCGCGGGCTACATCACGGAGTGGCAGCCCGGTATGGCACTTGCCGAGCCTTCCGCCTCGACTTGAGCGTTAGCGCCCGCCGCGCACGCTCGACACCGTGTGCGTCTCAGGGGACGTCGAGTCGTGCTTCGGGCGCAGCGAGCCGCGCTGATACACGCTGCGTGGATTCCACAGCACCCATGACGTGATGCCCAGGTCTTCGGCCGCGCGAATCTGCTCGCGAATCTCGAAAGGCGTGTAACGGGGCAGCCTGCGGCCGAGCGTGAACGCCTGCAAGAAGGGGCGGATCTCGGCCGAGCCCGGGAGCGGCTCCGAGCGCTTCAGCGCGTCGATGAGGGCGCTGCGCACCACGTGGTAGGGCTGGCCGTTCGGCCACGCGTACCCGAAGGCGCCGCGGTAGTAGTGGCTCGGGTACACCATCGGTAGTACGACGTCGGCCACGCTCACGAAATCTTCCCACACCTGCCCAATGCCGAGGTCGCCGGTCGTCACCGAAGCCGTGAGCCCGAAGATGTCGAACGTGACGGGAACCCCATACGGCTTCAGCCGGTCTTTCAGCAGCGCCACGTGCTCGCGCACGGCCTCGCGCTGGGTCTGCCCCGCGCGGTGCGCGGGGAAGATGGCCGTCGCCATCCGTTCGCGCGGCTCGTCGGGGAAGCGCACGTAGTCGAACTGCACCTCCTGGAATCCCATCCGCGCGGCTTCCTGCGCGAGTTGGGCGGAATAGATCCAGACGGAGTCGTTGTAGGCGTCCACCCATGCGATGTTGATCCGGTCGCGCCACAGGCCGCCGGTGTCGCGGTCCTTGACCGACCAGGACGCCTTGCGCTCGGCGAGGAGGGGATCCTTGGCAACCACGATACGCGCGATGGGATAGATGCCGTGGGCGGCGAGCGTGTCGAGCCGCGCCTTCGCGTCCTTCGCTCGCACGCACTTGTTCGCGCCGATCTGCTCGGCCGTCGGCACCGCCGAAGGATAAAGCAGGCAGCCGGTGTCATCCTTCACGTCGATCACGAAGGCGTTGATCTCGGTCTCATCGGCGAGGCGCACGAGCTGCCACAGTTTCGGGGACCCGAACGCCCATGCGTTCACGTACAGCGCCTTGATATTCGCCGTGGGCGGCAGGAGCACCGATTCCTGCTGGACGTAGCGGATCTCCGTGGGACGCAGCAACACCTTCAATTGATCGACTGGAACGGTCGCGTCGGCGCCGGCCGGCAGGGACGGGAGCGGTGCCGGCGCCGTCGCGCTGTCGACGGGATCCTGCGAAAAAAGGCCGCGACTCGTGAGGAGCGCGGCCAGCAAGAGCGCAGCTGCCTGCCGGACCACAGCCATAGGGGGCTACACGATAGGAATCACCGAACCAACGGACAAGAGACGGGCATCACTTCACCGTGCAGTCAGCCGCAAGCTGTTGAATAGCAATGGGTAAGTCGCGATGCTCTGCCCCCGGTACTGAGGCCGGAACCCGAACAGGACGACCCGGCCGGTGCCGAGCTTGGCCTCCACCAGGGCCGCCCGACCGGCCACCCGCTCAGGATGCAACACCCACCCGGACAACAGCACCTTGTCCGCATCCGCCGGATACCGTGCGACGACGCGCGCGGCACTCGAATCGAGCACCTCGAACGCGGGACCGCTTTCATACCACGCCACCGACTGGGCAGGCATGCCGCGCGCGATCGGGTCGCTCGGGTCGAGCTCCAGCCGGAAGATCGATCCGGGAGCGTAGAACTCATCGTCGGCCACGCTCTCGAGCACGTTGCGCACGGGGAGGAGCAGGTGCTCGACCGCAAAGCGGCTCGCGTCGTTGAGCGCTACGAGCGTGCCACCGTCGGTCACGAACTGGCGCAACGCCTCCACGCCTTCCTGGCCGAGACCTCCGGCATAGGGCGCGGGATACTGACGGGGCAGGCCGTCGAACAGCTCGTGGGGCGACTGATCCGGCAGGACGATCACTTCGAAGTGCTCCCTGAGCTTCCCGGCGCGCACCACCGAGTCGACGACCGACACGTAAGGCACCTTCCAGGTATCGAACACCCACCGCGTCCACCCCTCGTCGATCGGCGCCGCATACGAGCGGTACAGCCCGACCCGTGGCGCCTCCGGGCCGGCGAAGGCGGGATACCCGGGACTCGCGGCCGGGGGCTCGACCGGGGCGGAGAGGCCGATGCGCAGCGAATCGCGCGCTGCCACCGCGGTCACGCCCATCAGCAACGGCAGTGTATGGGCGGTAACGTCGTACGGCGGGAGCGGTGGGCCACCCGGGTACAGGCGGAGATCGGGGTAGCGCTGCGGCTCGAGCAGCGTTTTGGCGAACCCGGCGTAGGGCTGGCGCAGTGCCACGACATAGCTCCCGGCGGGGAACCGCTGGGTGCCGACCGCCACGGGGTGAAGGGCGGTGCGAACCTCGACCTGCCCGCGATGCAGGATGCCGAGCAGCGTCGCGAGCCCGACGGAATCCTGATGTTGTCGCGGCAAGACGTACGCGTAGGGCCAGCCCTTCCAGCCGCGGACGGCCCGCCCCTCGATCGTCAGGAAGTTCGCGAGCCAACGGTCGCGGTAGCGAGCCGCGTTCTCGAGCAGAGCGTAGGCGCCGTCGGTCTGGTAGGTCACGATGTCGCGCAGGGTCCAACGGCCGCCCGGCCAGGGATTCGTGAAGTTCCAGGAGCGCTCGCGCGGATTGAAGCCCCGGCCGCGCGTGGCGAGCTGATCGGCAGGGAGTTCGATGGGCGACGCGAGATTCGCGCTCGCCGCCTCCGAGAGGATGCGTACGCCACCGTGGTAATGCTGGTACGCGCGGGCGGGCGTCCACGCGTCGTACACCGCGTTGATCACGATCCCCGTCTTTCCCTGCCCGGCGAGCGCCCATGCCATGGCGGTGCCGAGGGCGTTCACGCCGTCGACCAACAGGGGATCGACGTTCGGCTCGATCGGATCCAGGTAGGGCGGCAGGAAGAGCCGCGACCCATCGGTGTCCTGCTGGTGAATGTCGTGCACGATCTGCGGGTGCCAGACGTTGTGGATCGAGTCCACTACCAGCTGCGTCTCGACTTGGGTGAACGCGTACCAGTCGCGGTTGTTGTCGTGCCCCGCGTAGTGGTGATACAGCTCGGGTGGATCGGTGCCCTCGGCTGTGGTGCCGAGCGTCCGGTTGTACCAACGGGTGACGATCGAGACCCCGTCGGGGTTGAGCGACGGCACGAGCCAAAGGATCACATTGTCGAGGATCGCTCGGGTCGCGAGGCTGGTGTCGCTCGCGAGTCGGTACGCGAGCACCGCGGGGCTCAGGTGCCCGCCGACCTCCGTCGAGTGGATGCCCGAGGTGATGAGCACAGTGGTCTTGCCGTCGCGGAGCACGTCTTCCGCTTCCTTTGCGGTCTTGAAGCCCCGGGGATCCGCGAGCTTCGCATTGAGCTCACGGTAGCGGTCCAGGGCCCGCAGGTTCTGCGGGCTCGAGATCACGAGCGCAATCATCGGGGCGCCGAGGGTGCTGTGCCCCAGCTCGCGGTACCGCATCCGATCGCTCGCCGAGGCGAGCGCCTGGTAGTAGCGGACGAGGGTCGGCCAATCGGCGAGCTTCCTGTCGTCGCCCGGCTCGAACCCCAGCACCGACCGCGGGGTCGGTATCCTCGGGGCCGTGACGGGGGGAGGACGGCGCCGGGCCGGCGGCGTGCGCCGCGGCTGCTGCGCCGCGGCAGGGGGTGCCGGCGCGGCGGCGATCGCCACGGCGAACAGGAGCACCAGCGGGCGGAGCATGGGGGCAGGAGAACATACCGACGCCCCGGCCGCTCACGCTACGGCAGCTTGTGCAGCTCCACCCGACGGTTCTGCGCGCGCCCCGCGGCGGTGTTGTTGGGCGCGATGTAGCCCGATGCGCCGTACCCCTTCGCGATCATGCGGAGCGGCGGGACGCCCTTGCGCGCCAGGTAGAAACGGACGGCGACGGCGCGCGCCTGCGACAGTCGCAGGTTCGTGAACTTCCTTCCCGTGCTGTCGGTGTAGCCCCCGACCTCGATCCGGATGTCGGGATTCGCGAGCAGCGAGGCCGCGACGGCATCGAGCACCATGTACGAGTCCCGCGTCAATATGGACCTGCCAGTCTCGAAATTCACGCCCGTCAGCACCAGCGTGGGCCGCGGTGGAGCGCCGGGCGTCGGGGACCGCGCGGCTTCGGGCGCGAACAGGATGAGACAGCCGTTTGCGTCGACCTGGCTCCCCGGCGGCGCGGGCGGACACTTGCCTGGCGGGCTGGGCGTGGCCGTTGGCTTCACCGCTTCGACCGGCAGCGGGCAGCCGACCGCATCCACCTTGGTGCCCGCCGCTGTGTTGGGACATTGGTCGATGCCGTCCGGCACGCCATCGAGGTCCGTGTCCAACGGGCAGCCGCTCGCGTCCACGGTGGCTCCCGCGGGCGTGTTGGGGCACTTGTCGATGCCGTCCGGGACGCCGTCCTTGTCTGAATCCAGCGGGCACCCGGCTGCGTCGACGGCGACGCCCGTGGGCGTGTTGGGACACTGATCGACGCCATCGGGCACGCCGTCTCCATCGGAGTCGACCGGACAGCCCTTCGCGTCCACGTGCACGCCCGCGGGCGTGCCGGGGCACTGATCGATCCCGTCGGGGACGCCGTCGGCGTCACTATCGACGGGGCAACCGGTCGCATCGACACGCGCGCCCACGGGCGTCCCGGGGCACTTGTCGATCCCATCGGGGACGCCGTCCCGGTCGGAATCGATGGGGCAGCCCTTCGAGTCGACCGTAGCCCCCGCGGGCGTGTCAGGGCAGGCATCCTTGTTGTCGGCCACGCCGTCGTGGTCGGAATCCTTGGACGGGGCACCCAGATGGAACACGGAGAGCCCGGCGGTGCCCAGGAAATGCGTGGCCGTAGCGCCGAACGTCGACTGGGTGCTGGGGCTGTAGATCGCCCGCCCCTCTACGCGCAACGCGATGCGCTCACTGAGGAACAGGCGAACGCCGGCGCCGCCATGGACGCCGTTGTCGGTGAAGCGGTAGGGCGCGCGGGTGCCGAAGTCGAGCAGCGAGTAGCCGCCGAGCACGTAGACCATGAGTCGGTTCGCATGCACGGCATTGATCACGAGCGACGCGCTGCCGATCAGCGGCTCGAGCGTGGATGTGGTGCCGCCGGGCGGCGTGACGGTGTACTCGGGCTGGAAAAGGACGTCGGCCTCCACACCGACGATACTGCCCAGCACGTATCCCATCCGGACGCCGCCCCCGATCTTGTGGGCGAGCCCGAACGTGGCATCGTAGCGCGTGTAGGAGCCGAACGCGCCTACTTCGACCTGTCCGGCGTGCTGCGCGCCAAGACGTCCCGCGGCGAGCGTCAGCACGGCGGCCAGCAACCCGAACCGTCTCATGTCAGCTCCCGCGCGGAACGCGCTCAAGGTAACTGGTGCAGCTCGACGCGCCGGTTCTGCGCGCGCCCCGCGGCTGTCGTGTTGGCTGCAATCGGACTCGCCGCGCCGTACCCCTTCGCCACCATGCGGCTCGGCGCGACGCCCTTGCTCCCGAGGTACGCGCGCACCGCGTCCGCCCGCGCCTGCGACAGCCTCAGGTTGGTGGCGCTCGAGCCGGTGTTGTCGGTATAGCCGGCAATCTCGATCCGGATATCCGGATTGGCGTTCAGCGACTGTGCGACGATGTCGAGGACGGTGAAGGACTCGGGCTTGAGGGCCGACTTCCCGGTCTCGAACATCACACCGCGCAGGATGACCGGCGTCCGCTCTGGCGTGAACAGAATCGGGCAACCGGCGGCGTCCACGCGGGTGCCGGGGGTCGTGCCCGGGCAACGATCCTTCGCGTCGTCCACTCCGTCCCCGTCCGAGTCCTTGAAGCGCTGGCACCCGACATCGTCCACCTCCGCCCCGGGCGGGGTGTTGGGACACTTGTCCAGTCCGTCCGGGACGCCGTCTTTGTCCGCGTCGAGCGGGCAACCGGCCTGGTCGACGACCGCGCCGGCGGGCGTGCCGGGGCACTGGTCGAGGCCGTCGAGCACGCCATCGCCGTCCGCGTCCGCCGGACAACCCTTGGCGTCGACGCGCGCGCCGGCAGGCGTGCCGGGGCACTGGTCGAGACCGTCGGGCACGCCATCGCCGTCGGCGTCGGCGGGGCAGCCCTTGGCGTTGACGTGCGCCCCCGCGGGCGTACCAGGGCACTGGTCGAGCCCGTCGTACACGCCGTCGCGGTCTGAGTCAGTGGGGCATCCGCGCGCATCGACCGTGGCGCCGACGGGCGTGTCGGGGCAGGCGTCGCGCCGGTCGGGCACTCCGTCATGGTCCTGGTCTGGTGCCGGGCCGCTCCGGGTGAACACGGATAAACCGAGCGAGCCGACGACGTGACCCGCCCAGTCACCACCCGCGAAGCCCGTGTTGGGCGTGTAGAAGCCACGCACTTCGAAGCGGAGGGCGGCTCGGTCGCCGAGAAAGATCCGATCGCCGATCGCGCCGTGAATGGCATCGTCGGTGAAGCGGTACGGCGCCGTCTGTTCGAAGTCGAGCCGGGAATAGCCGCCGAGGATATAGAAGAGGTTGCGGGCCGTGCCGAAGTTCAGGACCAAGCTGGCGCTCCCGAGGCCGAGGGTGGGAGCGGCGCCGCCGGTCTTCGGATTGGGGCTCTGGTACCCGCCGTCGAGCTCCGCGCTCACGACGTTACTGAAGAAGTAGCCGAGTCGCCCACCCCCGCCGATCTGGTTGTCCAGGTTGAAGACCTTGTCGTAGCGCGTGAACGATCCGAACGCGCCGAACTCGAACTGGTGGGCGCGCTGCGCGACGAGGCTGGAGAATCCGCACGTGAAGGCGACTCCGAACATCGCGAGTGCTCGCAAGGCACGGTTACTCCGCTAGGGCTGGCCCTACGGTAATAACTCAGCCTCCGGTTAGAAACCCCGGAGGCCGGCATGGTGACGTGGATCACTAGAGCTACTGTCGCCCGTTCTCGCCGCGCACGAACCGGACTGCCTTGGCAAGGCTGTCGGCGAGCGCCGCCAGCTCGGTAGCGCCATGCGCCAGACCTTCGATGGCCTGCAGTTGCTCCCCGGCCGCGGCGGCGACGGCTTCGGCTTCCTGCTTCGAGGAGTGGGCACCCGCCTTGGCCTGCTCGAGCGACTGATTGATTCTGGCCGACCGCTCCCTGATGCCATGCGCCAGCTCCGCGACCTGTTTCCCGGCGCGGGCCGTGCCCCCCGCCGCCTCTGCAATGCGGGTCAGGTCCTGTACCCAGTCGCTCGAGCTGCGCACGACGTCCCCGAGATCGCCGCGGATGCGCTCGAGCAGCTGTGCGGCGCGGTCGAGCGCGCGGCGCGTCTCTTGTGCGGACTTCCCGACGTTGCGCGCCTCTCGACCGCTTGCTTCGGCGAGCTTGTGGACCTCATCCGCCACCACCGCGAAGCCCCGCCCGTGAACCCCGGCGCGCGCCGCTTCGATCGTGGCGTTGAGGGCGAGCAGGTTGGTCTGGTTGGCGATGAAGCCGATGGTTTCCGAGAACTTCTCGACCTGCTCCGCCACGTCGCGCAGCCGCCGTACCTCGCGGGCGCTCTCTTCCGTCGTGAGACCCAGATCGGTCAGGCGACGGAGGGCGGTCTGGGTGGCGAGGCGGACCTTCTCCGTGGTCTGCACCATCTGCGCACCCGAGTCGCGAGTCTCGGTGCCCGCGGTGGCCACCTCCGCAGCGTGGTGGGTCAGCTGTTCCGAGTCGCGGGCCAGCGCGCTGACGAGGCTCGCGGCTTGGGCGGCCCCCTGGCTGGCGCGACGCGCCGATGCCGCCACTTCCTGGCTCGAGGCGTGGATCTCTTCGGTCGTGGCCGTCAGCGTCTGGATGTAGGCACTGGTGCGATCCGACGCGCCGACCACCGGCTGAACCGAGCCTTCGATTGCGAGCATCAACGCGAGCTGCGGTGCCAACAGCGCCAGCATGTCGGCGTCGGCGTCGTGGTACATGCCGGGATTCGAGTGACGTACACTCCAAAGGCCCACCAGCTGCCCGGCGTGATACAGCGGGACCAGGACCTCCGAGCCGGGCGTTTCCCGGCCGGGCTGGACCACCTGCTCGGGAGAGAGAGCGTCCGCCACGACTGGCCGCCGTCGCCGCACGGCTTCGCCGGAGAGTCCGGCATTGGCGTCGAAGCGAACCTTGTCGGGGCCGCGATGGCCCGTCGCGGTGTCCGCGACGAGCTCCATTTCGTTCGTCCCCGCGTCGTAGCGCGCGAAGCCCATGTGCTCCCATGGAACCAACCGCCGGGCCAGCTCCTGAATCCGTGGGAAGCTCTTCGCCAGACTGATGTCCCGCGCGATCGCCTGCGACAAGCCCTGAATGAGCGCGAGCTCATCGGCGTGAACACCCCGCCGGATGACCGACACGCTCGCGACCGCGGCGCTCACGAGCACGACGCCGATGACGAGAAACCCGATCATGTCGATGCTCGCGTGTGCGAGGGCGAGGCAGGCGAGGGCCAGACCCACCGAGCAGGCGTACACGACGGCCTCCCACCGCGCGGTGAGCGCGGCGTCCACCCAGGCGAGGGTGCGCCCGAGTGCGAGCGCGATGTAGAAGGTGCCGTTCACGAGGCAGGGCAAGAGGACGAGGAATGCGACGAGGGGCACGAGGTTGCTCGCGGTGAGCGCCTGCGCACCTGTTGCCCCGCCGAGCCTGGCATACGCGAGCCCCGCCAGGGCCGCGCCCGTCGCGAGGTGCGCGGCGTTGCCGAGCGCCGCCGCCACGGGCAGACGGCGCAGAGCGAGGTCGCCCGCGATCATCGCCAGCGACGCCACCACGACGCCGAACGGCCAGCCGCGGTCGAGGATGGCGTACGCCGTGACGCCAAGGATGTATGAGGAGAACCCGTTCCCCGGGAGGGCGATGCCGTAGCGCCGGGTCAACGCCCCGACCACGACGAGCCCCGCGATCTCTTCCGCGACGTCCGCGCCGAGCGGCACCCGTCGGGACGCGAAGGCCGCCAGCCCTGCGGCGACCGCCGCCACGGCACCGAGCGCGACGAGCGCCCGCACCAGCAGGCCCGGCGACGCTTTGAGGCGGGAGAGGGCACTCATGGGCAAGCTCGGAGCAAGGTCGGCCCCTTGGCGTGACCTGTCAAGCGCGACTATCGTTTACCGCATGCGCGTCACGATCGAATACTGCGTCGTCTGAAACTACGAGCCACGGGCCGCCGGTCTGGCGGCCGAGATCCGCAAGACGTACCCCCACGCCGACGTGAAGTTGATCCAGTCGTCGGGCGGCGTGTTCGAAGTGGAGGTCGATGGTCGTCGCATTTTCTCCAAGAAGGCGTTGGGACGCCACGCCGAGCCCGGAGAAGTTGTGCGACTGATGCAGCAGGTCGCCCCGCCACCGTCGCGTTGACGCCTGCGGCGGGACCCTGCGGACAGTAGTGACCCGGCCAGGTGACACTGTGCCGCTCCCACCGCATCCCGCGCCGGCGCCCTAAGTCCCCTCGGCAGTTGCCGTTGCGACGGCGCCGTCGCGTCTGGCACGACCTTTCCAGAAAGGCCGGCCGGAGGTGACCTATGAAACGTGTGCTCGTGGCAGCTGGAATGGCGCTCGCGCTCGGTGCTGCGCCGATGGCGGCGCAGACGCGCGTCAGCGTCGCCGTCGGTTTCGGCGTACCGCGGCCGTATGTGACCGGAGTCGTGATCCTGGGGCGGCCGCCCGTCTACTACCCACACAGCCGTGCATTCTATTACCGGCCCCCGCTGTTCGTGGCGCGGCGCGTCTATGTGGTTCGGCATCGGCATCACCATCACCGCTATTACTACCGTGACGATCGGGATTACGACCGCGACGATGATTGATGTGCCACGCGGGCCGTACCACCGGAGTGCGGCGTGCAAAGGGAGGTTCCGGATGCGGCGGCTGACGCCTTAGGCAGTGCCGCAGGTACGGTCGCAAAACGGGAGGCGCGCACGCACGCCTCCCGTTTTCTTTTGTCCCGTGTTCAGGGCTTCGCCGCCGCGTCGGTCGGCTTGCGGCCGAACAGCTTGCGGAGGAACGCCGCCGCCGCCACGAGCCCCAGCGCGATGAATTTCTTCAGGGCGATGAGCGCCCCGAGCAGCACCTTGAACAGCCCGGCCTTCGCGGCGAGGCCCCCCGCGATCAGCGCCGCGATGCCGTACTCGGCCACCTTGTCGGTGCCGGGGATGAAGTCAGCGTAGCGATGACCCCCGTTGAACTCGACGAAGCCCATCACTTTCGCCATGTCGCGCCTGACGGACG
>WNFX01016533.1_pt1 | contig 12435 bp, 9 predicted proteins | sample 5400111 | NCBI WGS metagenome assembly WNFX01 (sample SAMN13153363, study PRJNA577476) | soil metagenome | isolation source: 40 cm soil or saprolite under grassland replicate 1 | place: USA:California | collected 2016-06-15
CGACCGCATGCTCAATCGAGACTTGGTCATCCTATGTGACCGCGTCAATCAGGCGTCACCTCGCCTGCCCGATGGACGCCGCCTCTCGTTCACCATCCGGTCCTCTGGTTGCATTCTTGCTGCGCAGAAAGTGGGAAAAATACCGTGGCTCCCTGGTAAGGTCAGCACACCATCCTCGGTAGACCGAGGGTGGTCTCTACTTGATCGCGATCCCCGAACATTTCCAGAAAAAAAAGACGGAACTCACCAACGGATCACATTATGCCCATCTTGCCCGTTACCTTGTGGCAGGTGACAGCTTGCGTAGCGATACCCCTATTCGGGTGAATGCTCTTGCCTCTGGAGCGATCACCGCCAAAAACGAGAGTACCCCGCTTCCAGATAAGCTAGTGTCGCTGGGCTATCGGATCACCGCGGCGGATATCGGTACTAGACCTAAGACCGAGATACGCGTAAAATAGGACAGAAGGGAAACAGTTAAAAGAGGTATAAGCCCACATTCCGCAGTTTGCATTTGCATTTTTTGCAAAAGCGCTTGGAGAGGTGGTTTGCAAGGCAGAGTTTACTTAAAACTCTGTAATATAACATGGCTGCTCGCCTAGATTTTCGAAAAAACTGCGGAATGTGTGATAAGTGGACAACATGAGATAATTCTAAGTTCTTTAGAGAGAACATCGTTGGTCTGTTCCTGGGCCATTAGCAATAGTTTCTTCTCGGCCTATTAGGCCCATCAGCGAAATTGACAACGTTAGGCTCTCGATCAGCTTTGCAGGCTCAATGAGAGGAGGGCTTTGTTTGCCCACATTGCTCTGGACGCCATCTTTGATCTCGCCTCTTATCCCTTGATACCGTTTTTTCACGGCCAACCGGAGCTTAACGTTGTATATTTGGTCGGCAGGCCTAATAAGCCACTATAAGCTTCCCGAAACTTGAGCATAAACCTTCTGCTATATTCTAGTGACTACCAGAATTGTCTCATAACATCAGAAAAGCTCTCAATCAGGTAAGCAAGCTCATCAGGATGACTTGCCTCCTTTGTTCGTGAATATTTGAATTCAATAAAATAAAGCATCTGAAGCCTTCTCACCTCGTCGGTTGCGAACCGCGAAAGCGAAATTTGCGTGATGTCTTTTCCCTTATTATGTGCATATTTGAATGCGTGATAAGGGATAGTAAAATCTGGTGGAGAGACTACAATTGCAGTTTCTTGAGCGTAGTGTATAGCTCCAAAGAGGAGATATTCCCACCAGCTTGTGTTTTCGGAATTCATGAAAATTTCAGGATGAAGCATATAACCAACGTTGTCTATGTACTTTATTTCGTCCAAAGATGGAATGCGCTCGTGAAAACTTGAACCAAGCTGAGCTTTTAAGTCGTCGACGAGGACGAAATCATCCGCAAAGTAAACTACTCCCAGTAACTTTTCTCTCGATACCTTTACAGAAATATTCCTAGAATTTGTTCCGTCAAAAACTGTAAATGTGATTACTTGGTGGCGTAGTTTTTTGATAATTATGTGACACCTATCACAGACGGCTTTCTCAATGGGAGAGTGCTTAGACCAGCAAGCAAAGCTCTCTCCATCGCTAAGGGAAGAAAAAAGCCATGCTGGTGCCCTCTATGCCAAGAAGAGCACCAGTAAGAAGCTAGAGGCTGTGCGGTTTCAGAAGAGCAAAAAGCCCGACCAGCAGCCCCAGGAAGGAGAGTAGAAGTCATGCCACAGACACAGGGGCAACTGACCGCCTCTATCAACGAGCTACGCCAGCGCATAGCCGAGCATCACAGGGAGATAGGCAGCCTGGGAAGCCGGATGTGACGCGGAATCCGCCACCATCGCTGCGCTCGTGTTCGTTCGCCCTTGCTGCCCTGGTGAAAGTGCCAACTCTACCGAGAGACAAAACGACCATCGAAGAACTGATATGCCCTTACCGTTTCACTTTTAACCCCTGCCACCACATTGGTTTCCGCCAGACGGATATGGGTCACGACGCAGGTTACACGTTGCGACTCATCTGTTTTCGCATGCTTCTTTCGTTGCTGCATGTATGGTGTCTCTATTCCCTGCCAGGGATAGCGTTCTAGTTCATCCTTCTGAGCAGGCTCAGAAAACCGGTAATCCACCCGGGATAGTTCCTGATCCCAGGTGGATCGCTCGCTACTCAACGCATTACAAACGCAATAATCTTAGGCTGTACCAGGCTCACTCCCTCCGCCAATGGGGTTGTCTTCTGGCAGCGCCTGCTCATCCTCAAAGAAGATTAACACCGGGTCTGGCCTCTTTTCCTGATAGCAATGACTCCTTCTCAAACACACTACAAGGATTGCACTACATTTTCACTCTTTACATAACGCTCATAACAGATCTAGAGAGTATCAGAAACTATTCTAAGCGTTCCACCTTGCTTTGCCTCTCTATTGCTGTCTATCCTGGTTTTCCATTTCGAAAGAAAGTATGTACGCATCTAGATCCGCTCCTTTTGCCAACTTCCTGAGTGGCTGGAGAGCTGGCTTGATCCCAAGACGTTCAAGAGCAGGTAAATATTCTAATGCAGTACGTCCAGTTGACAGCCGATCAATGATCGTTTCATCTCGCGCGACTTCGTGCTGAATGAGGAGCACTCCTCGTAAGTAACTCGCATCCTTGCTATAACAAACGCCTGGTTTCTCAAGATCAGGGACTCCTCTGAACGTGCGTAAACAGAGGGTTTGCGCCAGGCTGTGAGCACTTCTTTGCACTGTTCCGCGATCCTCATCTGGCCGTCTAAGAAGGCGGAAGAGGATGAGGAATGCATTCAGGAAGGAGTACAGATTGAAGAACGATTGTGCAGGGGTACAGATACCAGCAGCCAGGCCTGTTGATAAGGCACCTAGCCAAATTCTGGAATCGTCAAAAGCCTTACCAGACGCCTTTGCCGTTTGCATTTCGTGATAGAGCGCCAGTCCCTCCAGTATTGGCAAATAGTTTCGCGTCCCTACCGCCAACAAGCCGAGTGGCGAACGCTCTCCTGCAACACTATCTGCAATATGGCTTAAGACCTCGTGCTCAAGCAGCACTTTACATTCATCAAGTGTCAATTTCCTGTCTGGAAGAATAAACAAATGCGAAGCAGCCTCGATCCGTGCTCCAGAAGTCGTTGCATCCAGGATGACCCTCCATCCTTCACATCCTCCGTTGTGGAGTACCGCTTCAAAAAACCTTTGTGCTGCTCGCGCTGAGATATGTTGGCGCGGCCCGGACGAGGGAGCCAGGGACCCCAACTCGTCCTGGGATGTTTCGCATTCCTCTTGATCGAAGGAGAGGTGGAGCTGAGTGCTCAGCAGAGTGACGACTTGCTCTGCTGCCTCCCGACTCTGTTCTCGTTGGAGTCCGAGCCCTATAAGAGCTTTGACATGACCCAGCGTATACTGCATTTCCTCCAATGTAGGAGCCGGGTGCAATTGCTGGTTCATCTCCCAGAAATGCTCTCGATCTTTGGCATAGGCCGACTCGATCAATCTCAGGAAACAAAGTTCTTCTTCAACCTTGCCATGATAGAGATCGCGAATGGTCTCGTTCGGCTCTCTTCGTTGGATATCAGCATCCAGACGATAGAGACGGGTGATCCGATAGCCTACCTCCTCGATAGGAATGGCTGGATACCAGAGCCTCGGCTCTCTTTTCTCCTCAATTGCTTCAGTCAGCTCCCGCTGGCGTGACTGGCTGATGATAGTCTCTAGTTGCTTCTGCACAGCTTCACTTGCTGGTTGCATCACAAGTGATTGCCATTGCTGCTGTTCGTCACGTGAGAATGGTCCGGCGTGAGCCAACCACCAGAAAGCGTCGTACGAGATCGCCTCTCTCAAAGGCCCTATCCAGCGCCAATCCCGCTGATAATGTGAAGATAGAGCATTCTCACGCCATTCCTTGATTTCCTTGAGTGTTTGATCTGCGAGCACGGAATAGTTTCTCCTCGTTTCTGCGATATGCGGAATAGCTTCTCTCAAGAGCTGTTCCGCCACATCAACCCGTTGGAGTTGCAGGTAGAGGCACGCTCGGTTGACGAGATAGACCCACCGGTCCTGTTGGGAGAGAGTTTCTCCGGCGCTTGCTAATCGCTCTACTTCGTCTACAGCAAGCGTATCATAATGCAATGCTTCCTCATATTGCCCAAGAGCGGCCAGCGATTGAGATTTCTCACCAAGAGACGATGCGAGCGAGCCCGGATCGCCGTACCCCTCTTCTTTCAGAAGAATACTTTGCTCCAGGATCGGTAACGCCTCCTTGTACCGCCCAAGCAGATTCAGATGATATCCAAAGCTGGTGGAGAGTTTCGCTAACCGTTTCTTCCACAAGCTTGTAGCAAGAGCAGGGAGTTGCTCACAATCTGCAAGCAGATCACAGGCTTTTTGATATAATTGGATGGCCTGCTCGCGATATGCGGTAGCGCGCTGTTTCTCTCCTTGCTCTTCCGCAAAATCACTATGCCGCGTGAGCAAAAACGCAGACACTTCATGCAAAGCTGCCTGGAGGTCTGGGTCATCTGACCCATCGGGAGCCATGTGCTCACGGCAAGGAGAGAAGAGTGTTTGCGCCTCTTCAAAACGTTCCTCGCTTGGCTGGCTAATGGTATAGGCAACCAGGTGGCGTATAAGATAGATCTCTGTGAGCGGTTGAAAGGTGATGTTCCCTGCCATTGCCGCATTCAGAATGAAATGATAATCGCTTCTGTGCTCATTTGCATTGATGTTCTGCCCAAGAAATGGCGCGAGGAAGTAGTAGAGCAGTCTAGCCCCACAGTGCTGCTGGATGTCGAACTGCCCTCCTGTCTGCTGACGGACTTCTTCAACGCTCTTCAGTGCTAACTGAGCCAGCCTTCGCGCATGTCCCAGACTGAAACTGAGCCATCCATACCGCAGCATGAACTGAGCCGCGTCCAGCAAGCGATGATGCTTCAGATAGATCTCTGAAACCGCAGTGATGATCGAACCCATTTCCTGATTATCGAGGGTACGACTTGTTGTCAACCAGTGAAGGAGGGCATCCACCAGCCGCCCTTCCAGCTCCTCCTGTCGTTGCGAGGAAAGGTGAGCGCGAATTGCGGCGGCCACCATAGGCAATAACTGCACGCGCTTGGGATAGGCCGCCAGCAGCGACGTATCGCGCAGCTCCTGGAGCGGAAGAGGGCTATGGTAGAGCATCCTGAGTGCAGGAGCTCCCAATGGAACTCCTGCCAGTGCTAATCCTTGAAGTGCAGCCAAAGCATCTGGGGAGAGACGTCGAAGCACCCTCTCAAGAAGAGGAGCCATTCGTGCTGCCACCGGACCACGAAACAACGAAGCATCTTCCAATAAATAGGCAAGCCGTTGAGCTTTTTCCTGGTCTGGCAGAGCTGCATCACTGCCCTCGTCCTCCTCGAAAGCTGACCAATCCGCTTGTAGTAATGGCTCCTTCACCAATCTTGCGGTCCACTCTAAGCAGATGGGCACCCCCTTGACTGCTTCCACCACCCGGCCAAGTTGCTCCTCTGGAAGACCATGGAGCCCTAATCGCTGAAGCAGCTCAATCCCCTCGTCTCGTGAGAGAGCGGGTACAAGCGCCTGCGTAGACCACTGCGATTCGGCAGTAAAGTGACTAGGCCATTCCTTGGAAGCCAGAACCAGCGAGGCATGGTGACGAGCCTGCACGAACTTCTTATAGAAAGACTGCCAGCTCGTTACCAAACAGCCTTGCTCATCAAGCAGGTGTTCCGCGTTATCGAGCAGGATGAGTACATGCCGATCAGCACGAGCCACACAATCTAAAACATACTTCACCTGCGCTTGGAGCTTACTCACCGGCATGAACGCATTCGCCGGTTCGATGCCCTGAAGGATATCGCTGAGGAGAATCTCCAAGGCGATATCAGCGCTTACTGCTTCCTGGTCCCGCTCTGGAAGCTTACAAAGGATGACATAATGACGGGGAATGTACTGCTGAAAGTAGTTCGCGACCCGATGTAATTCAGAGGTCTTGCCCACTCCAGGCGGTCCTTGAAGGACGATCCACTTGTACTGCCGCTTGGCGATCATATCATAAAGCGCATTCAGCCATTCCTCCCGGCCTATCAGGTGGCTGATCTCCATTCTGAGAGGGGGAATGCTACGGGAAGATCGATCGTGCTCAGAAGGAGAAGACACACCAGGAAGCTTATCGATGACTGCTAGTTCTCTGCGCATCTCATCCCACTCACCAGGCCCCTGTTGCGCTTTGTGTGTTTTTTTGGATGCAAAATGCTCTCTGGCAAGTCGAAGAAAGAGATCACGATCTCGAAGAGTGAGCCGAACACCGGCATCTTTGAGAGCCTGATAGATCACAGACAGCTCATCGAACCGGGGAAAGCGCCTTTCCTGCAAGCAGATCTTTCCCACCACGTCTCGCCTTCACCTGCTTTTGCCCAAGCATCAATGACATCATGCGTCTTTGGTTCAAGTATACCGAATAGTGCAGGGAATGTACAGCAGAAATTGGCGTACCTACATCAGTTTTCCCCAGTTTTCGCCAGTTTCTTTGGGTATATTAGAACTAACGAACTACCCACTTCCATACCTGAACCTTAACAACTGAACACAGGCTAAAAGCAGAATAGGCTTGAAGCTGCTGAGACGCTGCGCGCTCATAATCTGAGTGTTTCTACGTATGCTGTTGCCATGCTTTAAGGGCTGCTTTGTAGTCCATCATAAAAGGGAGTCCCGATCGCTCTACGTCGATCACAAAGTCATGCGTGCCGGGGATGCTCGATACCACTTCAGTGAAGCCGATATGTCTCATCAGGTTAATGCCATCGGGGGTGGTGCTATGTGCCTTAATGGTGCGTAGGATAATCCCTCTCTGTCCAAGCTCAACGATCACGCGTCTCGCTCCCAGCAGAATGATCTCGCCCCATGTTCGTTTCTGGTTCAAGCTCACACCAGGGCGAACACCAAGAGCCATTCCATAGAGGTCTACCATCTCCCCTGGTACGTAAGGCAAGATATCCTCAGCCATGAGATCTTTCGCAAGGCGGCGCTTATGCAGTAGATCCTTAATCGTTTCAGAGCGCAAGGGAACCAGGGAAAAGTAGCCAACAATCTGATCTCCCTGCTTCAGCAGATAGTCAATATCAGGATTTTTTTGAAGCCACTCGATGCGCGTTTCGAGAGAAATGGTGTTCACGCCTCCGAATACGATATCGGCGAGTGCTACAGCTTGAGGCATATCATCTACGGTTGCTTTGACGAATCTTGCAGGCGGAGCCGCCCTTGCTATTTGGCGACTGAGCGACCAGGCTTCCAGTTCGACCTTCAATTCATCTACTTCCTTCTTCGGGTAGACTTTCTGCTTTCGTCCCGGTGGTGTCACAGGGTGCAAGTTTCCGATATTGACTTGGTTCTGCAACCCGCTATAGGTCATTCCAAGCAGTTCACGCGCTTCTTTGGGCGTGTAGTATTCCTTGTCCATAGAAGTGAAAGCCTCCAACATTTTGTTTTATCTTATCCTATTATTGCAAGTTATGCAATTTACATGATTTTTGACCTCTTTTCCCTTGACAACCCTCCCTTTTTCGGGTATAACTTACGTAAGTCAACTTGTATAAGTTATGTGAATTGTATTAATCGTGTGACATAAGAGGCAAGCAGTGCAAAGGAGATCTGAATGGCAATCGAAGTCAAGACCATACTCCGCCAGCTCCGTGAAGAACTGACACACCCGAAAGTCTCCCAGGAGACGATGGCGCGCAAGGTTGGGATCTCCCTGCAGTGGTACCGGCAACTCGAGGGCGGTCAGCAGCAGAACACAAGTTGGTCGACGGCCAACGCCATACTGCGGGCCTTTAACGAAGAGCGCCAGGCTCGGAAGTTAGCCGAGCTGACGCTTGAGCAGCTCGGGCTCACCATTGTTTAAGCTCATCAGTCAGCAAGATGGTGCGAAACGACCAAAGAACGACCAAGAAACGGCTGGTTAACGGCGAACGAACGAGAGCGCAATCAGCATACACTAGCGGTAGCGCAAGGAAAGAAGGCGACATCATGATTAAGAAGACATCACCGACTATTTCAAACAAAGAGCAACTCCTGCTCGGGTTGGTGGCATCGCTCAAATTACTGTTGGTAGCGCTCGCGCTGGTGGTGCTGTTCTTTGTGTTGGTGGTGAAGGCGATTGTCGGATTGGTGATGGTTGCCCTCTCGGCGCTCAATATGGTCGCTGAGTGGGGGATTGGGCAGGTTGCCAGTGTGGAGGAGGTGAAGTCGTTTGCCAGTTTTTTAGTAACCAGTGCGAGGTGACTATGAAGAAAAGATATCGGCAGCAGACCGTGGAGAGCGACCACGCTCCATATCCTTACCCACGCTCCAAGCCTCAGGCGCGCGCGCCTCGGGAGACCAGCTCCATACGATGGACGATGGTTCTGTGCGTCTCCATCCTGGGCCTGCTTCTCATCGGCGCGGTCGTCCTGGGTATCCTGTCTGTGGCGGACGTGATCCACGGACATCCAGGCGCGACGTGGAATCATTGTATGGCGTGGCTGCAATCGAACCTGTGGTGGCTCATTGGGGGTCCTCTTGTTGCACTGGTCGTGTTCAAGGTGGTGTTACCTGTCCACGAGACGCGTGCACACACCGCCGTGGAACGGGCGGAGGCGGCGCGCATCCGCGAGGAAACCAGACACCTGCGGGAGGCACGCTATCACAACGAGGAGCATATGCCCCAGGGGTATATCGCGCTCCCTAATGCACTGGGCAACTATGGTCAAGTGATCCCGGATGGGCAGGTCACGGCCTATCTGCTTCCAGGCAACTCCCCGACGGGCAATTCGGGCGTCAACCCAAAGCTGCTCCTGGATTTCATGGAGCGGCAGCAACAGCAGGTCGTCGACGCCGATGTCTACGAAGAAGAAGAGGAGGAGGAGGTCATCCAGGCATCGCAGATCCACATTCCTACCTTCCGTGAATCCCTGGTTGAGGGGCTCATTGGTCCTGGACAAGGGCAGATGCTGCTGTGCTATGTGCTTGAGCAGGATGAGGAGACCGGCCTGTTCACTGGCAGCCTCATCCCATACCAAGACTTGTTAGAGAACAATAGCACCCTGTTCATGGGTGGGTCATCGAAAAGTGGAAAGAGTACGTATATCGCGCATATCGGGGCGCAAGGGGCGCTGATGAACGCGCTCTACTATGTGATCGATCCGCACTTGACGCATCCTGACAAATCGATTGCGAAAAAGTTGGAAGCGCTTTCCCATGCCTTCATCCTGCCGCCTGCACGAACGGAAAGCGAGATCTTTCGCGTCTTGCAGCATGCCAGAGGGGTTGCACAGTGTCGCAAGGATGGGAAAGAAACTCCCTACGGGGACCGCATCATCTTCTTCATCGTGGATGAAGTTCTTGCAGTCATGAACGGTGCCCATCGTGCGACCAACAAAGAAGTGATTCTGATGTATGCTGATCTTGCCCGCTTCATGCGGGAGCTAGGGACAGAGTACAACAAGTTTGGAGTCAACGGCATCTTCGCGAGCCAATATGTGACCAAAGACGCCTTTAAGCTTCCCGCCCCTGCTGGCAACATTGACTTTCGCGACGGATGCCAGAATCAGGTTCTTTTGAAACTTCCCCCCAATCAAGCGCAGGCGATGCGCTTGATTGATAGTAGCGAGCTGCGTGGGGTACGCCATCTCCCCCAGGGACATGGCTACATGGGGATCTATACCGGGGAAGTCTTGCGCATGGCAGCGGGCTACGTTTCGCGTCAAGATATTGAATATGTTGCCAGTCTGGCAGCCCCATCTCCTGATCAGCGCAAACTCTATGCAGTACCCGATCAGTACCGTACTAGTACCCAATCAGTACAGGGCGGTACCCGCCTCCTTGAGCAGGAGGAGGGCATATTTGCCCAGGAGAATCTGCAAGACCCTCGGAATCTGCGGCAAAATGCCGCAGGCAGTACCCGCAGTACCGGTGCCCTACAAATGCCCCTCGATCCGCTTCCCAGGCGTTCAGTACAGGGGTCAGTACCCGGTACTGAGTCTGTACTGGCGGGTACTGATGCAGTACCGGGTACTGATGCGGTACCCGCATTCAAAAAGCGGTTCTCAGATGAGCAAGAAATCAGCTTTTTACGGTTCTTCGATGAGCAGAAAAGCATCAAGCGGGCGTTAGCTGAGATGCACGTTTCTTATGGTGATTATCAGGCCTATGCGAGCTGGCTGGTCCGCCAGTATCGGCGAGGAGAGAGCGATGGACGCCGTGGATGAGAACGAGGAGCGTATGCCGGATATCCCCCTGCACCCGCGCATCCTGGCGGAATGGGAAGAGCAGGAACGGCAAGAGCAAGATCGGCAGAAGCGGGCGCAGAAGGCTGCCCGGAGAAAGGCCGCAGCAGCAGAGGCGCAGAAGAAGCGGGTGACTTCCGCGCCACAGACACAGACGCATGCGCCTCACGTGAGTACGGCCCAGCGCCGCCGCAACCAGGCCGACCAGCCGCGCGATCGGGACGGCAAATATGGTCGGCGGCCAATGGAGCGCTTGAGGAACTTCTTGAGCCATGAGCCGCCACCGAAAACGAACTTGAAGAAGGTGGCATGGCCGCATCCTGCGGGTGAGAGCGGCGGGAGATCTCGCCCGAAGAGCAAGAAGACACGTGCGCTGCCATCGATACAGAAGATGGTGGACCGTCCGTTGCATGAAGGGGTGGAAGTAGCAAAGCTGTTACCACCCGCAAAGTAGCCAAAAGTCCCCAAATTCACTCGTTGGTTGTATCCTGCACATCATCGCGGTATAGTGGCTTTACTCCTCACTTCTTCAGATCCCCTAAAGGTGTGAGCAGCTCCCCAGAGAGATTAATCAGTGAAGTGGAGATTCCCGATGAAACGCACGTGGGATATTGAAGAAGTCGTTGAGCATTTCACACTTCTTCCGTCAGATCTCGAACTGCTTGCCAACAAAACCGGAGCAACGCGCCTTGGGTTTGCCCTCCTGCTCAAATGTTTTCAGTACGAAGCACGCTTTCCTCTCATCAAGAATGACATCCCCAAACCAATCGTCGACTACATTGCTCATCAACTTCGTCTCGACGCAACGCTCTACCTTCAGTATGACTGGATCGGGCGAACGATTACCTACCATCGGAGCCAGATCCGTGATCACTTTGGGTTTCGCGAGGCAACGGTTACGGATGCTGAAGAGATGAGTACCTGGCTCATTCAAACGGCACTCGCCGCTGATCACCATCTGGATCGTCTCACGGTTGCTGTTCTCGCTCGGTTTCGTGAGTTGCACCTGGTCCCTCCCACTGTTGACCGTATCGAACGACTGATTCGTTCTGCGTGTCGCAGCTATGAGCAGACCTTCTTTACCGACACGCTCAGCAAGCTTTCCCCGATGACCTGTGAGCGGTTTGATACACTGCTTGCCAGAAGTACAGAGGCTAGTGAGCACGATGGAGAGGAAAGCAGTGAGGCCACAGACGGAGATTTGCCAGATCCTCACGTTGCTGAAATCCTCCTCCAGGAGCTCAAAGCCAATCCTGGCTCGGTGGGATTGGAAAGTATCCTGAAAGAAATTGCAAAACTGCGCAGCCTGGAACACTTTGCATTGCCGTCGGACCTGTTCGATTCCATTTCTCCGAAGGCGCTTGCTCCTTATCGACAGCGTGCTGCCGCTGAACCACCACGTGAACTGCGACGGCATCCTGAAGCAACACGTCACACGTTGCTCGCGGCCTTTTGCTGGCAGCGACGACAAGAAGTCACCGATAGTTTAGTGGAATTGCTCTTGCTCATTGTGCAGAAGATCGGAGCCAAGGCCGAAAAACAGGTTTCAAAGGAACTCCTTGACGACCTGCGGGGACCACAGGGCAAAGACCGCCTGCTCTACCTGCTTGCCGAAGCGGCCCTGGAAAAGCCAGAGAGCACGATTCGTGATGGCCTCTATCCCGTCGTCAGCGAGCAAAAGCTCAAGGAGGTCGTGAAAGCGTACAAAGCAAAGGGCACCCAGTACCGGGAACAAGTGCATACTCGTATGCGAGCCTCCTATCGAAATCACTACCGACGTATGGTCCCATTGCTGGTCAATATGCTCGATATCCGTTCCAATAATGAGGCGCATCGCCCCGTTGCACGTGCAATGGTTCTGCTCAAACGGTATGCCCAGACCAATCATGTGTACTATCCCTCGGAAGAAGAGGTTCCCATTGAAGGGGTTGTGCGCCCGATGTGGCGTGAACTGGTGGTGGAAAAAGATAAGGATGGTGAGACACGCGTTAATCGCGTCAACTATGAACTGTGTGTGTTGGAGGCTCTTCGAGAGAAACTGCGTTGTCGTGAGTTGTGGGTCGTTGGAGCGGGCAAGTATGGCAATCCAGACAACGACCTGCCACACGATTTCGACGCGCAACGTCCGTTGTACTACCAGGCGCTCGGTCAACCGCTGGATGCGAACGCCTTT
>WNFX01005322.1_pt1 | contig 12434 bp, 16 predicted proteins | sample 5400111 | NCBI WGS metagenome assembly WNFX01 (sample SAMN13153363, study PRJNA577476) | soil metagenome | isolation source: 40 cm soil or saprolite under grassland replicate 1 | place: USA:California | collected 2016-06-15
CTCTGAGTCTGTAGATGCACTGGGAGATTCTTTCTTTGAGGGGTTCTTGGTGGTGGACGCGCTCGGTCAGTTTGGAGAGCAGGGGTTCTTTCTGCCCTCGGTCCCAGTTCTTCAAGGACTTGTAGGACATGTTGGAATTCCTTCCTTAAAGTCCCGTCTGACTGTGGGTTTTGCCAATTAGATTCTTGACACGCCGGGGTCTGATTGGGGCATTTCTCTGCGAGATTATTCCTAGCCTGAGCAACATGGGGCGGGCTTGCAACAGATTTTGTCTGTGCTTGTTGTTGGGTCCACAATCCGGTTTTGGTTTATATGCGAACATGAAAATCCGGCGGAAAGTTGTGTTTTCCCCAATCTTGATTGAGAAGTGTCAGCTAAAATCGGCTGTCGTTCTCGTGCTTCCTTGACAGAGTCAGTGATATCGTTTGTCGAAAATCGGTCCTGTGAAGGCATCTGTCAAGGGTGTTTTTGGTTCGAACGCTTTTACCATTTTACCTCATAGATGTCGTTTCCCTAGGTGGAAAAATTGGGACTAAACGATCTAACCCTAGAGAAGCTGATCACTGAGATCAACGGCTACAAAGAAAAAATGCGCGCGATCCACGAAGACTATGGACGAGCCTCTCAAGAATTGCAAGACAGGATCAACGTACTCGGCTATACACTAAACGAACACCTCAAGGAGACCAAAGACCAGATGGCAACTACACCTCAGAGACTGCTGAACCTGGAAACAAAGTACGTCACTGGCGAAGTCAGCGACAACGAGTATCGGTCTCAACGACAAGAGTTCAAGGGCCTACTAGAGAAGAATCTGCACAGCATCGAGGAGATCAGACAGATGATCGACACGCTATCCCACATCGAGACCAAGCCACTCTCTCCAGGCGAATTCAAACAATCATACCCGAACGCTGTCAGCGCTGCGCTTGGCCCGGACTGGACCAAGGCAGCTCCATCCCCTAATCGACCCTCGCCCCTTGTTCTAGCGTCACCGCCCATTCAGGCCCCTTCACTCCAAGCTCCAATAGCTAGCCTTCTGTCTACTGCACTCAAGGCGGAAATAGCCGACACAAGCCCACAGACTTCTTCTCCCACTCCTACCCTGCCACAGAACAACGGGAACACAGCACCTGCGCCACAAACAAGTAACGCCGTCGTCACGCCTAGTCTCGTAGAAGACACGCCTTCACAGTCCGCTTTGACTACAGTCGACTCGGCTCTGCCAACAGGTGAGACGGAATCTGGCATCATTTCTGATGAATCAATCGGGGCCGGCCCGTCGCCGGACCTTGTCGAAGACGTTGCAGACGCACTCGTAGTGAAAGTGGTCGACGACATGCCTGTGGTAGACGCATCCGCTGCCGTCGCGGCGACTGAGACCTCGCAGCTACAACCCGCCGTGTCTGGGACGGAGACGATTCCGGGTGTGCAGCCTTCGTCTGATTTGTCTTCTGTGGGATTGGCTCCTCCGAGCCAGTTTTACAAGGTGGTCTGTCCAAAGTGTGGGGCTGACGTTCCCAAGCCTGTGAAGGTCTGGGAGCTGAAGGGTGGCAAGTCGAAGAAGAACGTGCTTATCGGGCTCTTCCAGTGTCAGGACTGCAGGGTCAAGTTCAGGGAAGCCTTGACGAGGGAAATCATCTAGGATTTCTCAAAGGCGTTCCCTCTCTTCCTTTTTTCTTCCCTCTACTTCTTTTCTGGATTCGGGTAGCAAAGCCCTTAATACGCGACGCTTACTTCGTGCTCGTTATTCGAGCATAATCGATTGACAACTGAGACTACAACAATGAGTGAGAAAGTAGAGCAGAAGCCCGCACGTGAACATCATGAGCCCCGCACAGAGAGGACAGAACAGGCCCCCGAACATCGCGAGGAGAGACCTCGTGTGGAGAGGCCTCGTGGCCAGATTCCGCCGGATACCGTGTTTATTGGGAAGAAGCCGTTGATGGCGTATGCGACTGCTGTTATGATGCATTTCAACAGTGGCCAGAACGTTCTCACGGTCAAGGCTCGGGGACAGTCGATTAGTCACGCGGTGGATGTTGTGGAAGTGGTCCGGCGCCGGTTCTTCCAGGGAAAACTCACGATTAAAGATGTCCGGATCGCCTCGGAAGTGCTTGGAGAGGAAGGAGACACACGAAACGTCTCAACCATAGAAATCGTAATAGAAAAAGCCGCATAACAGGTTCGTTTCTGATCCGTTCTATTAGCAATAACGAGAATCTAGAATCACAGGCAGTTCTGCGTCGCGAGACTGGCCTGCATACCTTGTTTTTCTAGATGCTCTATTGCTAGCCGGTTTTTAACAGGGACCCCTCAACAACCCCGTTCGCATCCTCTCTTCCGTCATGCTGATTTTATCATCGACTCGGACCCTCAGGCGTTTTCTAGGCGATTCCTAGGCGACTTCAGGGAGCTGCGGTTCACGATACTCTCCGGCTTAGAGCCGGAATTGTTCGAGTCGCAGTCAAGCTTGTCCCATCCGGCCGACCAGGTCAAAGGATCCCAGGAGTTCTATGAGGTCTATCAGACCCTGACGCCCGATTCGGCTGAGAAGTGTATGGTTGATTCAGGATTAGATGAGCTAGAGCAGAACATGACGGCTGAAGAGAAGAACTTCGGGCATGACTAGGGACGCCAGCGTAGACAATCTAGGCGAATCCTGAACGGCGTCAGAGAAGCTGGCCCAGCGGAGGCTGCGTATGCGGTATGCGGTATACGGTATGCTTATCTATCTGACATACACTACTGGTACGATGAGCATGGGAGTCTCAAGAGTCACCGACAAGTTTCAGGTCACCATTCCTAAAGACGTGCGGGAATCAGTAGGCTTGAGACCGGGCGAAGAGGTCACCGTCGAAGGAGCGCCGGGAGGCGCGATCATCGTAAAGCGGTTCGAGACTGTCAAGGACCCTCTGACAGTGCTAATAGGCAAGAGGCCTCTCTTCCGGAAACCCCTCAGCTCCGAGAAGCTGGAGGAGCTGTCAGAAGAACGGTAGAGACCGGCTGTGGAGTATTTTCTCGATAGCAATATCTTCGTAAACGCCAAGATCAAGGATCGAAAATACGGATCCAGCTGCGCCAGAGTAATCACCGACCTCGCCGAAGGAAGACTCTCAGCCGCCACATCAACCCTAGCCCTGGTAGAAGTGAGCAACGCACTGAGAAAGATCAGGCTCGGCCAAGAAGTGGCTCGCGAGATCAGTTCCATATACTCGACGGGAATCACTGTCATTGAACTGCTCAACGTGGACGTTAGACTCACCGTCGAACTGTTCAGGTCAAGCAGCGTCAGCCCCCACGACTGTGCTCATGCAGCAATAATGAAGAGAACAGGACTGGACACGATCCTCTCAACAGATCCCCACTTCGAACATATACCCGGCATCAACAGGCTCGACCCGCTCAAGTATCCACCGAGAAAGACCCAAGGCTAGAACGTTAGCCTGGACGGACGCTGCTATCAAGCAGTCTACGCAGCCTCGGATTATCGGGAAACGTCGAGACGATCCCGCCCTTGTCGAGTAGAATCTTGTTCGAGCCTTCCAGATAGTCCAGAATACGGTTCACCGTCTGATACTTGCGCTTCCTCGGAGGCTTTGGAAGAGCCCTTCTTCGTCGGATACGATTTCGCCTTCCGAATCTCTTTCTTAATCATGATGATAGTGTCGAGATCGGGGCGGCTCTAGGCGTCTGCCTGTCTCGCTAGCTTTAAGTGTAGACGATTCATGTAAACATTTGGGGAGCCTGATTTGGCGGTTGTCTCGTTTCGGGTCCCGGACAGTCTCCGCGAGGAGATGGAACGGATGAGTATTGACTGGCCGGATCTGCTGCGGAGGACAGTTGAAGAGAAAATTCTCCTTGAGAAGCGTAGACGGGCCGCGGCTAGAATGGACGCATCGAGAAAGAAGACAGTCGGGGTACGGTTCAACAGTACTAGGGAGATTAGGAAGATGAGGGATGCCCGGTAGCCCTCTCTATCTCCTAGACTCGAGCGTCATCGCCAAATGGTTTGTTCAAGAGGAGGACTCGGACAAGGCCCTGGAGATTCGAGACCTCTTTATCCAGAAGAAGCACAGAGTCTCAACCATCTCCCTCCTCCGTTACGAGTTGGGAAATGTTCTCTGGAAACATCCGGCTAAGAGGATCGAAAGTGTCAGGGAAGACTTCGAATCGCTCTCAGAGATGGCTATTCCAACGCTTGACATTGATGATCCGAAGGTTCTAACACGAGTCTTCGAGACGGCTCGAAGCCTGGAGATCACGTTCTATGACGCAAGCTATCTCACAGCCACCGAGGAATCAAAAGCAGTCCTCGTGACGGCTGACAAGAAACTTTTTGGAAGACTGAAGGGCCGAAAGGATGCGATCCTCCTAAGAGACTGGAAGACCCGCGTCAGAAGAGGACGAGCGTCCTCTAAAGTCGAGAATTCATGACGAGGCCAACGACCTCTTCGACTTGTTCGGGTCAGGGACGGGATGTGAGAGTTGTTGATGATTCTGCTAGGGATTTTAGTCTCAAACTGTTTTCAAGGCGTTTTCCTTGGCACCCTCAGGACCCTACCACTCACCAGATTCTCTTCAATCCCTTGAACTTGTCGAAGGCCCGGTCATTCGAGACGACTATCCCATCAAAGCTCTCCGCCTCGGCCGCGACTCCAGCGTCAAAATAGTCTGTTCCCTCCTCGCCTTCGATCTTGGCTGAAAGATAGAGGACTGTTGGCGAGATGGGCCTTACCTTTGCCGTGGAGTCAGGATAGTCTTTCGCGAGCAGTGCGTGCTGCAGCATCCTCTGCCCATGGCTGAAACCCCGACTCTTCATGACGATGTCGAATTCGAGCATTGCAAAACCCGCCAGATAATAATCGGGCTCAGCGAGACGGGCTAGAAACCGCTTGGACCTGTCGTGAACAGCATCCTTGGGGTCCACGGCCCCAAAGAGCACGACGGTATCAAGAATAGGCAAGAGACCCTAGTTCTTCTTGAACAAGAAGCGAGAAGCCTCATGATCCCGCTCCTTGTAGCGAAACCCAGGGAGAGAAGTGTTGAAGCTCTTCCCCTTGAGAGAGACCATCAAGACCCCTTCCGAGGACGGAATCGCCAACACCTCGTCTCCGGGCTCAACTTTCAAGAATTCTCGAACCTCCTTGTCCAAGACAACCCGATACCGATCATCCACCCTCAGCACCGCCATTACTCATCCCACAATACTAACGTTTCTCCCACGATTAAATCTTTCCTATCGCGGCCGGCCAAGTCCATACGACACGACTATTTACGCATGGACGACTATCTCAGAAGGACACTGGTACTGAGAAGCTTTCCCAGTCTCGGATTACCGGGAAACGTCTAGACGATCCCGCCCTTGTCCAAGAGAATCTTGTTCAGCTAACCAACCGCACCCGACACGGCCTCTTTGGCACCTTCAGGGTCGTCAGTCTTGGAAGCCTCAGAGGTCTCCGCATTCTGCGCCTCATCCGCTTTCCTCTCCTCTGGCTTGCGAAAGACTATTGTCTGATAATTCCTGGTCCGAGTCTCACGCTCTCTCCGCTCCTCCGACTCTCTCATCAGTTTCTTCAGTGTCTGCAGCTCAATCGTCATAGCCTCCAGACTGAAATTCTTCAAGATCTGATCCTTGTACCAGATCAACTGACCCGCAAGCTTGGTCCACCGGGCCCGCTGCGCATTAGGAGTATACTGCGACTTAGCATACTTGTGAGAAGTCTGGATCAGATCCTGAACCGTCTCGATCATGATCTTCCGCTCAGACTGCCGCCAGACATTGATACTCTTCTCAACCTCAGACTCCTCACGAACCTCATCCTCGCCCATTGAAACCAAGATACTCCTGCTAGCCAGTAGGATATGTCCAAGAGAGCAGAACGAAAAACGCCAGAAAAAACTACTGGAAAACTACTCGAACATTCAAGAACAGTTTCACCGAACAGTCCAGGTCCTCTACTACCTTTCTGTCTCCAAACGGACCCCGGAGTAGCGTGCCAAATGTTGACGAGCCCACAAGCAATGTAGCTTCAAGACCTCCGCGAATGTCCCGACGAAGACTCGCAGTAAGCGCGAGCAGGATAATCGAGTGAAGAAATTCTCGCCTAAACAGACCGTCATACACAAGCCCCCGACCGTCCGACCTGTGAACTTGAAAACCCGCTGAATTCCGGGAGCAGACAGGGGCTTTGCGCTAGTCTTTCGGCCAGCGATTTTCCGACTTGGCCCGGTCTTGGACCCACTACCAGGCTCGGGGTCGGGGCTGGCAGTGGTGGTACCACGAGCCAGTGAGGGACTATTACTGCTCGAAGAAGCCCTTGTGTCGAGACTCCTCGCTCATCAGCCTGGTCGTTAAGAGTCTGATACACATCCGGAACAAGAGTAAGCATCTCCGTTTACTATTCGAAAAGCAGACACCAACATTAAGGATCCGGCCACCATACAGCTTGAGAATACCGGGATAGCGCACCGCTTCCAGCGAAACCGAATGGCTCGCGCGGCCATTCTAGTCCGGCGTGCCACGACGACGAACGGTTCGATAACCGTTACAGGCGTCTGGAACGACCGAATGCCAAGTCCCTAGATATCTAGGTCGCACGCTTTTCCGTTTTCGGCCGCACTCTGTGCTGAGTAAGAGTTTCCCAGAAAAAGGGAAAAAGGGGGTTTGGGGATTATGTGACTGTTAGGGTTATTGTCGTTGAATGCGTACTGTATGGTCCTGTGCCTGTCACGGTGATCGTATAGGTCCCGCGTACGGCGGTCTTCGCCACTTTCAGTGTCAACACGGAAGTTGCGCTGCCTCCTGACGGCACGGATACTGGATTCGTCCCGTATGTTGCCGTAACGCCTGCGGGTGTCGTTGCCACAATGCTGACGCTGCCGGAGAACGCGTTCACACTCGATACCGAGATCGTTGTTGTCCCGGTTTGGCCACGCCTTATGGTCAGGCTGCTCGGGTTGGAAGAGATGCCGAAGTCACACGTTCGGGAGACAGAGACGGGGATCGTGGTGGATACGCTGAAGCTTTGTGCGAACGGGTAGAGGTTTTCGGTCGCGGTTCCAGTTACCGTCACTATGTGACTACCGGAGTCGCAAGTGGCAGGGTCCGAGACTGTCAGCGTGGAATACGCGGTCCCCCCTGACGGGGTTACGCTTGCCGGGCTGAGAGATAGCTGGAAATTCGGGTCATCGGAGGTTGCGGTCAAAGAGGCGACATCATTGAAATTGTTGATGCTTGACACCGATATTGTAGATGTCGCGGACGATCCTGCGTTGAAGGATACACTGCCCGGATTCGACCCGAGATTGAAACCTGGGTAGTGAACAGTGTAAGACGTGCTCTTCCATTCAACATAGAGACAGTTGCCGTTGTTTGGTTGCGATCCGGTCGGACAGTTGTTGTTCTGTGGAATCTGTGAATTGTTGCAGTTTCCAACTTGGAAGCATGTGTCTGAAGTGCCGGAGGCCGCGCCGGCCACGAAGAGAGATGCGTACGTGTTGAAGTACAGATTTACCGTGTAATATTGTCCTGGGCTTAAGTAGAGTACGAAGTTGGGGTTGTAGGTGTTGTCATAGTTGATGTGGTTCTTGCACGAGGCTGTGTTTCCATTGTTGGTGCAATGTAGTCCCTCATTGATGAAATCGTTCGAGTACACGGTTTGGTTGGGGGTGCATCCTGCCGGTGAGCAGACCCCGTCCTGGATGACGTCGAGCCTCAACTCGACGCTCGTGTCTGTGTTGGCTCCGCCGAGACAGCCGAATGGTGTGCAGACAACTTCGGAGTCAACCGCTTGCGAACCTAGTACGAAGAGGTTCGGCGAGATGTCTACCTCCGTGTTGCCTTGGTTGAATTGCGTAATGTAGAAGGTCTGGCAGACATACCCGCAATGGCCACTGCCGTCAATACTGGTTGATGGGCCGAAGTCGCTGTAGGTCGCCGAATATGATCCTGATGAGGATCCAGCGACGGAACCATGGTCTTGGACGAAAACGGCTTCCACACCGTTACAGTTCGGCCGGGCGTCTCCAGCCAGGCTACCCGTCTGGCCGGTTGTGTATCCGAGATAGCAGTTTCCATAGTAATTGTTCGTCCAGCTCTGGGTCCCTCCCCATGATGGAGGAAAGTATTGCGCTCTTGCGCTTGGAAAGAACGATGGTGCTAGTATTGAAAGTGAGACGAGAAACGCTGCGATTGCTAGTTTTCTCTTCAAACGAAGTCCTAGTTTCATTTTCAAGGCACGTCCAGTGTGTAGGGACTATAAGCGTCCCCTACCGATCCTAGCGAGGAAAAGTACAAGATTTTCATCGTGTTATTCAATAATTGACGACCGGTTCTTCTTTTTGAACCGGAGAGGCTGACGAAAGCTCTCCTTAAGAACTCTCGAAGCAAATGATGAACGGTGGAGGGACGCGGAAGCACTTGTTTGGAGGCTATGTTCGAGAAATCGACGCGAGAGTTTCGTGTAGCACAGCATACTGCCTCTTTCTACCCGTCTGCGAGTGAGTCTCTCGTAGAGCCTCAGAAAGTACGCTGAGTCTAGGAAGCTAACGGCACCAAGCTGGCCCGGATCTCTTCGTACAGTTGATCTCTCTTTCTGTCTGAATAGCTGTTGTAGTATAGTTCTAGTATTCTGTATCCTCTCTTCCGCAGTAGTGATCTTAGTTCTTCGTCCTTCGCCATCTGCGCTGTTCCAAGGTGGACCCGGCCATCAACAAACACGAGCAGCGGTCTAGATTCCAGCGCAAAGTAGAAGTCAGCCGTCGTTACTGGTATCTCGACCTGTGTCTGGTAGTGTATTCCGTCGTCTTGGAGTTTGAATGCTAGTTCTTGTTCCATTCGTGAGGGGTTGGCGTGTAGTCGTTCGCGCCAGTCGCTCCGCTGACTCGACATCTTTAGAGTTGAGCTACATTCCAGCTATTGCTCAGACACGCGAATGAAACTGCTGTTCAGTTGGCCCCTTTTCCGACTCTCCATCCAATCGCAATCAGAGACCGTTACATCATGAACGAAACCTTAGTAGCTGAAGTTGTCTGTCGAAAATTCTCGTCACAAGGTGGGACATGCTGGTATCCATCGACTGGAGCCTTCGGGTAGGCAACCCGGAAGCGTTGGAAGTTAGAGAAAAGGAAAAGTGGGCCACCATCGAGCCAGTACTTCATAGCGTTTTGGACGAATTGAAACGGAACGACTTGATTGAAACAGTTTTTGTTCAGAAAGAGATCGATGCTCTGTGGTCTTGTATAGCTAAACAGGATGCCTTTAGTCAAGTTTCCAACGTCTTACTACATCTCTCTGATAGCAAGGAGAAATTCTCAGAATTTGTCAAGCTTAATGCTCGATTTGGCTTAGATGAAGCGACAGTAGTCGCGGATTACATCCTGTCAGCACTTTCTCTTTCTGTTTTGAAGACTGAGCTCTTCAAACTCGTTCTTCTTTTCAACCTGAAAAGAGGAAGTAAAGTGAGTCATGCGATATCCAAATTTAGCTCTACGATGCAGAGCGCTGCCCCAAAAACTTGGCCTCAGCTCAAGCCTTTTGTCGACAACCCGCTGAGGAACGCACTAGCTCATGCTACATATGCGTTGGTCAATAGCAAGGTCGTGCTATTTGATGATGCGACCCTCGAACCCTTCGAGGAATTGGTGCTTGGGCGCATTATGATAAGGATGAAAGACCAAGATGTACTCTTTCAATGCCTCCTCAATGTCCTAAATGACAAGGCCAAAGATGGATTTTTCGAACCTAGGGTCTCCTCTCCAAAAGAACCAGTCCTAGCCTAAGCACGAAACTCACTGGAATCATTATTTTCGCAATTGCTGAGCTAGGCGAATCTGGAACATATATCGAAACATTCCTGGTAGAATTGGGCGTATCCTGGCCTGCGCCAACCTTGTGGTTGCGGGATCTCGTGTGTGGGAATATTCAACCGTTTCAGCCGATTCTGCAAAATCTTCGCAACGCCATAGCCAATAACGATGATGTTTCGTGGCCGAGGATCGAGTCTCTCAATCAAAGGTCCCGTATACGCGTCCCAAGACGCTTCCACGACTCTGCTCTTCAGATTTGGGTCCCTTCCATTGATTCCGATTATGCTTGCGTCAACTAGCCACACTCCTCCCCTCTTCAGTTGCTGCAAGAGTAGTATCTTGTTCGCAATTCGCCAATCCTTGTCACGCGTGAGCGATTTTAGGATAGGGGCAAAGGCGCCCTTTTTCGGAGCAGGGTGCAAGCAGCTGTAAAGGATCTTCCAGAACTGAGGCGTCCCAGGGTTCGACGAGATTTTTACTAGGTTCTCGCCGTAACCTAAGCAATACACGAATCTGACGAGGTGTCCGCGATAAGTCGGGTTCTCCCCGTATGACCATTCCAGAAAATCCTCCTGGCTTGTATAGACGTGGGATTCGGCGAGAAGAACTACGTTGACTTGGACGGGTTTCCAGAGGCTCCTGTAAGTCTCGACCTGTTCTACCACTTTGAATGACTCAGGCTTCTCAACCATCTGCTTGACTCTGTCGTATGATTTTCTGAGACTCATGACGTCCTCTCTCAGTCTCGATATTTCATTTCTCTGACGCGTCCACCCTTGTTCCATCTCAGAATCTTGAGGTCTGAGAACAAAGCCTCCAATCTGGCAATCCACTCGGAGCGAAGGGCGTAGCTAGGTTCTGGGAGGTTGACGTGAGTTTCGTTCGAGTCGAGGTAATCAAGGAGAGCGTACTGGATCGACATTAGATTGGACAATCCTCTGCTCCCTAATGAACGATGGAGTCCAAGTCTCATAGGACCCCACTTCTCGAATCCTTCACCATAGATTAGCATCGCATCTTGTTCGGGATCGATCATTACATACGTTCCCTTGTTCGCCAAAAGAAACTCCTTGAGCGTGTTCGCTCGCACTCTGTACATGGCTCGTCTGCTGAAGAGGACCTCGAATGGATAGGGGGATATCAAGAGGTCTTTCAGCCATCTTCTCGAAAATAGAGAGCGATTCTACGGGGATGACAACAACATCGCTCCGGTGTCTTGGGTACCGAAACATGCTTCGAACATCCTTAACGTTCAGTTTCCGCGCGGAAACGAGATCGATCGTCGCAAGGTTGCGACCTGTTTTCTCCTCCTGAAGGATTGGGTTAGAGTCTGCATGGAAGGCGATGTGAAGCCCAGTATCGGTAAAGGGGAAGATCACATAATGACTGACCTTATCTTGATTACCTTTACTCGCCTTAACTTTGACCAGCGTGATCTCTTTGTCGCCAAACCAGAAGGTTCCAGCTGAAGGAGGTTGAGCTTCCAAGGAATCAGTCTTGAGACGGACTTATTTGATGATCTAAGAACGTCCGCTCCGAAACATTGTCGGTTCGACAGGGAACAGTCATCATGAAAGATCCTCTGAAAACGCCCGCGAAGATCCTCCCAGCGCTGCAACGGCCCTCGCTGACAGTTTGGAAGAAAATGCGAGATGATCTAGGATCATAGTCATCGGTTCGAAGTACCCGACTGTTCTTGCGTGGTCTCTCTCGAGTTGCCTTAGCACTCTGACGGTTTTGCCACGTGTAACATGGTGGAGTAGTTTCCATCCGAAGCGCTGGTATGACACGAAACTCTCCGGGTCCGGGCGAAGTTTGTATGTGTTCCTGACTATTGCTTGGTCCCAGAGCATGATCGTATCAGGGAGGAAGAAATGGAGTGCTTTACCAAATGTGGTCGGTGGCGCGCCGCACTCTCGAAAGCTAGAACTTACGTCAAGAATATGCTGAAAGTCCTCAGGGGCAAGGCTGTAGATGACCCTGCCTTAAAGATGTTGTAAGTCGGTCAGATTTTTTCTTAGCCAGTTGGTACAGATCCTTCTGAAGGCTGTGCCCCCATCTTTGAAACGGAGAGCCTTCCATTTACGCAGGAACTCTACAGCGTCATGGAGCCTAGTTACGGGAGATTCGCTTCTCGGGTCCCAAACGAGCCTCGGCCAGACCCCGTGCGTGCCACAATCTGCTCATGGTTGCTTCCCGCTAGACGGATATCCATGTCATGCTACTTGTACCCATCCCCGAGAACGGGAGGGTTTTGAGATATTTCCGTTGGCGAAACCGACACCGACGGCAGACCCAGTTACCTGGAGCTCAAAGAAAAGAAAAGGGGAGGCTTTGTTGGTCGCTAGCTTACGACCTTGGCGTCAGCCATGAAGAAGGCTGAGCCACTACCACTGGATTCTACGCCCGTGAAGGAGGCCTGGGTCCAAGCCACCCCGGCAGCAGTATCCTTGTAGTTTCGGGGATAGCTGGATGCTAATTGGCTGGTGCGCATGAGGCCATAGCTAAGCTTCACCGACAACAGTATGCTCTGGCCCGGCATCAAGGGATGACCGATGGTTGTGGCGGTGAAGTTGGATATAGCTAGTTGGACTCTCCCCGGGTTGCCCGTGGATACGGTGATA
>WNFX01030338.1_pt2 | contig 12431 bp, 13 predicted proteins | sample 5400111 | NCBI WGS metagenome assembly WNFX01 (sample SAMN13153363, study PRJNA577476) | soil metagenome | isolation source: 40 cm soil or saprolite under grassland replicate 1 | place: USA:California | collected 2016-06-15
TTGGAGAGTTACATCAAAATAATTTCAAAGATCTTTATGTAACCGGAACCTGTATAAATAAACAGCTGCTATTCATTTTCTCAAATGAAAACTATCCTGAAATGAAGGTCAAAGATGCCATAAGGATTTCGATGAGCATCCCCTTATATTTTGAACCCGTCTTTATTGATGAAAAAGGAAAACTGATACATCATCCCAGGCAAAAAAAAGGGTTGGATGTATTTGTGGACGGAGGTGTTCTCGGAAACTTTCCCATCAGGATATTTGATAGCACAAAATATATTTCTAAAAGCACGGTGAACTCTTTTGTGGTTAATCCCGGCACATTGGGATTCAGGATCGACAGTGATGATCAAATAAAAAATGACAAAGAGGGAAAACAATTGGCTGCCATGCCGGTTAATAGTCTGAAAGAATATACACTCGCTTTTTATAACCTGGTAAATGAAAACCTGAACCGGCAATTGCTTACGCCACAGGACTGGAAAAGAACAGTTTCCATCAGTGATAAAAAAATAGGCCCCCGCCCGAAAATCAAATTATCAGCATTTGAAGCAGAAACCCTAATGCAAAGCGGAAGAGAGTCGGTGAGAAATATTTTCGTAAATAATAAATAATTTATTTGTCAGCAATGAAAACATATTTTATCCCCGCCGTAATTATCATAATGATTGCGGGTGCATCCTTTGCAAAGAATTTTCAACAAGGATATGTTTTGGAACATGAAAAAGATATTGCGAAATCGGAAGCCGGTCCGCATAATGGTGGAGGAATAACAACAGGATATAGTTTTTTTTCACAAGCCAAAGATCTTAAAATGGCTTTTCGCAAACGTGTTTTACACAAAGGCTCAGCTATTGGTTATCATTTACAAAAAGAAGATGAAGTTTATTACATTGTAAGTGGTGAAGGTGAAATGAAAATGAATGACAAGACTTTCAAAGTAAAAGCCGGCGATGCAATTTTAACGAGGCCCGGCAGTTCGCATGGATTACAATCCATCGGCAATGATGAGCTTATACTGATCATTACTTACCAGTTAAATCAGTAACAAGTATAAAAGGTCTGCAATGAGTCATGTTCATGATATGGTTTAAAAAATGAAGAACCTTTTTGTGTGTATATGCGCAACATGGGTGTCAATGTAAATCCTGTGCTGAGCCTTATGGCAACCTCGATATTAAATGTATGAGCAATGATGCCGAAATCATCCCAATAAAAGCGATAATAATTACGAAGAATAGTTTTTTGGCCAACAAAAGAATTCAATTGGACACCCAGTGGTATTTCAATTCTTTTATCCGGAAGATTTTCCACTCTTTCTTCATTATTCTTAAAATAAACTCTTTGAAACGGAGTAGACAAAAGTCCGCTTTGATACGTGAAGCCCGGAAAAAATGCCAATAGATTTTTATTGTTGATTGTTTGCTGAAAACTTAAATTCAGGTTGATTGTATTACGCCGATAGTGATTAAACCATTCTTTGTAGCGAAGTTCCACAGGATATACCAGGCCCAGTGGTTCATTACGTTTCAATCTCCCCCACCTCAAATCATCAAAATAAGATTCCAGCTCAGCAGAAAATTCCCTGGACTGATCACGGCTCTTTATGTTAGTAGTAAGAATAGCACCCAAAGAAAGATAGTCAGATTCAAGCGATGCATAGCCCGAACCGCCAATTATAATATTTTTATTTTTTTTCAGGTGGCGATCATAACCCAGGCTGAGATAACTGTGCAAATCCACTTTGGAAGCAGAAGACAGGATAAAATCAATATTGTCTGTAGAAGCTGAACTGACCACATCAACACCCGCGTCGATGGAATAACTATTCAAAGAATCAACCTCGCGTTTGAAAATAATTTCGGGACCATATACCTGGAGTTTTTCAGTACCTACGCCACCCGTAACCGCAGAATGATTTCCATTTTGTATGTAATGCGAATAAATAAGTTGTATATCTGATTTTGCAATTTTCTTTTTAGGATAGATAGCTGCCGGATTTTGCCCAAAGCCAAAAAAGCAAGAGGCAGTAAAAACGCCAAAAAACAAGAATTTTTTTTTCATCCGGAAATTTTTATTCCGCTAATAACCATGCTTCAATTACATCCGCAGCCCCCGGTGCTTTTTCCCCTTCCGCCTCCTGAAGCACCTTCGCGGTAAGTGTGTACACGCGAAGTAAACTTTTCTATCGTTCTTTTATTCATTTGCATGGCCTCATCGTTTAAATAAATACGCTGATAAGGCTTTACAGTTTTGCAGGATGAAAAAAGAATAATGAGTATTATCAAAGAAACAAGTAAAATAATAAAAGCAGAGTATTTCATTTTTTTAACTGGTAAGATTTAGATTTATTTTTTTTGAATTATATAGCTTGTTGTTCTCATCAATAATTATGCAATGAGTTTGCGGAAGCTGATTAACAAGATGAAGACCCGCATCAATGCCCATGACAGTCACGGCTGTTGCCAGGGCGTCACTTAACTCCGCACCTGGGCTGATCACTGAAACACTTTTAATGCCTTTGGTTGGATAACCTGTTTTCGGATCAATATTATGTGAATAACGAACACCATTTACTTCAAAAAATTGCTCATAGTTTCCGGAAGTGGCAATAGACAAACCATTCAATGGCAGCCACAGGATTATTTTTGAGTTATCATCCGGTGAAGCAATACCGGCCTTCCATTCTTTTCCATTTATTCTTTTTCCCCATACAGTAAGATCGCCGCTTGCATTAATGACACCGGCCGACACTCCCTTTTGCTGCATCCAATTTTTAACTTTGTCTGCCGCATATCCTTTGCCTATTGCGCCGAAACCAATATGCATACCGCCTGTTTCAAGATAAACTTTGTTATTTGGAAATAGTTTAATCTTTTTAAAGCCCGTTTTTTGCAGTGTTTCATGAATCGTTTTTTTATCCGGGAATTCAAAATCCTTTCTTTTAAAATTGTACAATTTCTTTAAACCGCCTGAAGTGATGTCAAATGCGCCATCTGTTACCGATGAAATATGGATACAGCGTTGAAGCAATGAATACATTTCACCGGAGACTTCCACTGCTTGTTTTCCGGCATTTCTGTTTATCAATGAAGTTTCAGAATCCTCGCTAAATTCTGTCAGTATTTTTTCCATTCTTTGTACTTCGCTGATACAGTCCTGCAATAGTTGGGCGCCATTTTTATCATTGTCAGCGGTTATAACAAACTCGAAAGCGGAGCCCATTAACTTCGCTGTTGCTTTATATTCCTTCCACAGGCCGCTGGATTGCAAAGTTTCTTTGACCTGGTTCATAAATTCTTCCGGAGAATAATTTTTATAGTAAAGTAAAGTTAGTACAGTTCTTTTTGGTGTTACCAGTAGCAATAAAGGAAAAGTTCCTTCCGGATTAAATTCTTCAGCGAGTTGTTCGTTACAGGTCCTCCGTTCCTGCGATAGTTTATGTTTTTGAGGAAAATCAACCTTCAGCACGACAAGGTTATCCTTAGCAAAATTCTTAAAGCCAGTATCAGAAAAAATGTTTTTCTCGAGCCATTGACAGGGAAGGCACCAGTCGGAGCCTGAAAAAATAAGCAATACCGGTCTTTGCAATTCCCCGGCTATGGAAAATGCATCCTGCTTTTCTTTTGCCGATTGGGCTTCAACATTCGGTAACAGATAAAAAATAAATATTATTACACAAGAGAAGATTTTCAAAATTTTTTTACAAGTTATATATTTTGCGAAGAAGGTAATAAAAAAATAGGTTGCCAATTTATTAACCTTGCTGCCTGGTACTTGCTTTGTAATTTCATTTCAACAGAGGAAAATGGATTCATTATGATATTAGAGCATGTGGCTATCTGGACAAATAATCTCGAAGCCCTAAAAGAATATTACATAAAATATTTCGATGCCGGTGCAGATAATAAATACCTGAATCCAAAGACAAATTTTGAAAGTTATTTCCTGTCTTTTGAATCTGGCGCCAGGCTTGAATTAATGCAACGACCCGATATTCCCGATAATCTGAATGACACGATCACTAAACAACATGTTGGTATCATTCATCTGGCATTCGGTGTATCCACAACTGAAGAAGTAATAATCGTTTGGAAATAACAACAAAACTTTCTTTATAATTTATTTCACCGCCATCGCCACAACAAATTCTCCAGGTACTGCATAACCACTCCCCTGCTGAAAAGATTTAATTGAATCAAGATATTCTTTATGCACTTCAGTTTTTACCTGCTCTGAAAATTTATGATAGGGCAAGGCTACGGGCCCTCCTGCAAATGCGGCGCCACAGGCTTCTTCGTCAGAATGATAGATCAATTCTGTATTTAACCGTTCAAAAATTATATTTGAAAAACCGGCCGCTTCAAAATTTCGCTTCAGCACGTCACGGTTACCAGGGTTAAAGAACATTGGACAAACTTCAGAAGAAACTCTTTTATCAACGATCTCAAATATCTCGGCCCAACCGCAATGATCTCTCTGTCCCCATACAGCAGCAACAGCACGGCCGCGGGGTTTTATTACCCGGTACATTTCCTTCAAAGCCTTGACAGGATCAGGCACATACATTAAACCCAATGCGCAAACGGCTACATCATATTCTTCATTACGCACACTCAATTCTTCGGCATCCATTCTTTCAAATCTTATGTTTTGATAATTTTTTTCTCTTGCCGATTCGTTGCCGATCTTTACCATATTATCAGAAATATCTGTGGCAAGTACAAAACCATCCAACCCAACTTTCTCTACAGCTGGAAAACTAACTAGTCCCGTTCCACACGCAATATCAATAAGTCTCTCTCCTGGTTTCAGTTCTGCCATTTCCAGTAATTTATCCTGGGCTGGCTTTAATTGTCGCTGCCAGAAATTCTCATAATATATGGCTGCTTTGTCCCAGCCATAACGTTGAACACGACGTTGCAAAGCAGATTCCATTATGAATGAACGTTAGGAGAAATAATATGAACTTGTCGTTTGCAATTTTGTCCGCGGCTGAATACATCAAGATAGGGACTGTGCCGATCGGCATCATCAAGCATTTTTAAAACTTCTTCTTCCGAAGCTTCACTTTCAATCGTAACTGTATATCTCACTTCTGAATAGCCGGGAACAACATTTGCATCTGTAGTCCCTAATAAGGCGCCGTCATCATAATCCGCCTGCACTTCTACTTCCAGCATCGCAACAGGAATATTCATTTTCGCGACCATCATCATATAACCAATAGCCAGGCAACTTCCCAAAGCAGCACGCCCATATACACCGGGTGTCGGACCCTGGGCATTGCCCCCAATTGATTCAGGCATATCTGCCAAAAATTTCCAGTTGCCTTCCTGGATCTCACAGGTCAATCCATTTTTTATTCTTGTCTTTGAGATACCTGTGCCGAACCCTAAAGATGGTTTTAATGAAAGAGCCTTTATACTTCTTTCAACAGCGAGTTTAATTTTTTCGATCTCAGACATAAATAATTTTTTGATAAGCGAAAATAGAGTATGCTAAGTTAATTCAATTGCATATTGAAAAGAACAATTTACATTTCAGTAATTCACTTACTTTCGAAAAAAAATGGAGTATGAAACTAATAAACAATAAAATTTTGATCACAGGCGGCGCCACAGGTATTGGTTTTGCTTTGGCAGAAAGATTTGTTCAGGAAAATAACAAAGTGATCATTTGCGGAAGACGTGAATCTGCGTTAAAAGAAGCGTCTGGTAAACTTCCCTCCATCATTACGAAAACCTGCGATCTTTCTGTTGCCAACGAAAGAGAAAAACTTTTTCAATGGATTGAAAAAGAACATAACGATTTAAATGTCCTGGTTAATAATGCCGGCATTCAGCAATGGATGTCTGTTACCGACAATAATTTTTATCAGCGGGCAAAAGAAGAAATCACTATTAATATCGAGGCTCCTCTTCATTTGATTTCTCTTTTTCAGAACTTAAATTCCCTGAACACGATCATTAATGTTACATCGGGCTTGTCATTTTCACCGCTTTCAAAAGTGCCTGTTTATTGCGCCACAAAAGCCTTCTTCCATTCTTTTACCCTTTCCCTGCGTTATTTGTTAAAAACAAAAAATATTGAAGTAATTGAATTAATCCCACCAGCTTTAAATACAGATCTGGGTGGCAAAGGAATTCATGATTTCGCCCCGCCTGTCAGCGGATTTATTGAATCTGCTTTTGAACAATTAAAACAAGGAAAAACAGAAATTAGTTTTGGATTTAGTGAAGAAATGATAAAAGCAGGACCGGAAGAATTACAAAAAGCATTTTCAAGAATGAATCCGTAACAAATCTTTACTCCTGCCTTGTCATAAAAGAAATTTAATTTAGAATTATAAAACTTCTGACATGAGAAAATTCTTCCAAATAAGATCATGGCTAATTGTAACCGCATTGATTATCTCCACTCAAGTCTTCACACAATCACGTTCAACCCCCAATGAAAAAATTACGGATAGTATTTCGCAACTCGTTTTTCAATTTTTTAATGATAAGAATGTAGATGGCGTTTATGCATTGCTAAGTGAAGACTTCAAAAAGAAATTGCCATATAGTACGCTTAAATCGGTTGCCCAGAATCAGATCTTCTCTGAAACGCCATTCTACAATATTGTTTTAAAAAAAAGCAAAGATGGAGTCAATAAATACCAGGCAAAAACAAAGAACGGATTGTACCAGATGCTTGTGGGCTTAGATAGTATGAATAAAATAAAAATGTTAAACCTGAATTCGTGGAGTGATGATGAGCCGGGTGCCGACAAATATAAACGACAGGAAGTAATGATATCCATGCGGGACGGCATTAAACTTCATACCATAATTTTCACGCCCATCTCACAAACAGAAGCACTCCCTTTTCTATTGGAACGAACACCGTATGGAGTTGCTGATTATTCGAGTCCTGAAAAAAATGGCTATGTAAAAGATATGGCGAATGATGGTTATATTTTCGTATACCAGGACATCCGGGGTCGCTATTTATCGGAAGGGAAATTTGAAATGCAGCGTTTTACCCGTAACAAAAAGGACCCAAAAGCCATTGATGAAAGCACAGATACTTACGACACATTTGACTGGTTGCTGAAAAATATTCCAAACAATAATGGCAAAGCCGGAATGTATGGAATATCCTATGATGGATGGACAACGGTAATGGGTGCTATTGATCCACACCCGGCATTGGTAGCAGTTTCTGAACAGGCAACACCTGCAGACATGTTTTTGGGTGATGATTTCCATCATAACGGAGCCTTTCGTTTGAGTTATGGATTTGAATATGCATTTATGGAAGAAGCATCCAAAACTGATACTTTATTTCCTTTTGGTGAATATGATGTATATAACTGGTATTTAAAACTGGGACCACTTTCGAACGTCAATAAAAAATATTTTTTCAAGAAACTTCCTTCCTGGAATGATTTTGCAAAACATCCTAACTATGACGACTTCTGGAAAAAGCAGGGCCTGACCACAAGATTAGATTCTCCCCGAGTTTTCATTATGAATGTCGCAGGCTGGTGGGACCAGGAAGATTTTTATGGACCACAGAAGGCTTACGAAACCTGGGAAAAAACTGATAAGAATCATAAAAATTTTATAGTGATCGGTCCCTGGAATCATGGAGGCTGGGCAGGTGGGTTAGGTAATAAATTAGGAAACATAAATTTTGATTCTGCCACAGCTCAAACATTCAGGGAAAAAATCCAGGCCCGGTGGTTTGCCTATCATTTAAAAAATAAGGGCGATGGAAATTTTGCAGAAGCAATAACTTTTCAAACAGGATCCAACAAATGGAAAACCTATGATAGCTGGCCCCCAAAAGAAGCCATAAAAAAGAATCTTTATTTCCATGCCGATGGAAAATTATCTTTTGATAAACCATCTGCAAGCGAATCATCCCTGTTTGATAGTTATATTTCTGATCCTGCTCATCCCGTTCCTTATCGCAGCCGACCGATAGAAGAAACGTATGGAGCGGGTTCGAGATGGTACACCTGGCTTACGGATGATCAGCGCTTCGTTGATAACCGGCCGGACGTAGCAAGTTGGAAAACGGAAGTCTTAACACAGGATGTAACAGTAACGGGAACTATTTTTGCAAAATTATTTGCCGCTACCACCGGAAGTGATGCAGACTGGATCATAAAACTGATCGATGTTTATCCGGAGGACAATCCCGATGATCTGCAAATGGCGGGTTATGAATTTATGGTTGCCAATGATGTATTTCGCGGAAGATTCAGAAAAAGTTTTGAAAAGCCTGAAGCGATAACACCAAATAAAACCGAAGAATATACAATTGATCTGCACAGCCTAAATCATGTCTTCAAAAAAGGACACAGGATCATGGTGCAGGTACAAAGCACCTGGTTCCCGATCATTGATCGCAATCCGCAATTTACCCTTTTCGGTAAACCCTTTTTTTTCTGCTAGTTTTTTAAAATCGGCGGGACTCTTGCCCGTCTTAGCCTGGATATTATCAAGATATGCCTCGAATGACATAAAGTTTATTTTGAATTTTAAACGTTCCTACCGTTCCTACAGATGATGGATTTTTAATTATTAACAGGGACATAGTTCAACAAAACTATTCCACACTCAAATGGAACGGACATTGGCAACTGTAGTTTTAATTTCTTCATGGCTATTTTTTATTGTTCATTTTCTCTCTGATATTTAAGACAGACAACTCCTGAAGAAAAACTATTACTCGAAATAAGTCTTAATTTCAATTTATCTTTTATACCCGGTAAATAAGAGATGCCCTGGCCAAGAATAATGGGATTTATAAACAGCCAAAGTTCATCGACTAAATTTTCATTCAGCAATGAATGAACGGCGCCCGGGCTTCCAAACACGATAATATTCTTTCCTGGTTTTTGCTTGAGCTTGTTAATTTCTTCAGAAACATTATCGCTAATGAACCTTGTATTTCTTGCCTGGCTGTTTTTCATTGTGTGTGATAAAACTATTTTTTCAACACTATTATACCAGTTTGAATGTTGGATATCATGTTTGGTGGCACCGGGATTATTAGCAGCGGTAGGCCAGTAACTATCCATCATTTGCCAGGTAATTCTTCCATACAAGGCCGTGTCTGCGTTGTCTGTTTGATCGCCGGCATAATCAAAAATTTCATCATCTACATGTATCCAATCCATTTCTCCATTTGGGCCGGCTGCAAAACCATCTACTGACATGTGCATGAATGAAACTAACTTTCTCATTGGTATTTGTTTTTGTGAATGCAAACATAACGACAGAATTCATAGTTTAAGATGTGCGGGAACGACAATATCAGGGGTTGATTGCGACAGGGAGCAACAGCTTCCCTATTACCTGCTCATAAATTCAAAAGTCAAAACTCAACGGTCCTTAGTTTTTTTACTTTCTAATTTTGCCTTTTGGATTTAACTTCTCGATTTTGGTAAATTGCAAAAACATTTGATTGCTTCATAAATTAATAAACCAAACCATGAAGAGGAGAGATTTTTTAACCACCGGAACATTGGCTGCTGCCGGAGTTGGTTCTTTATTGACATCATGCAATCCCAATTCCCCAAAAACGACCGTGCCGGCAACCGCTATTGATGCTGTTCCGGATTTTGAGTTAAATGAAGAAAATATTCTTTCGCTCCAGGAAAAAATGGCCGCAGGTAAATTGAGTGCCGAACAAATGACCAATTTGTATTTGCAGCACATTGAAGCCATTGACAAAAAAGGACCATTGCTCAATTGTGTCATTGAAATAAATCCTGATGCTCTTTCTACTGCTAAAATGATGGATGAAGAAAGAAAGGCTGGTAAAATAAGAGGGCCCTTGCATGGAATTCCTGTTTTGATAAAAGACAACATCAATACGGCTGATAAAATGCAAACTACGGCGGGTGCATTGGCCATGCAGGGGAATATTGCAGCAACTGATGCATTTGTTGCCAGGAGATTAAGAGAAGCCGGCGCCATTATTCTTGGCAAAACCAATTTGAGTGAGTGGGCAAATTTCCGTTCTACACATTCCTGTTCCGGCTGGAGCAGTCGCGGAGGACAAACAAAAAATCCTTATATACTTGACCATAATCCCTGTGGCTCCAGTGCTGGTTCAGGTGCTGCGGTCGCTGCTAATCTTTGCGTGATAGCTGTGGGAACTGAAACGGATGGTTCGGTTACCTGTCCTGCATCTGTGAATGGCATTGTCGGCATCAAACCAACGGTGGGCCTGGTAAGTCGTTCGGGCATTATCCCTATATCTGCCACTCAGGATACAGCAGGTCCGATGGGAAGATCAGTGAAAGATGTGGCCATTCTTTTAAGTACCATGGCGGGTATTGATGCGAATGATCCGGTTACCAGGGAAAGTGAGGGCAAAGCTCATCCCGATTACACAAAGTTTCTTAACATAAATGGACTGAAAGGAAAAAGAATTGGCATAGAAAAAAAACCGCAGGGAAATAATCAATACCTGCATGCACTTCAACAAAAGGCAATTGACCTGTTGAAACAGCAAGGAGCTGGGGTCATCGAAATAGATTACTTGGATAAAATAAATAAACTGGGTGATTCTGAATTCCTGGTTTTGGAATATGAATTTAAAGATGGTTTAAATAAATACCTGTCGACTGCAAATGGAAATATGAAATCATTGGCCGACGTAATCGCTTTCAATAAAAAAAATGAAGACAGGGCAATGCCATATTTTAAACAGGAAACCCTGGAAAGTTCAGAAAAAAAAGCTGGTCTTGACAATAAAGAATATAAAGATGCTTACCATAAAAGCCATGTTGAGTCCAGGCAGATCATTGATGAAGTTATCAAACAGAATAAACTAGATGCGATCTGTGGACTCACCATGGGACCCGCCTGCAGTATTGATGTTATGTATGGTGATCGCTGGGGTGATGTTTCATTAACAACACCTGCGGCAATAGCAGGTTATCCTCACATTTCTGTTCCATGTGGCACAGCCTATGAATTACCCGTAGGCTTTTCTTTTTTTGGCCCTGCCTATACCGAAGACATATTGATCAGTATCGCGTATGCTTTTGAACAAGCCTCAAAAAGCAGAGTTCCTCCGAAATTCAAAAAATCATTTCTTTCATAGCGACAAGAAATCCAGAAAATGAAAATAAAAGCGATATTGACAGGAGCTACAGGCATGGTTGGAGAAGGCGTGCTGCACGAATGTCTGCAGCATAATGACGTGGAAGAAGTGTTGGTGGTGGGGCGAAGAACTTGCGGCATCACTCATCTCAAACTGGAAGAAGTTTTAATTCCTGATTTTTTTGATCTTTCTGCGATTGAAAATAAGTTGACGGGCTATAATACATGCTTTTTTTGTTTGGGTGTTTCGTCGGTTGGAATGAAAGAAGCTGAGTTTTATAAACTGACCTATTTACTAACTATGAATTTTGCAACCACTCTTGCCCGGCAAAATTCTCAAATGATTTTTTGTTATATCTCAGGCGCAGCCACTGACAGCACAGAGAAGGGAAGAATAATGTGGGCCAGAGTGAAAGGAAAAACAGAAAATGATCTTGCCAAATTGCCGTTTAAAAAAGTTTACAATTTCCGTCCCGGAATTATCAAACCTATAAAAGGTCTAAAAAATACACTGAGCTTATATAAATATCTCGGTTGGCTGATCCCTGTTATAAAATTAATCGCGCCAAAAAAAGTCTCATCCTTAAGAGAATTGGGATTGGCCATGATCAATGCAGCGAACAAAGGATATGAGAAGCAAATCCTGGAAGTAAAGGATATAATCGTTTTGTCGAAGAAATAATCTCATCTGAAAAAAAGTAATCATGGCGGTACAATCCGGCTTATCGTTTATAATCACTGCAATTTTCTATTTATACTCGTGTTCAAATCCAACAAAAACGACGGCCCAGGACATTATCAAAAAATATGAAAGATTTGTTCTTGAAATGAGAGCAGATTCCGCTTTCTGAATTGATCATTAGCAATGCGGACGTAGGACATGCCGATCGGCCTCCTGTTAAAGGAAAAGATTCCATTTATGCTTTTTATCTTCATTAAAAAATATCAGGGTCATAAGTAATCGTGATAGCGTTTCAACTGCTTCTATAAAAAATGATTCGGCCGTTGTAACTGGTATTTACCGGCAAACGGTGACCATCTCAGAAAAGGATACGCTAAATGTAGCTGGTAAGTTTACCGCTAATATGGTCAGGGATAAAGGAAAAAGCTGGCTCATTTGTAAAATGAAAACAAGATCACTTTAGCGATTCTTCAATTAAAAAAAATCAAGAAAAATTTTGTGTAACAAAAAGGTTTCATATATGTTTGCGTAACCGATCAGTTACACAAATTAAGTTAGTCATGCGAAGAGATGTGTTCCAGGCCATAGCGGACCCGACGCGAAGAGAGATCATCAGTTTGATCGCTCATCGATCG